>ERZ826396.950-NODE-950-length-36901-cov-14.091462_pt1 | contig 36901 bp, 39 predicted proteins | sample MGYA00519926_ERZ826396 | MGnify/ENA primary metagenome ERZ826396 (study PRJEB31778, sample SAMEA3449230) | human gut metagenome | biome: human gut; feature: human-associated habitat; material: faeces | place: United Kingdom | collected 2010/2012 ... | reverse complement strand
TGAAAGTCGCTGCTTACTGCCGGGTTTCCACGGACAGTGAGGAGCAGGCATCCAGTTATGAGGTGCAGGTGGCACATTATACGCAATTTATCCAGAAGAATTCGGAATGGGAGCTGGCCGGGATTTATGCCGATGACGGGATCACCGGAACGAATACGAAAAAGCGTGAGGAATTTAACCGCATGATCCAGGACTGCATGGACGGAAACATTGATATGATCATTACCAAGTCCATCAGCCGTTTTGCCAGAAACACCCTGGATTGTCTGAAGTATATCCGGGAACTGAAGGAAAAGAACATCCCGGTTTTCTTTGAAAAAGAGAACATCAACACCATGGATTCCAAGGGTGAGGTGCTGCTCACCATTATGGCGAGCCTGGCACAGCAGGAAAGCCAGTCTCTGAGCCAGAACATCAAACTCGGCCTGCAGTACCGTTTCCAGAACGGAGAAGTCCGGGTTAATCACAGCCGTTTCTTGGGCTATACAAAGGATGAGGAAGGAAACCTGATCATAGAGCCTGCGGAGGCGGAAGTGGTAAAGAGGATCTACCGGGAGTACCTGGAAGGAGCAAGCCTGCTTCAGATCGGGCGTGACCTGGAAGCAGACGGGATTCTTACCGGGGCTGGGAAAACAAAGTGGCGTCCGGAAACACTGAAGAAGATCCTGCAGAATGAAAAGTACATCGGAGATGCCCTTTTGCAGAAGACATATACCGTTGACTTCCTCAATAAAAAGCGGGTGCAGAACAAGGGCATTGTTCCACAGTATTATGTGGAAAACAGCCATGAACCCATCATTCCCCGTGACCTTTATATGCAGGTGCAGGAGGAAATGATCCGGCGGGCGAACCTCCACAGTGGAGCCAATCGGAAAAAGAGAGTTTACAGCAGCAAGTATGCCTTATCCAGTATTGTATACTGCTCCAAGTGCGGCGAAATTTACCGGCGGATTGCATGGAATAACCGGGGAAAGCACTCCACCGTGTGGCGGTGCTGTAACCGTGTGGAACATGGACCAACTGCCTGTGATGCACCAACCATTCAAGAGGTGGATCTGCAGGCGGCGGTGGTACAGGCGATCAACCTTGCGCTGGGTAACAGAGAAAGCATGATGTCCACTCTCCAGGAGAACATAGAAGTGGTAATCCGGCAGGAGGATGAAACCTCATTGGAAGGGATTGAGGCCAAACTGCTGGACCTGCAAAAGGAACTTCTGAAGCTGGCGAATTCAAAAAAGGATTATAACAGTGTTGCGGATGAGATTGACAGGCTGCGGGAACTGAAGCAGAATGCCTTGGTGGAGAGCGCCGAGCGGGAGGGACTGAAACAGCGGATCAGGGAGATGCGGGAGTTTCTGGAACAGCAGTCCATAGAGGTCACGGAATATGATGAACTGCTGGTACGGCGGCTGATAGAGAAGGTCGCGGTTTATAATGAGCGGTTTGAGGTAGAGTTCAAATCTGGGGCGAAGGTGGATGTGGGGAGGTAAATGATAGAATGCATGAGGTGCCTTGTAGCTTTTGAAATGGCTGCAAGGCGCTTTTTAATGGGATGTTAATTTTAAAGAAGGTAGCTTGTGCTTATCAACCATAGGGTTTATAATTGTACTATGCTGATGGAGGTGGAAAATGACAACATCGGATATGATCAGAGAATTGTGTGACAGAATGAATATCAGCCTTGCGGAACTTTGCAGACGGATTGGACAGACTCCACAGAATTTTAATAAGAAGCTGCAGCGTGGTACCGTATCCTCTGAGGAAATGGCGAAGATTGCAGAGGCGTTGGATATTGGATATGAGCAGGCGTTTGTGTTGCCGGATGGAGAAAAAATCGGTGTATTTTAGATAGAACACCTATCTAAAAATATGAGGATAAGGAGGAAGCCGTATGGCAAGGAGTAGACGTGCGAATGCTGTTGTGTTTGGCTTTGATTTTCAGGTAAATGCAGCGATTGTAATTATGCTTGAAAACATAGAAGATTTACAATCACTACGGTTAGAAGGAAATTTTGAAGATATTGAGATAGAATTGAATAATCACCAATATATTTTGGCGCAAGCAAAAGCAGTGGAAAAAAGTAGTTCGGATTTCCAAAATGTAAGAAAAAATTTGAAAAAAGCCTTGATATCTTTATCGGAAGGAAGTCAAAAAGTTAATGCACAGCAATTGATACTCATCACAAATTCTCCGAATCCTTTAAATGAAGATGTTTCGAGAAGCATATTTTGGGGCGACGCACATCGTAGTTTTTTATCTTTACCAGGGTCTTCCCAAGAGTTAATTAAAGGGTATGTGGACAGGATAGCTTGTCCGCTAGACCTGAATAAATTTATGATTCAAATATTACCGTTTGAAACTGATAATGATGCTGAAAGGTATAAAGTAGTCAAAAGAGCAGTGGACGATTTTATTGGAGATTTAAATTTAAGTATCCCAGGGCTTGGGAAAAAACTTTTGACCATCTGGCATGAGGAAGTGTTTAAAAACGGAACAAAGAAGGACGCTTCCATTCAATTAAGAAAAAAAGATGTAATATGGCCTATTATGGTTATTGCTACTGATATTAACTATTGCGATGCTGCGTTTGCTGATATGTTCGATCCTAGTGCTTACGATGAAATTGTTCATCAATATAGAGAGACTATAGATTCTTGTTGTGAACGCTATGAGTTTTTTATAAAAGTTCTTTATGATTATAATATGTATCGAACATCAAAGAGTTTATCGGAAAAAGCTTTTGATTTTGCAATCAATAAATGGACAGATTATCTTGCAGAGTTCAAATTAGATGGGGTGGATGAAGAAATACAAAAAGGATTAATTCAGATTATTTTGTATAGAATTGTCCGCAATAGAATTGTAATACAAAATATAAAAGAGGGGGTAAAGCTGTGATCTTTAAATCAATTCACCTTAAAGAGGGATTTTTTGAACGTACAATCAAGTTTTCTGAAGGGGTTAATTTGATTCATAGTGAAGAAAACAGTTGCGGCAAAACTACACTCCTTCGTTTTATGCTTTATGCTCTTGGCTATAATATTCCGAATACAAGAAAAATTAAATTTGATCGTTGCGAAGTAGCATTAGAGATCGAATGTGAGATGGCGGGAACTGTTTTGTTAAAACGTTATAGTGACATTGCTATAGAAGCAACATTTGAGGACAGAAAAAGTACATTTGTACTTCCAGAACAGAAGGCCGACTTACATAAAATAATTTATGGAACAGAAAATATTGATATTTTAGAAAATATATTAGGTGCTTTTTATGTGGATCAAGAAAAAGGCTGGACGTTGTTGAATCGTGGCGTTGTAATTGGAAGTATTCATTTTAATATTGAGGAATTAATCCGTGGATTAGCAGGGTGCGATTGTTCAGACTTAATCCGTAAAGAATCACAGTTATCAAGAGAATTAACAAAATATAAGCAGATGTTCAGTGTTGCGCAATATAAAGAAGCTCTTGATGAAGAATCAGGAACTTTGGTAGCAGATAGTTATGAAGAAGAGACGGATGTTGCAATTAATCAACTTCTGTTGAGAAAGAAACAATTAAAAGCTGAACTTCGAAGAATAGATAATACATTATCTGATAATAGACGATTTAAGAAATTTGTTGTTGATATGAAATTATTGATTGAGGCACCGGATGGATCTGTTTTTCCGGTAACAGAGAATAATATTGTGGGAATGAATGACGCAATAGATTTATTGGTTGCCAAGAGAAAAATTGTATCTACAGAATTCACTAAGATTTCGAGTCAACTTGATAGATTGGAAAAAGAGAAAGATAAAGAATATGAGCAAATAGAATTTTACAAGTCGGCCAGCCAATTGGAAATATTCGATAAAAGGATTGCACAGATGCCAATAAACCCACTTGCAATTAAACAGGAGATTGGAAGATTAGAAAAGGAGATAAAATCTGTTCGAACTGAAATAACTAATATCACGAAGAATAATAACAAAGTGGTATCTGCACTGTCCCAAGATGTAATAAAATATGCTGAGGAACTTGGGTTGGGTAATCAAGAAACAATTCCAGCATCATACCTTTTTACATCTAATCTTAAAGAATTGTCCGGTGCAGTTTTGCATAAAACGGCATTTGCATTTAGGCTTGCGTATATCATTGCAATTGAGAATGCTCTTAAAATTAAGTTGCCGATCATTTTAGATTCGCCTAGTGGAAAAGAGGTTGATCACGCTAATATTAAGCTTATGATGGATATTTTGAAAAGGGATTTTGCAGATCATCAGATTATTATTGCATCTATTTTTGAATATGATTTTGAAAAAGTTAATTCTATCGAAATTAGAGAGCGATTAATAGAAGCTAATATGTAATAGACTAGAAGAGTAGAATCTGCTTAATTATATATAAAAAATATCTACAAATTATAAACTCGAGAAGGAGAACATGGGATGAGAAGCGTTTTATTAGGTAACGGGATAAATATACAATTTGGCGGCTTTGCATATAATAGTGATTTTATAATGAAGAGAATTAAATATAGCGCACGTTTGGACCGATATGAAAAATTGTTTGAAAATAAAATAACAGGGGATGAAATTGAAAAATTGCTTAATAGTTTTGTGACTATAGCAAACAATATTATAGCAAAAAAGTATGATGATATTACTGAAGATATCGATACAATTGATGCAATCAAAGATTTTCAAAGCAGATACACTGAAAAAATTAGTTTCCCTCATGAAATTATGTTAGAGGATTGGTTTCTAATTGTACATCTATTTTTTTTGAAAAATGCTGATTTAACTGAAGAAAAAAAGGGAGCTATCCAAGGTTTTGAACGTTTGCTTTTGGATGCTATCTATAATGATGGTAATATACAAAAACTGTATATTAAAATGAATAAACAGGTGAAACGTTTTTTTAATAGTTTTGATAATGTTTTTACATTGAATTATGACAATAATATCGAAAAATTGACTCATAAATCAGTATATCATTTGCATGGTGATTTTTCTGTGTTGGCTAATAGCGAAAATAGTGAAAATGTATTGGGCTATATAAGAACTCAAGCGGGCGATACCGTCTGGTTTGACGAAATGAAACACTGCTTTTGTAATGCCTTGCTCAATTATAGCGGGAAATTAAAATATAAAATTGCAGAGGTTTCACACAATTTGATTGTGGATTCAGAAAACTATTCTGAAAGATACGAGACAGATGCTTCTTTTCGCGAAAAAATTGAAAAAATGAAAAAGGATAATCCATTAGCAGCAGAAATGATTCTGACAAAAATAGAGCATCCTAACTTAAAAATGGCAACGGAATATTATTTCGACCGTTTTAAAAAAATCCAAGGAGAATTGGTTATTATTGGAATGTCACCTAATAATGATGCACATATATTTGAATTAATTTTGAATAATTCAAATATAACAAAAGTTATATTTTATTATTTTAATAAAAAGGAAAAAGATTACATAGAAAAAAATTATCCTAAAGATTTATTTGAATGTAAGTGCGTACAAGATTTGTGGAAAACGTTAAATTCTAGTACGGTTAAGTATAATTGCAATTATAATATTCCAGATGCTAGCAAAGAGATAATTAACGCTTTAGAAGTATTATCAGATGATAAGGTTGGTTTTGATGAAATTAAAAAGAGAATTAATCAAATTCCTCAATTTGAAATGGAACGACTTTGTAAATTAGTAAAAGAAGATATAAAAAAGAGAAACCCATCGCATAGATCTACAGATAAAAAGGGATTTGAACAACAAACTGCTAGTATATGCTATATTGCACTTCAAGAAGGAATACTACCATCTGTTTTGTATTTAATCTGTGTAATGAATTGGAAACATATTAAGGATTAGTTTATACAAATGGATATATAATAATTGAGATTGGTGCAGCACTTGGAGGAAGTATTAATTTGAAATTGCCGAAGAAAAGTTAGGACAGTTTTTTATTGATATGTTCCCTCCTACGACCGAGAGGACAAAAACAGCGGTGGATCAAGTCGGACAAACCGCCTGACAAATGACGTACTTTCTATCCTCTCGTGCCATGTGGAATCGGTGGTACTGATGACACGTTGTGGCACGCAGGCGTAAAATAAGGGTGAAACCACAATGCGTACCGGAAAGAAATCCGGCGGCGAAGCCGTTTTTGCGAAGCAAAAATACTGACCAGTTGTGGTTTGAAGGCAAAAAAACAGGGTTTTTTCGGCTAAAAAATGCCCGTTTTTGGCGCTTGAAAAATGACCTTTGGACAGATGACATAGATCATTTAAGTAGGACAGCAGGAAGAAAAAGCCTTGCTGTCTTTCTTTATGTAGACAAGAGTATTCAGATATGTGAAGATATAAGCGAGCCGAAGCTGTATGTTTGACAACATTTGAAAATACCCGTAGAATATGAGCAAACTAGCGAAGAGGAGGGATACTATGGCAATTACGGTTTCCGATTGTTTAAAGCTGCCGTCTTTGAGAGAAGCGAAGGTTGTGGCGGGGCATAAAGGGCTTAACAAATTTGTTACGACAGTTTCTGTATTGGAATATGCAAAAAGATATGCTTTGGCGGAAGAATACTTTTTGGGAAATGAGCTGATTTTGACTGGTTTTATTTCAGTAAAAGATAATATAGAAGATCAATGTGAAGCATTGCGCCGGCTGCATGAAGTTGGAGAAGCGGGGGTTGTTTTATATTATGTTGGGTGCTTTTTGTCGGAACTCCACCCCGCGTTGATTGAAACTGCGGATGAATTGGATTTTCCGCTGATTGTAATGCCGGAAAAAGCGTATTACTTAAGATACAGCGAAGTGATTACAGAAGTTTTACAGCTGATTTTTTCAGATCAGCAGAAAGAGACTTATTATGTGAAGAATATTTTAGAACAGATCGCGAAAATGCGAGAGCGTCAGCGTAATATTGAAAGTGTACTCCGGCTTTTGAGCGACAGACTGCGCTGCTCCTTTTTGCTGTTAAGCCATGACGGCGCGAAAAACGGTTATGCCAGCTGGCCCATTGGTTCCAAAACAATATTTGATTATATGATAGAGTACATAAAAAATCATGAGCCAAAACGGAAATGTTCTTTTTTTCAGTCAGAGGGGAAAGACCATACATTTCGACTGTTTCATCAAAAATTTGATACACAATATCAAAAAAGCCTTCAATTAGTGGCACTGGATGAAGGGACGCTTCTGAATGAATTCAGCTTTCAGCAAGCTATCGAAGTGATACAAATGTTCAGCAGCATCTGGAAGTATGATTTTGAAACGGAAACGGAAGATGAACTGGTGCGGGCTATCATCAATGATCAGCCTCTGGTAATGAATCGTATTGCCAAGAAATATTTTATTGACCTGAAGAAGATCCGTGTCATGTGGGTGTTGAAATCTCGGGAAAAATCAGCAGAAAGGCAGGAAGATCTTGCGGCTGTTTTGGAGCAGCGAATGAGGAAAATCCAATTGTTTTTAAAGGAAAATGGAAAAAATGTTTTAGTGGATACATTTGATAACGGCGTGGTGGCTTTTATGGATGACGCGCCTTTTCCTGAGATGGAAACACCTTTGGCGGAAACATTTTTGGAACAGCATGGAGAACCTGATGATATTCTTATATGGTGCGGCGGAATGGATTCCACAAAGGATGTCAGAAATGCTTACCGCATGATTGAGGATAGTTTTGAAACCATTTGTAAGCTGTATCCAGCGAAAAAAGTATTTACGGAAAGAGAACTGGAATTTGCTTTAGAATGTCTGCGGATTATGGAAAAAGGAGAAAATGCGATAGAACGCTATCAGCAAAGCCTTTTTGCTTTGGCAGGACAAAAGGATGAAAAGGATATGATAAATACCCTTTCTGTATATTTATTGGACGCCAATCGTAGTATTTCTGCTACCGCTGGATTGTTATATCTGCACGATAGTACGGTAAAATACCGTTTAAATAAGATTAAGCAGAGATTAGGATATGATATGGATATGATGCCAGGGGCATATTATCTGTATCTGGCGGCTGCGTTGAAAAGGCTGACATAGATATTTGACTGAAAGTTGGAATTATGTAGATAAGGCTTTTCAAGCATGAATTTTCTTTGAAAAGAAAATTCATGCTTTTTTGTTTTTCTTTCATATTTAGCTGAAAAGACAAAGTTTCACGTTTTATTTCAGCTTTTGGGACGAATACAAATGACTTTCCGGGAGCTACAATGTGGATAAGGTTAACCGAGATCGAAAAAAGGAGGTATGTATATGGATCAGGAAGTGAAAAAAAGCTCAAAAATGGAAAGTCGCGCCATGAGCCGTGTTTCTGAGGAAGAACGCCAAAGCTGGGTCAGCATCGCTTTTTTATGGATTGGTACTATGATCTGTATTCCTATGCTGATGGTGGGTGGAATGTTTTCCGCATCAATGACATTATCCAACATTGTTTTGGCGGCATTTATCGGATTTTTTATTTGCAGTTTCGTTATGGTTTTGACAGGGATGCAGGCAACGGATTTGGGACTGCCTTCTGCCATGTGCGCAACAAAAGCTTTTGGGGATAGAGGTTCCTCTCTTCTGACCAGTTTGGTTGTGTTCGTTGCGCAAATGGGTTGGTTCGGCGTACAGACAGCAACCTGTGCCACAGCGTTTAATACGTTGATGGCATTGGTAGGCATCAATGTCCCTTTCTGGATCTCCTGTATCATTTGGGGCGCTGTGATGCTGATTACGGCTGTTTATGGATTTACCATGATGAAAATTTTGAACTATATTGCAGTTCCTGCGCTGGTTGTACTTTGTATTTATGGCGCTTACCATGCCGGTTCTGATATGGGCTTAACTGCTATGATGGCACTGGTGCCGGAAACACCATTGGCTATGAGTGCGGCGATTTCCACAGTAATTGGGCTGTTTGCGGTAGGAACTGTAATCAATTGTGACTATGCGAGATATGCCAAAAGCAGAAAAGATGCTGTAAAAGCTACGTTTATCGGTGTTTTGCCGGCGGCAGTCATGATGATTACCGTAGGCGCGGTCATGGCAATGTCCACAGGCAATTATGATATTACCAGCGTATTTGCAAGCATGGGGATGCCAGCCATCAGTATGCTGGTGTTGATTCTTGCAACATGGACTACGAATACCAGCAATGCCTATACATCCGGTTTGGCGGCGATGAAGGTATTCAGTTTAAAGGATGAAAAACGTCCGTTGGTTACTATGATCTGCGGCGCCATTGGTACACTGATTGCCATTGCAGGGCTGGCTGATGCGCTTTCCGCTTTTATCACAGTGCTTTCCAGTTTCGTGCCACCTATCGCAGGGGTAATGATCGCTGATTATTGGATCGTTGGGAAAGGAAAACCAGAAAATTGGCATCCCATCAGAGGGTTTAACTGGAACGGTATCCTCGCCTGGACCATCGGTTCTATTGTGGCCTTGAAATTCAGCTTCTTCAGTCCTGCGCTGGATGGTATCATCGTTTGTTGTATTGCTTATGTAGTGCTGAACGGACTTTTTGGAAAAACCGCTATGGCTGGAAAAGGAAAAATGTCTGTGGAGGAAGCGGAGGAAAGCGTTTCCGCCTAATCAAACATAAAGGAGGAATGAAAATGGAAGGAAACAAGAAAATTGTAGAAGCGGCAAAGAAGCTGATTTTGGACTGCATGGGAACAAAACCGGATGAAAAACTGCTGATTGTAGCTGACGAAAAAACATTTGAATTGGGATATGCTTTTGCAGAAGCAGGACGTGCCTGCGGCATCGAAACAAGTTTTGTGGAAGCGCCCGCACAGACCAAAGGAGAACCGCCGGTACCAGTAGCGGCAGCAATGGCAGCGGCTGATGTGGAGTTTTTGCTGACTTCCATGAGTTATTCCCATGTAAAAGCCCGGATCGATGCGACGGAAAAAGGAGCGAGAGTCGCGTCTATGCCCATGATGACAACAGAGATTGCGGAAGGGTATCTGAACGCGGACTATCCTTTTATCAAAAAAGTCAGCGAACAGTTGGCGGATATGCTGACAAAAGCAAAAACAGTCCGTGTTGTAACGGAGAAAGGAACGGATATTACATTTTCCGCGGAAGACCGAGTTTGCCATGCAGATACCGGAGATTTGACACAAAAAGGCGCTTTGGGAAATTTGCCGGCTGGGGAAGCGTATTTTGCGCCAGTGGAGAATATCGGTACAGGAAAGATCGTCGTCGATGGATGTATTGCTTATGTTGGGCTAGTGAAAGATGATATTACGCTGACATTGAAAGATGGGATGATCACCGATATTTCCGGAGGAGAAAGCGCGAAAATGCTGACGGAGTTTTTGGCGGACAAAGATGAAAACGCCAGAGGCATTGCGGAGTTTGGTATTGGCACCAATCCGGGCGCTAAGATTATCGGGCATCCTTTGGTGGATGAAAAGGTTTGGGGAACCATTCATATTGCTTTTGGCATGAACCTGTCCTTTGGTGGCACAAGAGATTCCAATATTCATTATGATTGTATCATCAACGCGCCTACGGTATGGGTGGACGATGTGATGATTCTGGACAAAGGAAACCATATTTATGAAAACATGAAATAAAAAAGGAGGAAACGAGTATGATCAGAACGTTAAATGAAGAAGCTTTAATCAATGTGATTTGGGGTGCGACACTTCTTGGCGGCGGTGGCGGCGGCTCTTTGCAGAGTGGCTTGGATATGCTGGAAGCCTATAAAAAGGCGCATCCGGAAAAAGCGCCGGAACTGGAACTGATTACATATGACGAAATGCTGGAAGGGGAATATGCGGCGGTGACAGCAGGCATGGGTTCTCCACAGGCCATTGTAGGGCTGGACTTTTCCCAGTATGCTATCAATGCATTTGAACTCCTTCAGGAAATGGCAAAAAGAGAGGGCAAAAATTTAAAATACAGCATCCCTGTGGAATTGGGCGGCTTCAATACCTTTGTTCCTATGCTGATCTCTTTGGTAAAAGGAATTTCTTTTGTGGATGCTGACGGTGCGGGGCGTGCGGTGCCTGCGCTGGAAACGTTGCTGCTCCATGTAAACGGATGTGCAACCTCTCCTCTGGCTATGGCGAATGATGTCAATGATAAAATCACCATCGAGCTGGCTGACCCTTATAATGCGCCTCTGGCGGAAAAATTGGGCAGAGATGTGTGCATTGAGTTCGGTATGAAATCTGGTTTGTCCGGCTGGATGGTATCTAAAGATGATATCAAGGACAGAATTGTAGATGGTTCCATTACGTTGGTTGAAAAAGTCGGAGATATTTTCAGAAATACAAAAGACAAGACAATGCTTCTGGAAACATTGGCGAAGAAAGGTATTGTGGAAGCGAAAGTTATTGGCAAAGGTAAGGTGGAAAAAGTATTTACAGATATGTCCGGCGGCTTTGACTATGGCTATGTTCTGGTGAAAGGTGAAGATGATGCTGACTACAAAGTAGATTTCCAGAACGAAAACCTTCTGGTTTCCAAAGAAAAGAACGGTACATTCACACCCTTGATGACTGTTCCGGATATTACTTGTATGTACTGTATTCAGACGATTCCGGGATCTCCTGTGAAGGCAGGAATGCCTGTTTCCAACGCTGATGTAAAAGAAGGTATGGTGGTGGGCATTGGCGCAATTAAAGTCAATGAAAAATGGTTCAAAGACGAAAATCACGATAAAAAATGGTGGACTGTTTGGAAAGAATACATGGATAATATTAAATATACAGGAGACAATATTCCCTTTGATCATTTGAAATAAAGTTTTGCGTTTCGCAATGCTGCTTGTTTTTTGGCAATGATAGCGAGCAGAGAAAAGTTTGTTTCCTTGAAACAAAAATAGGAAAACAAGAAAAGCGACTGATATATCAGTCGCTTTTTTCGTGCCCAAAAGTTTTCAGAAACAGCCGAAAGACCTCCTGATCCGTTTCCAAATCCCGTGTGAGAAACCGTTTGCTCATTTCTACGAGGATGCCTTGAGAAAATAATGGAGCCAAAGGACAAGGGAGAAAACGACGAAGAAGCATCCGCTGAAAAGCTTCCAGAGGTTCCTTGCCCATGTGCTTCATGAGTTTCTGTTCTGTTTGCCGTAGTTCCATCAGGTCAATGGAGGCGTTCCACAGAGAAGTTTTTTCGTTTAGGAAGTCATGAACTGTCTGTTCCAAGATAGAATCTGCCTGCCATAAAAAGCAGAGATTTATTTTTGTGGCAGGCTCCTGACAATAAAACTCGGACAGGAGGGATGGATTTTCTTTGAAAGAACGCTGGGCATCCCCCATGGTTTGGTGGACTTCATCCTGCAATGCCACAAAATCTATCTGCGCTGTCAGACGAAAAAACAAAGAAAGATAGTGATCCAGAAGATAGCTTTTCGTTCCTAAGGCGCGCCTCAATGCCGCCGCAGAATGAAAAATTTCTGAAAACGTGGGTGGATTCTCATCATTATGAGAAAGAAAAGCTTGAAAAATATCCATGATAAAAACCGCCTTTTCCAAAAGTCGGCAGAGCCGCTTGTGGTATATAAACTCTGATGGCGAAAGGTGTCAAGGAGAAAAATGGATTTTAGGAAAGAGGGTGAAAAGGATTGAAAAAACAGAGGATTTGGTTTGCTGCGTCAACAGGGGCAAGACCGCCGCCAGTACCGCCTGATTTGCCCCTGTGTACCTCTTTGTAGAGCAGGTGGAGTAATTGCAGGGACAGGCGATATAAGGCGAATTTGCCCCGATTTTGGGCAAAGAAAAAAAGAGGGTATTGGGAATCAATATCTGCCAAAAGGGACTTTGCCAGATACGAAAAATATTTGCAGGTGAAAAGCCGGCGTCAAACTGCCGGCAGAGTCCCTCAAATCCCCGCAGTGCGGAGATTTTTTGCCAGCGCCGGTGAAAAAAGATTGGCGCTCATTTGCGTGTTGTGAAACAGAAAAAGAAAAGATTGTCTTAGGAACCAGCGGCTTTGCCAAGTGTGCTGGTACCGACGCTATGGAGAGAAAGGAGCATTTTTATGAAAGAAGAATACCAAAAACAGCGATATACCGTATGGCTGTCTAAGGACGCCATCCAGAAAAGTGATGCGGCAGTAACAAGGGAGGATTTCGCAAACCGCAGTGCATTTATAGAAAGAGCCATTCACTTTTACTCCGGTTATCTTTATCAGGAAAGCCATCAAGATTTTTTATCTGAAGTGATGTTGGAATCCATGAAGGGCATCGTAAAAACATCAGAGAATCATTTGGCTCGTTTGCTTTTCAAAATTGCCGTGGAAATGGCAAAGCTGGAAAGTATGCTTGCCGCCATTAACGATATGGATGAGGCAACCATGCGCAGACTTCACATCCGCTGCGGCAATGAAGTGAAAAAGATCAATGGCATCCTCACTATGGAAGATGCTGTGAGGTATCAAAGAAGTGATGAGTAATCATTTTATCTGTTCAGAAGAAAAGACTGCCGTCTGTTTGGTTCAGCTGACAAACGGAACGCAGTCTTTTTCTTTTGAAAATCAGGATAGAAAATTTTGAAAACATGGGGAGGTCTTTGACAGGAGAGGTCTGCCTTTTTGCTGAACCATGGTATGGCTCACGAAGAGCCATGAATGTGAACCATTCAATATAACAGTTACAGGTATACAGAGAAAAAAAGAATACCTTTTCTGAATACCTGTAACTGGTTATTATTATAAAACTTCGATAAAAAAATAGTATTGGCTTCCAATAGAGAAGTACATCTGTTGGTGTAAATGTATTTTCTTGACAATGATTATGAATAATGATATTTTTAAAAAAATATCAAAGATAGAAAGTTTTAACAACGCCAAGCGGGAAAAACTGATAAATTATGGGTGGATTTGAATTTGTTTCACTATTTTAGAATTTGGATGATATACAGAAAAATGAAAGCCTGTTAGAAAGATTTCATTCATGAAAATGTTAGGTGGAGGAACGAAATGAACGATGCACAACAGAAAGAAGCGGCAAGAAAATTTGTTTCATATTGGAAAGATAAGGGCTACGAAAAGGGGAAAGTCAACCATTCTGGCTTTCTCTGCTTCGTGATGTTTATGGTGTGGAACATCCTGAGCAATTTATTACATTTGAGGAACAGGTGCATCTTGATCACACCAGTTTTATAGATGGGACAATTCCATCAACAAAAGTTCTAATTGAACAAAAGGGATTAGGCAAAGACTTGAAAAAACCTATTAGGCAGTCAGATGGCACATTGCTGACACCATTTCAGCAGGCAAAGCGTTATATTACTGAGTTGCCTTTATCACAACATCCACGCTGGGTGGTGACTTGCAATTTTGAAAAATTTTTTGTTTATGATATGGAACGTCCAAGTGGTGAGCCAGAAGAAATTCTGTTAGAAAACCTTCCGACAGAATATTACAGGCTATCCTTTTTAGTAGATAGTGGAAATGAACATTTGAAGCGAGAAATGGAAGTTTCGATTGCAGCTGGTGAAATGGTTGGCTTCCTTTACGATGCTTTTCATAAACAGTATGCAGATCCAGACAGTGAACGTGCTTTGAAGAGTCTGAATATCCTTTGTGTCCGTCTTGTTTTCTGCCTTTATGCAGAAGATGCTGGTATCTTCGGTCATCATGGAATGTTCCATGATTATTTGGCGGAGTATGATACACGTCATATGCGTAAAGCACTCATTGAATTATTTCAAGTGTTAGATACTGCACCAGAGAATCGTGATCCATACTTAAAAGATGATAATCCAAATTTGGCTGCATTTCCTTATGTAAATGGCGGTTTATTTGCAAATGAAGATATTGAGATACCTCCGTTTACGGATGAAATTCGAAGTTTGCTTCTTGATAAGGCAAGTGCTGATTTTAACTGGTCAGAAATCAGTCCTACGATATTTGGTGCAGTTTTTGAAAGTACACTGAATCCAGAAACCCGTCGTAGTGGAGGTATGCACTATACTTCTATTGAGAATATCCATAAAGTGATTGATCCACTTTTTCTGGATGACTTAAAAAAAGAGTTTAAAGAATTTTGTGAAATTGCTGTAGAGAAAACTCGTGAACGAAAGTTAAAAGAGTTTCAAAAAAAGCTGGCAACTTTGACTTTTCTGGATGAAGCCGTTGCGTGAATGATACGGTGTGCTTTTCGGCACTTCGTTAAGGTATATCTAATATAAAGTTGTTACGTGCCTTCTGACACCGAGGGGTGTGCAGAGGGTCTTATTTTTTGCCTGTAGACTACCATGCTGCCTGCGGTTTCGGCATTCATGGGTGTGCATCCTAAAAATTTTGCATACGCTCATAACGAAATGTCCTGTCCCGTAACGATGACAAAATAGTTCGTTATGAGTGTATGCAGATTGTCGATTGCATCGAATATTGCTGAATTCCCTTGACTTTTCTGCCTTTCAGAGTGATGTATGGACACTACAACTCTGAGGGAGGGATTGCAGTTGTTTGAAACTGAAGTTGAGTACAGACTGGCGAAATGGATTCTCGCCGGAATGCTGCAGGACGGAGTCATCAGCGACAGCGAGATGCATGAAGCCTGGGTGAAAATCGCAGAGCGTTATAATCCGCCGTTTCTGGAACTTGAAGACTATGACAGAAAAATTGGAGATGGGGTGATTGTAAATGACAGATAGAGTTATTACAAGATTGGCAGCTATACCGAGACCGGCGACTTTTAAAGAGGCCGCAAAATCAGTACAGAGAGTTGCGGCCTATGCAAGAGTATCAACAGACCACGAAGACCAGGAAACAAGTCTTTCGGCGCAAACAGAGTATTACAGAAAGAAAATAACGGAGCATCCGGGTTGGGAGTTTGTTGAGATCTATGTGGACGATGGAATCTCCGGCTTGAGTACGAAACACAGAGAGGGATTCAATAGAATGGTTGAGGACTGTCTGGCCGGACGCATTGATCTGATTCTGACCAAGTCGATCTCCAGATTCGCAAGGAATACGGTTGACACTGTTACTACGATTCGAAAGCTGAAGGATAGCGGCGTTGGCGTCTATTTTGAAAAGGAGAACATTTTCACCACAGATTCAAAGGGAGAATTTCTGTTAACGATTATGTCCTCATTGGCACAGGAAGAAAGCCGTTCCATTTCAGAAAATGTAACCTGGGGACAAAGGAAAAGAATGGCTGACGGTAAGGTCAGTATCGCATATGGCCGATTTCTCGGATATGACAAAGGCTCTGAGAAATACACAATGGTCGTGAACGAGGAGCAGGCACGAATTGTCCGCAGAATATTTTATATGTTTCTGCAGGGGTATACGCCACACACGATGGCAGGATTGCTTACAGCAGATGGTGTGCCTACGCCGGGAGGATGCAAAGCGTGGAATCAACAAACGATACGAAGAATATTATCCAATGAAAAGTACAAGGGAGATGCTTTGCTTCAGAAAGAGTTTACGGTAGATTACCTTCAAAAGAAAGTAAAGAAAAATGAAGGAGAACTTCCTCAATACTATGTTAAGGAAGACCACGAGCCGATTATCAGCCCGTGGCTTTTTGATTATGTGCAGAAACGACTGAAGGAACGTGGTGATGTTCCAGGGCGTTATAGCGGTGTGACCGTATTGAGCAGCAAACTCGAATGCGGTGTGTGCGGTTCCTTATATACACCGAGGCCTTGGCATTCAACCAGCTATAACAATCTGGTGTGGCAATGCCGCAACAAAACAAAGAAGGGACAAAAATGCCCTACGCTTAATGTTTATGATAGGCTGCTTCATTTTGTCATTCACGATATCGCACGAGACACCGCTTTCAAGAAAGATATTCCAGAGAAAGTAGCAGATATCGTGACAGCGATTGTCGGCGAAGACAGAGCGGATGATGTGCAGCGATGGATACATACATTCCAAAAAATGAGCGTATGGGAAATGTTATCGGATGAGAACGATCTGGTGATAGTTCTCCAGCGCATCACTGTAATGCCTGACAGGAAACTGAAGATACGGTGGCTTGATGATAAAAAGACCACCTGTTACTTACCAAAATACTGTCAAAAGAAAGGAATCGAACATGATGACAAATAACGAAAAAGAAATGATTCGGGAACTGCGAATGCAAGGATTGGGCTATGGAAAGGTAGCCGAGCGTACAGGGATAAAGCTGGAAACGGTTAAATCGTTTTGCCGCCGTCATGGACTACGGGGTGAAGGCAAGGCAGTGGCGGAGCTTCCTGACGCAAAATACAAGTATATGTATTGCAAGAATTGTGGTACGGAAATCAAGCAGGAACCGAAGCGTAAGAAGAAGCTGTTCTGCTGCGATAAATGCCGGAATTACTGGTGGAACAATCATATGTACATGATTGACCGGAAAGCCTACTACGATTTTATCTGCCCGAACTGCGGTAAGGAGTTTCGAGTATATGGAAACAGTAAGCGGAAGTATTGCTGCCACGAATGCTACATCGAGCATCGGTTTGGAAAGTGAGCATTTTTGTCCCATTTACGGTTTCATTTCTTGTTCCATCGGTAGTACTAAAAAGGACTCCCAGCGATTATGCCGGAAGTCCCTTGCTACACAGCAGTGTTGTTTTGAATGTATACCAAACATCTCTTTTATTCGCAAAGCGAATAGATTTTCGGCATACCGTCAGACTCGATCACCTTGCCAATCTCAATTAGACCAAAAACGATTAATGCTCTAACATAAATGTAAGGAGTGTCTGTATCAGGGTATAAGACTTTCACGTATGGCGCAAGATCGTCAAACGAACCTACACTGTAATTGCTACCATTGCTGTCGGAGACAGCATACGTGGCAGGGTCAAATTTTCCATAGAAATTCTTAACCGCGTAAGCAAACGCGAATTTTGCGGCAGATGTTCCGTGATCGAACTTCCCTGTTGCAACCAACTTGTCAGCCACATCATTAGCGGCTTTGGATAAGCGAAAGTTTGTTATATCGTTCATATCAGTCACCTCCAGTTATTGCAGTTCTATTGCCGTATGGAAAGAACCATACTTTCTCAGACGATACTCTTTTTTGAGGGTACTTCCTAAAACTTGCCTGGCGGTTTGCCCATCAATTTCATCAGTATACGCCAGGAGAATAATCTGATCGGACATCAATGGCAGAGCCTTCGTTATGTTTTTCTTGTGGGTTGGGTCGAGACGTCCAAAAGGCGAGTCCATTATAATGGGACCACTTAAGGGCGCATTTTTGTGTAAAGCACCAATCAGCGATAGAGCCACAATATGCTCAAAGCCAGCGGAACGGAACGGTATTATTTCGCCGGAACAGTGCTGGATGGAGAGACCGTAGTTATCGTTGATTTTTAGTGCTGTATAATCAGGATCGCTACTGATGTTGCAGAAAAGCTCTGTAGCATCGCGCTCAACTTCCGTTTTAAGTTTATCGCGATAAGCGGCGATACCATCGTTAAACAATTGATGGAGTGCCGCACAGATTTCAACCTTTTTTACAGCAAGATTCAAATCTGCATCTGATGTGCCTGCTTTCCGAACTTTTTCTTCGAGGTTTGCCAAGGCGATGTCTGCCTCTTTTATTTTATCCTTAGTCGCCTGGATACCCTCTTTGAGATTTTCAATCTTCAAGTAGCACTTGGCCAGATTCTGCGCGTTCTCCTTTGCAGAAGCGGTAAGATCGCTTACATTTCCGTAGCGACTAATCTCGTCACGCAAATCTTTGAGTTGGCCTTTTGCATCATCAATCTGCACTAAGAGATCGGCCAGTTGATCTTCATAAACCTTTAGGACTTGAGCATCTGTAGTGCTCTGCATACTTTCCAAAGACGCCTGCCGGATTTGAAGGATTTTCATACGTTCGATTTCTTCGGGAGACAGTCCGCCAAATTCTCCGGGATCTTCGTCAAGTCGCTTTTTTAGTGCTGAGACATGCGCCTCGTCGACATCCTGATCGCAGCATTCACAATGGTGAGTCTCTACGATATGCTGAATGTAGTTCATCAGTCGTGCTGCTGACTCATGTGTATTGTGCTTTTGCTGAAGCATGGAAAGTTCAGACCTAACCTGAGACAGAATTTCAGAGGTTTGCTTACCAATCACATATCTCCAGACATCTTTTGTGGCAACAACAATTGACTGCAAAAGGGCATTTCGTGTGGCTTCTTTTGCGGCAATATCGCTCTCTAAGTATTCCATGTTCTGGATCAACGCTCTTAGATGCTCGTTCTGTTTTCCTTCGTCCTCAAGTTTTGCCCTAAGATTTTGCGCTTCCTCATATGCCGCTTGAAGTCGTGTCAGTTCTTTGGTTTGTTCGTCCTTCTTGGCTGTTTCCGATTCAATCTGTGCAGCATATTTCTCTGTCTGCTTATTTGCCTGTGCTGCTCTTGTCTGCTCTTTCCGGTATTCTCCAAGTACAAACGAAGTATCGTTTGCAGCACTTGTCAGAATAGGAACACCTAAAATTGACTCAATGGATTTCTTAATCTTCTCACCGACAGATGTCTCATCCTTTACAAGCTCTTCGTATTCCTGCAGCAATTCGCCGTCAAACAGGAAGAAACGGGAGACTTCCTCCGGCATTATCATTGCAAGTTCATGCTCTTTGTTGGGTGGGAAATGCCCATCGACCTTCAGAAAAACATCCTGAACATAGTCATCGTTCTTGGATGGAACAGTTACACCAGCACGAACGCTGTACTGACGGGTGAGTTCATATTTCTTTCCATCGTGGAGCATCTTCAATACAACCTTAAAGTCGTATTTTCCTGCCTTCATTCCTTCACGGTTTACGAGTTTTAGAATATCATCTACCGTTTCATGGCGGTATTGGAATCTTCCGAACAAGGCATAACGGAAAAGATTCAAGAGCGTGGTTTTACCATGCCCATTGTCTCCCCAAATAAGGGTAACGCCATCACCGTCACCGAAGTCGATTGTTTGCTCACCCTCATAAGGGCCAAAATTATTGATGGTCATACTTGTAAATTTCAGCATAACGAACAGACCTCCTTATCAAACGGTTACCGTTTTCAAAAAATCGTCTATGGCTTTCTGTGTATCATGTCTTGCCTTTGTCCTGTCATCCTGAGATGAAAATTCCGCATTTACGATTTCTTGAATCAACGATGCAGGTATTTCGGGATGCTGCTCGGCTCTGATCTTTTCCAATACGGAAATCAGTTCATTGATTTCGATGTTAGTCATTGTCATCCTCCTCTATTCCGGTGTTTTGTAAGCTGTTATAGTCGATTTGGTAATCAACGGCTATGTTTTTCAAATCCGTAACGCAGGCGGGGTTTTCTGCGCCTAAACCAAACTCGATAGCTCTTGATAATTCGCCGATAATAATCGACATAGACTTTGGCGTTTCTTCAGTTTCGACTACTGGAACAGTAATTGCATCATAAAGATGGGCGAAGAGCTTGCCAGGTGAACTTCTTAGGATTCTACCTCTACGCTGAATGAATTCTCTCGGATTCTGTGAAGATGCGAGAATAAGAGCGTGTGTGGTAGAAGGGATATCGACACCTTCATCCAGGCATTTAATCGAGACCAGGACACCACCGTTTTTTGAAAAATAGCGTAGCGTCTCATCTCGATCACCTTCCATATCTGCATAGTATTCAAATGCATCAAAGCCAGCATCAATCGCTCCGTTTAATACTTTCTTCAGCTGCGTAATATTATCGCAATAGATAATCCAGCTTTGACCTCCCACATATTCTCTAAGCAAGAGATTAATAGCCAGCGGGACTTTGCCGGAAGCGTTTTTAACAATACGCGCTCTGTTAATCAATAATTGCTTCAAGCGAGTATTGGAAGTAATGCTTGTATCCGCATTTCCGTTGGATTTCATACGAGCCATAAGCTGGCTTATCTGTTTTGTTATATCATTCCATTCTTCCTGTTCCTTTTGAGTAAGAGTAATGGTCAGCGGGTTATAAAAATACTTTGTTAAAACGCCGCTTTTTATTGCATCATCCAATGTATAAGGTGGTGGTACGAGACCACCAAAATAATCAAAGAGTGCCGCTGTTCCTTCGGGGTCTCCATATCTACGTGGCGTTGCAGATAGGCCCAATCTTGCACCTGCGTCTATATTCAACGCATTACGTCTCCGTGGACTTCCCAATCTATGCACTTCGTCAGCTACTACAAAAAGATGTTCGCCATGCGACACATTTTTTACAAAATCATCTGAACAGGCTGTATCCATAGTTGCAAGGATAATGCGATGGGTTGAACCACCATCACTTGTCCAAGACGATAAAGTGCCGGGCTTTTTCCATTCGTTATTGTTATCTCCGCAAAGTAGATAGTATATTTTATCTTCGAGCAAGGTTTCTCTTAATTCTCGATCCCATTGTTTTAGAAGGTCTCTTGATGGAACAAAAATCAGCACAACCTCATCTCGTTTAAAAGCATCATGGATTGCACACATAGCGGTAAAAGTTTTTCCACTACCCGTGGCGTGTTCAAAAATGCCCCTGCGATTATTCTTTACCCATGTTTCAAGTGCATTGACTTGATGAGGACGGGGAGTCCTGCTGCCGATATGGTTACTGGGCTTCCATTTTTTCGCCTTGCTTTCTTCAACATGGATTTCGTCCAATAGTTCGTGCCAATTTACTCCCTCGGATTTTGTCCGAAGTATTTCTTTAGAGGCATTCGGAAATCGATACACGATGATGCCAGGAACAGATTCTGACCATAGTTTTTCAAAAAAAGCTGATGCGTCATCGACTCGTTCAGCATCACGACCGTCGAGCCAATTCGGAAACACATCAATGGACTCCATATTTCCATCAGAAGATAATCCTTTGTATGTTTCGTTCATTGAACCGCGGAAACCTACTCTATTTCCATCGGAATCCGTAAAAATACCGACCTTGTCATGAAACAGTCTTTTTGCGTTTGGTGATTCATTTCCAGTTGGGACGGCAATTTTTACATCAATTATGCCTTTTGAAATCATATATGCCAGTAGCTTTGCAGGAGCAGATAAAAATGGGTCATCAAATAAAGCTTGCACTTCTTTTGCGAGAGACTCCGCAAGCAATTCATCGTTTTTAGCAGAATAGCCATTAGCCAATGCGGTGGCATCTTCATCGGATACATACGGCGAGCATATCAAGCGTATCTTACCGCCATTCTCGATAAACTCCCGTAAGGCATCCCAAGCAATGATATAAATCGTACTTCCAAAATACCCGGAGATTCTGTCGTAACGGCTTGAATGTCTCATGCAAGGAAGATAAAACATATCCGCAATGTCATGCTCGGCCTTATTATATGAAGTTAAATAGACCTGTTCTTTAAGTCCCATAATCAACCTCCAAGTAGCTCCTCGTGCATTATATCCATACGGCGGATTATTGCATCGTACAAGTATTGCGGTCGGGCACAAACAATTCGTTCATTGTTGTTTCTAACCGTTTCAGAAACCTTTGTACATAGAGATTCAACAATCACGTCTGCTTTAACCTGCATATTTCCGCTATATGCAAAATCGCTGTGTTTATCTGCGTCCCAAAAAGCGAAAGAGATGTCTTCGCCGTCCCTTACTAAGGCACCTATGATGGGAAGCCTCCCATCTGAATAATCAAGTTGTCCACGTTCCCCTCGCTGTTGGCCGGGAAGTATAACCTGTATTTTATATTCATCTAAAGCACGACCACCAGGTGGATTTGTGCAGTTCCACAGATATACACGCAGTCGCAAATTTCTGGGCTGTAAATCCACAAGAAGAGGAGAGGATGATGTGTCGCTGTGCCAAACGACATGATTTCCAAGTCCCTCGATAAAAATCGTATTTAATGCTTGTTTACTAAGTCTCTTGCCCTTCGCCATTATCTAACCCTCCAGAAATAGAGAGAAGTCGGATGTTCGCTTGCTTTACATATTCCTCTACAACATCAAATCCGGCAAAACGTCGTCTGAGGGAAAGAGCAGCATATCCTGTTGTTCCGCTCCCCATCCAAGGATCGACAACTAAATCATTCTCAGCTGTCGTTGCTTTTATATACTTCTCTGGCAGATACAGCGGCTGCGTTGCAGGGTGGTCATCTATCCGAGCCGAAACTCCGCCACTTATAATATTTTTAGGTAATGCTCCTAATGGATTAGGAGTGATTCGTTTATTCTTACGAACATATGTATTTCCGTTTGACCGCGGCTTATATTCGTAAGACTCATATGTCTGTACGCTATGAGATTCATATGGTCTGCGTATAGCGTCAAGGTTAATGCTCCATTTTGGAGACTTAGAAAACCACAGGTTTTGTTCGTAGGCATCCTGACAAGCGACTCGGAGTCCTGTTGGAGCCGGATTTTCCTTTATCCATATTTCGATGTCAACACAATGAAGTCCCCATGTTTCCTCCATCTCTATGGCAAGTTTTTCTATAATCAATGAACGCTTTGAGGCTACATTAGCTGTAGACTTCTCTCTGTTTGCCTTAACATTTATGACAATAAAACCATCGTCACGCAGCTTGACACAGGCGGCATCCAAAAAAGGAGTCATTTTTTGAATGTATTCAGATGAGCGCCATACGCCATATTCGCGTTCGGCATTTGGATAAGGCGGCGAACCATAGATAAGTTTTATCGACTTATCTGGGAGTAAGAGCATTCCCTTGGCACCGTCTATTTGCCGAATGCAGTATTTGTTTCTACTTATCTCCTGCATCATCTGTGTCAACCTCTTCGTGTATATCTCGTTCATATTCCAGTCTTAGAGTGGCAAGTCGACAATAATCCGCATTAGCATCAATCCCAATCCAGACACGATTGAACCTCTGCGCCACGGCAGCAGTAGTGCCAGAACCAGAAAATGGGTCAAGCACAACGTCCCCCTCGGTGCTTCCAGAAAGAATAAAGAATTCAGCAAGTTTTTCTGGAAACCTTGCGGGATGAGCAATGCCGTGTTCCTTGCACAGCTTCATGAAATAGTCGTTGCTGCTCGTGTTTGCTATTTCAATAACGGTTCCGGGATCGGAGCCGCCATTATCCGTCCATGTTTTCTCACAATCAAAATTATGTGTGCTTGGACGGGTGTTTTGGTTTCTATCTCCTTTGCCTTTCCCTTGGAGATACTTCTGCATATCTTTACTGTAGGGTTTTCTTATGGGATCCAAATTGAATTCCCAAGAATCGCCTTTTGCAAACCAAAAGCAATACTCATGTGATTTTTTCGTTCTCCCGTAACCGCCTCTTGAGTATACATTTGGGGGAGTCGCAGGGTTGTACCAAATGTAGTCGCGAACAAGGTGAAAGCCGATATCCTTACACAGTTTCAGCAAAAGTTCAAAAACATACAAATGCTGATAGTTGTCCACAACCTTGTCGCTGATATTTAGAATGAAACTGCCGTCTTCCTTGAGGACACGGTAGATTTCTTTTGCCTTTGGAATGAACCAGTCAACATATTCATCCGGAGATATCGTTCCATCAACATCCCCATAATCTCTTTTATCTGCATATGGAGGTGAAGTAAGAACAAGGTCTATGCTTGAGTCCGGCATAGTCTTTAGAATAGCCTCGCAGTCACCACATAAAAATTTTTCTCGAAACGTGTTTAGAGTTTTCTTCTTTCCCATTATTAATTACACCTTTTCATCTTCATCGCTGCCGGATTGATCTTCATCATCTAATGAAACTTCCATTATGTCGGAAATATCGCACTTTAGAGCATCGCATATTCTCAGAAGGACATCAGTCGTCAGATTCTCATTCTTTGACAGTTTTGCCATTGATGCCGTACTAATGCCTGTGGCTTCTCGAAGATCCTTCCTTTTCATATCTTTATCAATTAGGAGTTTCCATAGTTTTTTATAACTGACAGTAGACATCTCATGCTCCTTTCGCTTTGCAGATACGCAATAATAAAATTCTATTGTGAAGTTTTGTTTTGTGTTCACATATTATTATAGCGGATTTTGAGGCATATGTCAATGTCTTTTGGGAAGCTTGGGAAGCTTGACCGTTTCGTTCATAAAAATTTTACACTTCTGGTGTTTGCGATTCGCTTGACTTTGACAGAAAAAGGCCATATAATAGTGTTAGCTGTATGGCTTACGACTTACAGACTAATTGACAGGAGGTGTCACAATGGATAATGGCGAGAGAACGTTTGGTGAGTTGCTTACATATCTGAGAGAGAAAAAAGATGTAACGCTGAGAGAGCTTGCCAGGGGAATTGGAGTTTCAGCACCATTCCTAAGCGATGTCGAGAAAGGAAGACGGTCTGCATTAACTGCTGAACGTATTGAAAAAGTGGTGGCGGTGCTTCATCTTGACGAAGACGAGAAAACCGCACTTTACAATGCGGCCGGAAAGCAGAAAAAATCCATACCGCCGGATTTGCCAGACTATATCATGGAGCATGAATATGTCAGTGCAGCACTTCGTACAGCTCGTGACCTTGATGCAGGCGAGGAAGAGTGGCAGCGGTTCGTTGACGATTTGAGGAGGCGAAAGGGATAAGTATGTTCAAACCAGAATTGAAATACTCCCGTAGCGGTATGCCGGTTATTTCTAATGAGGATATTGATACTTTGGGCGAACGTATGGCTGTTGACTTTGATCATACATCCCTGTTTAATCCCCATGCAATAGACATTGAGAGATTCGTTGAAAAGTATCTTAAAATGCCTATTGAGTTTATGTATCTGTCACACTGCGGTGTATATCTCGGAACGACCGTCTTTCAGACAACGGATTATCTACCTGTTTACATACCGGAAGATAAATGTGCAGATTACGCCCATGTCGAAGCTGGAACTGTGGTCATAGATGGGAGTCTTGATAACGAAGATCAAGAACATCGTCTCCGCTTTACTCTCGGACACGAAGGAGGACATGGGGTATTTCATCCCTCATATTTTCTTAACACGATCGGTTCAAATGAAAGAGATGACACAGGGATTTATGTACGCTGCCGTTCGGATTTTAAGGTGTCTGGAAGGGATTATAGCGGTTTTCGCTCTTTGACTGATGCGGAACGAGCTGAGCAACAGGCTAACAGATTTTCTGCCGCCGTGCTAATGCCCAGAAGTGCAGTAAAAATTCTTCTTGCAGGAAGACCGTATAACCGTACAGAGGGATGGATTATCTCTGCGATGGAGCAAATCAGCGATACATTTAATGTTTCTAAGGAAGCCGCCTTCTATCGTTTGAAGGGGCTAGAAATGATTGAAGAACACGCAAAAATGCCGTTCTAAAAGTATATGGCGGTGTACCGCTATATATTTTTTACCCAAACTGTTAGCTGTAAAGCTAACAGTTATGAAGAAAGGAGCGTAGATGGAGAGAAAGTCGAAACCACTTAAATGCCCACGTTGTGGTAAGCGGGCTTGTGACATTTCGGAAATCCCAAAGGAAAAGATTTTCATCGAAATGAAATGCCCTCAATGCCACAACATAGTAAGGATATGGTGCAACAAGGACTCTTTGAAAACAGCAGCATCATATAACTAATAATTTCATACCGAGCAACGGAGTCGATTGCGAACTACCAAATGGCCGGATGATTTTGAAACGTAAGGTTTCTTAGTCATCTGGCCATTTTACGTTTCAAAATCGGCTCTCTGTATTTGTTCCCGACTCCTCTCGGTTACGCCGCAGGCGAGAAAGGAACAAATATGTCAAAGAACAACGAAACCAAAAAACGCAAGAGCGGGTTCAATCCCAATCGTACCTGTTATCTCACGGCGGACGGCAAGTATTACTGCTACGAACGCTGGGACGACGACGCAAAGTGCGTGGTCACTCAGAGGCTTGAAGTCGGAAAAGACCTGTCGCTCGAACTGACCATCATGCTTGATGAGTCCGACCACGGCATGGATTTGCAGGATCGCTACGAGGGCGAACTGCGCGATCCCCTGTTTGATGCCAAGGTCAACAGCTACAAGGCCAATCCCGACAACGAGGATGCAGTCGATCCCTGGGACACGCTTGCCGACAAGAGCGGCAGCCCGGAAGATGCGATGTTTGCCGAACCGGAGCCGGAGAATCCCCAGATAGCGCAGGTGCGCCGCGTCATTGACGAGGAATGCACCGAGTCACAGCAGGACTTCTTCTTCGAGCATTTCGGCGAGGGTACGCAGCTTGAGGAGATGCGGCAAGCTGAAGCCGAGCATACGGGCAAGCTGCCGTCCTCTGCGGCTATGACTAACCGCAAGAACAAGATAATTGATAAGGTCGCTAAGTCCTTCGGGGTCGAGCGCGTGAAGCGCCATAAGTATCCGAAAAAGGGCTGAGCCGTGAGTGGCGGCATATACGGCGGTCGGAGTCCTCCCCGGCCGCACCTCTTCGGAGGGTTGAATTTCCCGGTAGTGAGTGAGGAAGGAAGGAAATACATTCATCCTCAGCAGCAATGCAAATCAGGAACAGGAGGACAAACCTATGAGATTAAAACACAAAATACGAATCAATATCGCCGACAAAAGCGGCAACAAGCAGGAAGTCTTGCAGAGTGAACACATGAGCATTCCGAAAAGGCTGCTCACCTTTCTTTTCGGAGAATTTTGCGAGGTTCTCGTGCTGACGCCGGGTGAAACCGTGCAGGGCATCGAGATCAAGGAAATGCGGGGTGACAGCAATGAGTGAGAATATCGAACTGATGATGCCGATCAAGGCAACGCCGTATGACCATCAGAAACGAGCCTTTGCATTCGCCTGCGATAAGTTCGGTGTATTTGACGAGCGTCTTAAGAGCCGAGGCACGGCACTCTTGATGGAAATGGGTACCGGCAAAACAATCGTGAGCATTGCCGTGGCGGGATGTATGTACCAATACGGCAAGGTCAACCGTGTGCTGGTAGTAGCGCCGCTTTCCATCCTTGGCGCCTGGGAAGAGGAATTTGAAAAGTTCGCCGACTTCCCATATTCGCTGACGATCCTCAAAGGTACATCGGCAAAGAAAAAGGAGCAGCTGACCAAGCTGCCGGACGAGGGCTTGCAGATAGTGGTCGTGAATTACGAAAGTGCGTGGCGGCTCGAAAAAGAACTGCTGGCATATAACGCCGACCTGGTGATCGCGGACGAAGCTCACAAACTGAAGGAGAACCGAACCTCCCAGAGCAAGGGAATGCACCACATCGGCGATAAGGCGAAATACAAGCTGCTCCTTACGGGTACGGTCATCACGAACCGCGAGATGGATGTGTTCTCGCAGTACCGATTCCTTAATCCTCAAATATTCGGAACATCGTTCTATGCCTTCCGTAATCAGTATTTTGACATGGGCGGCTACGGTAACCACACGCCGATCTTCCGTAAATGGATGACCGATGATTTCCTGCGGAAGCTCCACTCGGTGGCATTTCGAGTGACGAAGGCAGAGTGCCTTGATCTTCCGGCAATCACCGAGGAAGTCCGTACCGTGGATTTGGAGAAGGACGCCATAAAACTATATGACAGCATCGAGGACGAAAGCTACGCCGAACTGGACGAGTCGGAAGTTACCACGGCGAACATCCTCACAAGGCTCCTGCGCCTGTCGCAGATTACGGGCGGCCACCTTACCGATGACGATGGCGTGGTCAATATCGTGAGCCGAGCAAAGCTGGACGCTCTTTCCGACATTATCGATTCCGCTATGGCAGAGGATAAGAAGCTCGTCATCATGGCTCGTTTCGTGCCGGAGCTGGACGATATCCAGGAGCTTCTTGAAAAGAAAAAGATCGGCTACGCCGTGGTTCGCGGCGGCGTGAAGAACCGCGACAATGAAATCCACCGTTTCCAGTATGACGATAGATGCCGTGTGTTCGTGGGGCAGATTGCGGCTGCCGGCTTGGGCATCACGCTCACGGCGGCAAGCACGATGGTCTTTTATTCCTTCGACTACAGCATGAGCAATTTCGAGCAGGCGAAGGCTCGTATCCACAGAGCAGGACAGAAAGAGAACTGTCATTACATCTACCTCGTGTGCCGGGGAACGGTCGACCGCAAGGTTTTATACGCTCTCCGTCAGAAAATGAACCTCGCAAAAATGCTCGTGGACGATTATCGCAAAGGCAGGAATCCCTTTAAGAACTGACCTTTCACAGAGGGGGTTGAATTCCTCGGTAGTAAGTGAAAGGAGGTAGTCACCGATGGAGAACACGCAAATCTTTGAAATGGCTGACAGGCTCAAGACTCTGCAGGAACAGAAGAAGGATCTCGAAGCTCAGACCAAGGCTCTGGCTGCGGAGATCACCGAGTTGGATGAGCAGCTCTCCGATGCCATGACAGAAGCCGAACTTGACCGCTTCTCCCGCAACGGCAACACGTTCTACTTGAAGAGCAGACTGTTCGCGTCCCCGGCAGCAGGCCGCAAGGACGAGATGATGCAGGCTCTGAAGGACAACGGATACGGTAGCCTGGTCGTGGAGACAGTCAACGCAAACACACTCGCATCCTTCATCAAGGAGCAGCGGGAAGCCACGGGCGAAGACATCCCGGCATGGCTCGGCGATACCGTAAGCACTTACGAAAAAGTGTCGGTCGGCATCCGCAAGTCGTAAGAACAACGATTCACTGCAACAACGCAAAACCACAACTTATTTCATTTCATAGGAGGACATTGATCATGTCAGATAAGAAGAACACTGAGATCGCAGTGAACGAGGGTTTCGCTGCACTTGCAAACAGAGACGTACTGAACGAGGCGATGGCGGACGATTGCCAGGGATTGGAGTTTTCTTTTGACCGCATGAAGCTTCCCGCAGGCGGCGGCACGGCGTTCGAAATTCCCTCTGCCGAGAGCGATGAGTCCGAAATGGCGAAGGACATCACCGGCGTTATCGTCTTCAACCATCCGGCTTATGCCTACTATCACGACAAATACACAGGCGGGAACAATCCTCCCGACTGCGGTAGCTTTGACGGTGTGACGGGCATCGGCACTCCTGGCGGGAACTGCGCAAGCTGCCCATATAACAAGTTCGGCAGTGGCGAGGGTCAGAGCAAGCTGTGCAAGAACAAGCGTATGCTCTACATTCTGCGTGAGGGAGAACTGTTCCCCATTACGCTCTCCCTGCCGACCGGGTCGCTTAAGTCCTTCACGAACTATGTGAAGAGCCAGCTTTCCCGCGGACGAAAGCTGAACCAGGTGGTCACGAAGATCACGCTGAAGAAGGCTACGAACGCATCCGGCATTGCATTCTCCCAGGCGGTGTTCGCTTTCGAGCGAATGCTGACCGCCGAAGAGCGCAACGCCGTGGCGGGTGTTTCCGATACGGTAAAGGCGTATGCCGCGAACCTTACTCCGGCGTCCCTCATTGATGATGAGCCGCCGGTTGACCCCGAAACGGGAGAAATCATCGAACCTTTGAAGTAAAGCAAACAAAGCCCGGAGGGGTGCAATGCTCCTCCGGGTATTTCCTATAGGAGTGATTGCACATGAATACAGAATATAAATGTGTGACCACGGTGGATGGGATACGGGATTACATCGGCGGCAGCAGCATTGTCGCTTTCGACTTTGAGACTGCTCCCGATGAGCCGTACCGCGAGGAGGACAAGGCGGCTCTCGATCCCGCGAGGGCGCACATTGTCGGATGCTCTTTCTCCGCCAAGGAAGGTACGGGCATCTATGTCCCTATTGCCCACCGTGTCGGCACCAATATAGACAAGGACGCTTTTTTCGCATTTCTGACGGCGTTTCTCATGAATACAACGACCATAAAGATTGCCCACAACATCGCCTTTGAATCCTCGATGGCATATGCGAGGGGCATCGTGATACAGGCTCCCGTGTATGACACGATCTGTGCATCACAGATGAGCCTTAAAAGCATATACGAATTCCGCAAGCTGAACGAAAGCGGTCTGAAACGGCTGGCGGAGGAACTGTTCGGAGAACCGCTCCCGTCATTTTCAAGTGTTACGGACGGAAAGCACTTTGACGAACTGGACGCACAGGACGAGGAGACCGTCCGATACGGCTCTGCGGACTCCGATTTTGCCATTCGGCTCTATCACAAGTTCAACGACTGGTTCGACCGCTATCTCCCGAAGCACAGGTACATCGTGGAGGAGATTGAAAGTCCGACCGCCGTGTACCTTGGCATCATGAAAACGAATGGTATCCCGGTCAACCTCCCGCTTATGCAGGAGCGCAAGACCGAGGCTGAAAACGAGATGGAGCGCATCCGCAAGGAGATCGAATTCATCATAGGCGATGTGAACATCGGCGCGAACTGCTCCACGCAGGCGTTTAAGAACTATCTGTATAAAGACCTGGGGCTGCCTATCTTAAAGACCACGGAAACCAACCGCGAGGCGGCTGACGATATGACGATGACGCTCCTCAAGGAGTGGTGCGATACGAATCGGCCGGAACTGTCGGGGCTTTTCACGCTGGTGCAGGAGTACCGCAAGTGGGGCAAGATCAAGTCCACATATATCGACGGGTATTTGAAATACCTCAATCCCGTGACGGGCTGTATCCATCCCGAACTGTTCGCTCTGTCCACGGATACGGGCAGGATGAACTGTCGCAATCCGAACGCGCAGAATATGCCCAGGAAAACCAACGATCCCATCGGCGTGAGAAACTTTATCAAAGCGCCGGAGGGCTGCCTTATCCTCTCGCTTGATTTCTCACAGATAGAACTGCGCGTGGGTGCGTTCTACTGCCGTGATGAGGTGATGATGGACACCTACCGCAAAAACGGCGATATCCACGCAGCCACGACCAGCGTCATTTTCGGCGTGAGCTACGAGGAAGCCCAAGACAAGCATTCGGAAAATTACAAGGAACACAGGACGATTGCCAAGAACGTGAATTTCGGCACCTTTTATGGGCTGTTCCCCAGAGGGCTTCAGAAAACGCTGAAGTTCAAGGCAGGGGTTGAAAAATCCGTGAGTGAGTGTGAGGAGATACTTTTCAACCTCAAGCACGGATACAAGGGTCTGACCTCATGGCAGGAAGAGACGAAGGCAGAAGCCGCAAGGCGTATGTACTCGGAAACCTGGCTCGGACGGCGCAGATACCTTCCCGGCATCACCTCGGATAATTGGGGGCAGAAGTCGTTTGCGGAGCGGTGTTCGCTGAACACACCTATCCAGGGGACGGCGGCGGACATCCTGAAACTCGCCATCACGAGGATACTTGCCGGACTGCCGGAGCGCGAATGGCTCAAGCCCATCCTTCAGATACACGATGAACTGACTTTCATTATCCCGGAGGACAGGCTGTCGGAGGCGGTGGCTTTTATACGTGCCTGCATGGAAGAAAAGCCCTTCCCGGAGTTTGACCTTCCGCTAATCGCGGAGGCGTCCGCGGGACCGACCTTTGGAATGATGGAAGAACTGGAGGACTGATGTATGTATAAAAACAGCGAAGGCTACGCCGATCCGACCGCAGGGTCGGCGATGAGCCAGATAATGAAGGAATACCGGCAAAAGCAGAAAAAACGCTATGCCGACAAGAACCGCAGGAAGATATATGTGGCTTCCAGATACGCAGGCGATGTGGATACGAATGTCGCGGCGGCGATTACATACTGCCGCCGTGCGATAGACGAGGGCTATATGCCGGTGGCAAGCCATCTTCTGTATCCGCAGATACTTAACGATAACGATCCCAATGAACGGGATCTTGGCCTTCTGTTCGGACTTGCGCTTCTCCGGATGTGCGATGAGGTGTGGGTGTTCGGTGCTATATCGCCGGGTGTCGCACAGGAGATCGAGGAAGCCAAGCGGCTGAAGAAACAGATCAGATATTTTGAGGAGGTGGGCGCATGAATGTAACGGTGACCGATGTTCTCGGTTCTCTCTTTAATCCGACCGATACCGTCTGCTTCCGCGTCTTTGACGATAAGAAAGGCGGTGTGTTCCAGGGGTCGAAGCTGTCCTGCGAATGCGGGAAGTACAAAAGCATAGAAGAAACGCTCAAAAACCACAACGCCATGTACCGCGGAATCTTCTTTGTGGTCAACTACGGCGGCCAGGACGATGATTCCATTACGAGGATCAACGCGCAGTTCGTGGAGATGGACAACGACAGCTTTGACGAGCAGCAGAAAAAGATCGATGCTTTCCCGCTCCCTCCGTCCATGATCATGAAAACGCAGAAATCCTATCATGTCTACTGGTTCATGGATTCGACCGCCAAGGTGGAGCGTTTCCGTATGATACAGACGCAGCTTGTAAAGCACTTTGACGGCGATCCGATGTGCGTGAACGAGTCGAGGGTCATGCGCCTTCCCGGTTTCATGCACTGCAAGAAGGACACTCCCGTGGAGGTGACCTGCGTCAGTTTCCATCCAGAACGCAAATACACGCAGGATCAGCTGTCGGACGTACTGCCGGAGGTCGACCTTGTACCCGTGGAGCGAAAGAGTGGCACGGAAAAGGGCATCGATCAGGTCATGCAATCGTGTGTTTTCATGCAGCATTGCCGCGATGACGCCGCGTCCCTTTCGGAGCATGACTGGTACGCCATGATAACGAATCTTGCTCCCTTTGAGGGCGGCACGAAGATGATCCATGACCTGTCCGCTCCGTATCCCGGATATAGCGAGGGCAATACGCAGAAAAAGATTAACCATTTCCTTGAGAGCGGGACGAATCCCATCACCTGCAAGACCATCTGCGAAAAGGGCTTCAAATGTCCGAAGTTCGCTGCCGGGGAATGCCCGGTCAAGTCCCCTGCGGCGTGGTGCTATCAGCCGTTGTCCGCTGACGATCTTCTTGACATCCTGCACGGCATCCCCGTGACGGGCGAAGCAATAAAAGATCTGCAGGCGGCAAAGCAGTTCGTGTCGGATTATCTGTATAACCAGGACGTGGTGACGGCGGACGTCATCATCAATTCCGAAATCCGCGATCACTTCAAGCTGAAGGCATCGTTCTTAAAATCACTGAACCAGGTGTTTAAGGATGCAAGCAAGGCGTACCAGGCAAGCAAGAATGCAAAGAGAGCCAAGGCGGGTACGGCGATCCCTGACTGGTACGAGCCGACCGACAAGGGGCTGCGTTTCCTGCCGGGTGTTCTTGCGAAGGATATGTCGGACGAGCAGCAGGTGTTTTATGCAACGGAGCAGCACTTCAGTTACCGCAGCGGCGTGTATGTCGAGATGTCCGAGATGGAAGCACAGCGTCTCGTGCAAGAGAAGATGCTGATCCGTGAAACAAAGATGTCGCAGATCGTTGACGCGGAGAAGCAATGGCGGCTCCTGGTGCAGAGGGACATCCGCGAACTGAACGCAAATCCCTACATCATCAATGTCCGCAACGGCTTATACAACGTCCTGGAGGATACGCTGACGGAACACACGCCGGATTATTACTCTACGGTGCAGCTTGCCGTGACCTACGACAAAAAGGCGGACTGCCCGCTGTTCAAGAAGTTCCTCAAGGAGTCGATGGGCGGCGATATGGACCAGGTCGCTCTGATACAGGAGATGCTCGGCTATTTCCTTATCCCGGTCAATTCCGCGCAGAAGTGCTTTGTCATCGTGGGGGTGGCGTCAGCCGGAAAGTCGGTGCTACTCCGTGTGCTGAACGATGTGCTCCTGGGAAAGCAGAACGTGTCAAACGTGTCGTGGCAGGCGCTTAACGAGCGGTTCAAAACGGCGGAGCTTTTCGGCAAGCTGGCTAACATCTTCGCTGACCTGCCCACGAAGAACATTGACGATAACGGCATCTTCAAGGCGCTCGTTGGCGAGGACTATCTGACCGTGGAGAAAAAGAACAAGAATCCGTTCTCGTTCCAGTCGAGCGCAAGGCTCCTGTTCTCATGCAACAGCATACCGAAGAATTACGGCGATAGGTCGGAGGGCTTCTACCGCAGGCTCATCATCATACGGTTCAATCACACCGTGCCGCAGGACAAGCGCGATCCTGAACTGTTGGAGAAGTTTCGCATGGAGGCGGACGGCATTTTCCTGTTCGCTTTGGAAGGGCTGCGCAGACTGATGAACAATCACTATGTGTTCTCCGAGACACAGGTCAATGCGGACGAACTGCAGCAGTACCGCGAGGAGTCGGATTCCGTGCTGTCATTCGTGAAGGACTACTGTGAACTGGATGCCGAATATAGCGCCGGTTCAACGGAACTGTTCAATGCATATAAGGGGTACTGCGAGGAATGCGGTCTGAAACCGTATTCCCAGAAGAACTTCGTGCAGCAGATAACGGCGGCGTTCCCCGATGTGACAAGGGACATCGACCGCATGGCGAAAAGGCGCATTTTAACGGGGATAAGGCTTGGAGAGGTGCTGGGATGATGAATCCCGGCAGCCTTTCCACGAGCATCTTCTGAACACGAGAACACGTAGGAACACCAAAATCCTATCTCCCCATATATAATACACATATTTTTATATACCTTGATTTTCGTTACAAAAAACATATGAAAATAGGATTTCTCGTGTTCCATGTGTTCCAAGCGTTGTAACTACGGAGGTTTTAAGAACAGATGAAAGAAGTGGACATTGTAAAAGCGATCATGAAGTACCTTAAGACCGTGCCGGGGTGTTTCTGCTGGAAAGAACACGGCGGTATGTATGGGACGGCGGGCATCCCCGATATCATTGCCTGCATTAATGGTCATTTCTATGGATTCGAGGTCAAGACCGAGAACGGCAAGCCTACGAAACTCCAGGAAGCGACAATCCGAAAAATCCTCGCGGCCGGCGGTACTGCCTTGGTGGTACGCTCGGTGGACGAGGTGCGAACCGTAATAAGCGGTTCCCTGCGCTGATACAAAGATACATCGCTCCATTGCAACGATGCCTATTTCCGACAAAGGGGGGCAAAAGCATATGAGCGACATCACAAACTACGAGAACCTGGCGAACGCCATCATCCTGCAGGCTGCGAAGGATTACCGCATGGCTCTGAAGAGCCTTAAGGCGAATCCGAGGAACAGGACGGCGAAGGCGGACAAGGACGAGATCGAGAGATTCTTCTGTTCCGGGTGGTTCTCGGTACTTACGAGTGTTGATGGCGAGATGCTGATCCGCTCCCTGAAAATGGAGGTGGACGCATGACCGCAAAAGAATATCTGAATCAGGCGCGGCACCTGGACGCACTTATCAACTGCCGCCTGCGTGAGATTGACTATTGGATGGATTTATCGAGCAGCGTCTCTGGCAGCAATTTTGAACCGCACTACAATCCAAACAAACCAACGGAGGCTCCCTTTGTTCGATGTCTTGAGAAAATCGACGCCATTCAGAGGGATGTGGCGGGAAAAATCGCATACCTTGTGCGGCTCAAGGGAGAAATCAACACAGCCATCGATGCACTTGAAATGCGGGATGAGCAGCTGGTACTTCGCTATCGGTATCTTGACGACTGTACTTGGGATGAGATTTCCCGGATGCTGAACGTATCGCTTCGCACGGTACACCGCATACACGGCTCTGCCCTGCAGCACTTTTCTGTACCGGAATAAAAGTTGGCACGGTTTGGCACAGTATGGCACATCCTACCTATGGTATCATTACAATAGCGAAATAGAATATAGAACAGCCTTGCGGGAGCAATCCTGCAGGGCTTTCCTTTTGCCCGGAAAGTGAGGTGAGCTGATGCCAAGGAAACCAAAGCGGCCGTGTTCCTACCCCGGCTGTCCCAAGTTGACAGATGGGAGGTTCTGTGAGGAGCATCAAAGAATAGAAAACCAACGATATGAGAAGTACGGCCGGGACCCGGCAGTCAAACGAAAATATGGACGGGCGTGGAAACGCATCCGTGACCGATACATGAATGCACACCCGCTTTGTGAGCGATGCCAACGGGAAGGCAGGCTCGTCAAGGCAGAGCAGGTGCATCACATCAAGCCGCTGGCTGAGGGCGGTGGCCACAGTGAAGCGAACCTGATGTCCCTCTGCCATTCCTGCCATTCCAAGATACACGCCGAGCGTGGTGACAGGTGGCACAGACATTGACCGGAGGGGCGGCCAAAATCTCTACGGCTCTGCCTCGTGGGAACGGGCGCGGGGTCTCGCGTGCGAAAAAGGCGAAATCAAAAGGGTAATTAAGGGCGGCCGGCTGCGGCTGCTTTA
>ERZ826396.937-NODE-937-length-37253-cov-4.810447_pt1 | contig 37253 bp, 46 predicted proteins | sample MGYA00519926_ERZ826396 | MGnify/ENA primary metagenome ERZ826396 (study PRJEB31778, sample SAMEA3449230) | human gut metagenome | biome: human gut; feature: human-associated habitat; material: faeces | place: United Kingdom | collected 2010/2012 ... | reverse complement strand
CCGACAATGTCAGCTTCTGCGGCTCTAAAAGCGAGAGTGGCACGGGCCCGCGCAACGACTACGCGGCGCCAGCAGCGGCACCCGCTCCGGCCTATGCAACAGGCAATATGGGCGACTTCGAGGAAATCCAGGACGATGATGATCTTCCCTTCTGAATTCGCATGGCGGATTCAGGATATCTGAGAGATTTGAAAAGGAGGTTATTCTCATGGCATATGATCGCAATGACCGCCGCGGCGGCCGCAAGGGCCGTAGGAAGGTTTGCTCCTTCTGCGTGGATAAGGTTGAGACGATTGACTACAAGGATGTGCCGCGGCTTCGCAAATTTATTTCCGACCGCTCCAAGATCCTTCCGCGCCGTGTGACCGGCACCTGCGCCGCTCATCAGCGCGAGCTGACAACCGCTATCAAGCGGGCTCGTCACGTAGCTTTGCTACCGTATACGAGCGACTGATTCGGGATCAAAATTGCTTACATGAGGCGCCCGCTTTTGGCGTGGCGCCTCTTTTTATCTGGAGAAAAGCAAACACGGAGAAAAAATCGCCCCCGGCTGCCAGTCAGCCAGGGGCGTTGCTCTTTTTTCTAAGGGACTCTATTGCTGGATGGGCGGTTCCGTATCCTCCTCTTCCGGTTCCGGGGGCTTTGCCGCCGGTTTCAGCAGCTCCGCCGGGGGCACCCCAAGCGCCCGCGCCAGATGAAACAATGCATCAAGGGAGGGCGCAAGCTTGATCTCCTCGCCCTCCAAATCACGCAGGACGGTTTCACTTAACTTTGCGCTCAGAGCGAGATCATGCGAATCCAAGTTTTTTTGCGCCCGGTAATAGGCGATATTTTTGCCAAGGTTTTGGTATTCCGCCCGGTAGTCATCCTCTACTTTTACCTCTTTGCGGAAGCTACTGCGGTGCAGCACGATAATCAAGCAGGCCAGCAATCCGGCAACGATGACGGTTTCCATCCGGTAGCCATAAAAAAACATGGCCAGAGGATACGTGATACACAGCGCTACAACGGCCATCACCAGCCGTTTGCTGCATAAAAACGCCAGGAGGACAGACCAGAAGGAGATGGCGAGCAAATGGTTATCCAGCAGCAAAAGGATTGCAATGGTAACGGCCACGCCTTTCCCGCCTTTGAATTTTAACCAGAAGGGGAAATCATGCCCCAAAGCGACGCCCGCGCCCGCATAAACGACAACCAGCTCATCCGGCTGGCCGGGAAAAATCAGGCCGCAGAGGTAGCAGGCGACAAACGTTTTAAGCACATCAGCCAAGAGCGTAATCAGGCCGGCTTTGGGGCCGAGCGTCTGCGTGACGTTGGCGGTGCCCATGTTGCCGGTGCCGAAATCGCGGATATCCTGAGAGATTTTATGCCGCGTGATGAGATAGGCGGTTTGAAAACAGCCGAAGAGATAGCCGATGGCAATACAGATGATGCGAAACATGATTTGTCTCCTTTCTGACTGCGCTTCCGCCGCTTGAATCGGCAGAAAATAAACCACATTTAGTATAGCAGGATATCCGCGGATATACAAGAAAAAAGACGGCCGTGCAGGAGATAACCGGCGCATCGGCATGTGTAATGCGGTATCCTGAACAGGGCGGCTATAGAGAAGGTTTGTTTTGCCATTCAATTTACTTTTTACAAAAAAGAATCTGTTAGGACGGTTCCCCTTTTTGCTGTTTTATGCTAAACTGGAGATGCCTGTGGAGGTTGCTGTCCGCAGGCAAGGATTGTGGTATTTCAACAGAAAAAAGGGGAATGGTTATGATATACCAGTATCGTACACATGGCACCTGCTCCAGGGAAATTGACCTTGAGATAGAGGATGGGATAATTCGCCGCGTGAAATTTCACGGCGGATGTGCCGGGAATCTTGCCGGGATCTCCAAAATCGTGGAGGGGATGCCCGCACAAAAGGTGATTGACACGTTTTCCGGCATTCGATGCGGTATGAAATCCACTTCCTGCCCGGATCAGCTTGCGCACGCTGTGGCGGAGGCGCTGAAGCAGGGAGAAGGATAACAGCTCTTACAGGGGGAAGGAAAGCGATGTATCATCAGATGGAAAACGCCTTTGCGCATGTGGAAGTGGATGAACTTGGCGCGCAGTTGCACAGCCTGCGCCGGAGGAAAGACGGCTATGAATACCTCTGGCAGGGCGACCCCGCTATTTGGCCAGGGCAGGCGCCAATTCTCTTCCCAATCGTTGGAAGCCTGGCAGAGGAACGCTATTGGCTGGGCGGCCAGCCCTATCAGATGCCTCGGCACGGCTTTGCACGTAGAAAACGCTTTTTCTGCGTGGATGAGTCAAACGATAGGCTTGTTTTTTCCCTGACGGACGATGTGGAAACACGCGCACAATATCCGTTTGCATTTGAGCTGCGCGTCACATATCTTTTAACGGGGCAAAAGTTGGGGGTAACTCACACCGTGCTGAATCCGGCGGCGGAGCCCCTGTATTTTTCACTCGGCGCACATCCTGCTTTTCGCTGCGAAATTGGGGATACGCTCCGCTTTGAGTGCCGTGAGGAAAACCTGCATACCCAGCGTATCGGGGCGGATGGCCTACGCACCGGCGAGCTATTTGCTGTGCCTGGCAATGGCCGTGAAATTGAAATTACAGAGGAGCTCTTCCTTCATGATGCGCTGATCCTCTCCGGCCTGCGTTCCCGATGCGTCACGCTGGAAAGCCGCCGTAAAGGGCGTGTTGTTACCGTTATGCTCGGTGGCGCACCCTATCTTGGGCTTTGGGCGAAGCCGGGCGCCCCCTTCGTTTGCATTGAGCCATGGTATGGCGTGGCAGACCCCTGCCGGCCGGCTTTGGATTTTACGCAGAAGCAGGGCATCCAACGGCTAGAGGGCAAAGGCCGCTTTGATTTTAAAATACAGATCGAACTGCATGATTTTTAACCGGATGGGGGAGGAGAGGCCATGCCGCGCATCCTGCGCTTTCAGATCGATGCAAGTTATGACGGCCGCAAGGTCGTCCATTTTCTACGCGGAGAGGCGGGGCTGTCGGCACGGCTCGTCCAATCTCTCAAACGGCTGCCGGATGGAATCTGCCTCAATGGCGCTCCAACCCGCACGATCGATCAGCTCTGCGAGGGGGACGAGCTGACCCTCCGCCTGCCGGACGATTTAAACCGCGTAGAGCCGCTTGAGCTCCCGCTCGATATCCGCTATGAGGACGATGATCTGTTGATCCTCAATAAGCCCGCCGGCCTCGCCATGCACCCAACCCATAACCATCAGGGCGATACGCTCGCAAATGCGGTGGCCGCCTATTTTCAGGAGCAGGGGCGCCAGTGCGTCATGCGCTGTGTGGGCAGATTGGATAGGGATACGTCCGGGATAGTTCTCTGCGCGCTCAATCGCTATGCTGCCGCACGGCTTTCCGGAAGGGTGGAAAAAGAATATCTCGCAGTTGTATCCGGCCTATACCGGGGCAGCGGAACGATCGACCGGCCGATCATCCGGCCGAACCCGATGCATACCAGCCGTGCGGTTGGAGAGGGTGGATTGCCGGCGGTGACCCATTGGACGGCGGTCATGCAGGGAGATGCAATGACGCTCATGCGCCTGCGCTTGGAAACCGGGCGCACGCATCAAATACGTGTTCATTTTGCATCTCTCGGCACGCCTCTTGTGGGAGATACAATGTATGGTACAGGAGATGGCCGAATTGCTCGGCAAGCATTGCACTGTGCACTCGCCCGGTTTGATCATCCCGTTTCCGGTAAACAGATGACGGTAGAGGCCACGCCTCCCCCTGATTTTGCGGCGCTGTGCGCACAGATGCGTCCGCTTTAGGAATAGCCAAAGGAGCCGCCGTCGATGTGTAGCACTTGCCCCGTCATAAAAGCGGAATCGTCACACGCTAGATATACATAGCCCTGTGCCATTTCGAACGGCTGCCCGGCACGGCCCATCGGCGTTTCCGAGGTAAACGAGCCGAAGGTTTCCAGCGCGTCGGCCGGGAAGGAGGCAGGCTGTAGCGGCGTCCATACCGGCCCCGGTGCAACGGCATTGACCCTGATTTTACGGCTGACAAGGGATTTTGCAAGCGAACGAGTCAGGGAGACGATCGCGCCCTTTGTGGCGCTGTAGTCGATGAGCCTATCGTCGCCCTGATAAGCGGTGATGGAGGTGGTGTTGATGATCGCCCCACCCTCCGGGATAAAGGGAAGCGCCTCTTGAATGACATAGAAAAACCCATAGACATTTGTTTCAAACGTATCGGTGAGCTGATCCTGTGTGATGTCAAGGATGCTTTCGCGCACAAATTGGACGCCATGGTTGTTGACAAGCACATTGATCTCTCCGAATAGTTCCACTGTTTCTTTGACAATCCGTTTGGCATTGCGCCGCTCCCGCAGGTCGGCAGGCAGGAGGATGCACCTCGCGCCGAGCGCCTCAATATGCCTTTGTGTTTCGCAGGCGTCACGCTCCTCATCAAGGTAGGAAATGGCGATATTCGCCCCTTCTTTTGCAAATGCATAGGCCACGGCACGCCCAATGCCGCTGTCGCCGCCTGTGATGAGCGCGGTTTTTCCTTTGAGTTTGCCGCTGCCTTTCACAGCAGGGTTTTCAGCGATGGGTAGCGGGTCCATCAGGTATTCCATCCCCGGCTGGCGGGGCTGGTGCTGCGGAGGAAAAGTAAGCCCCACTGTGCGGCACTTTTCCTCAGTCCCACGGTATGGGTAAGTTGGATAAGACATAAAAACGCCCTTTCTTCATTTAGAATAAGATAGTTCATCTTATGCTGATTGAAGAAAGGGCGCGACGATTGCTTTTCAACGGAAAGCTGCGGGAAGAAACAAATTAAATTTTTGCCCGCTGGGCGTTGATCTCGCCGCCAGCCAGAATCTCATCCGCCGCGTCAATCAGTTTTTGCAAATCCCCGTTCTTGGGAAACAGCCGAGAAGGGATAGATACCGCCCCCATCACAAGCTGATAATACGCGGAATTACGGGAATGCGGCTCATAGGCTCCATCGAGGAAGCTGCACATCATTCCATCAATCACTTCCGTCAGCGGCATGCGCTCATATGCCAGCACCCATTCTTTTTGGATGCCGCGCGCCAGCCCAAGCCTTTTTAGCAGGCGGTAGCACCGGCCAAGATCCGCCGTGCGAATAAACTGCAAAACAGGGCGGATAGCCCCATAAAAACGGCCGATTTTCTCCCCCGGCAGTTGGAGGGCGGTGAGGCGGTCTGTGAATTCCCGGCGGTCGGGGCTTTCCCAAACGCGCCGGATCATCGCGGTGGCGTGCCGCTTGAAAAAGCGCTGGGCATCGATCTCCTCCCCTCCCAAGCGGAAGGAGGCGAGATGGCGCACCTCATAAAAGAGCGTTTGATCCGGTTGAACGGTGATTTCGCAGATGGGGCCGGGGTAGCCGCATAGGGAGCCCACATTGATCTCTGTTAAAGCGTTCCCTTTTTTGCTGACGAACCGCTTGGTATGCTGGATATGGCTATGGCCGGCCACCATATAGCGCAGGCCTGCATCCGCTAGGCGGGAGGCAACAGCCTCCCGATCTCCTACGCATGCGCCGCCTGTAAAGAGGCTGCTGACGTGGGGCAGCAAAAGGTGATGCTCCATGCCGATCACCAGAATGCCCTGTTCTTGCGCGCGGCGGAGCTGCTCCTCAATCCACAAAAAATGTTCTTCGAAAAAACCGGCCCGGCCTTTGCCGTTTTGATCGTCAATCAGTGCGAGCAGCCAGACGGAACCGCTGAGCGCGATAACATAGGATGCGGTGCCCAAATGCGTTTGAAACACACTGATTGCCTGCTTTGGCCCAAAGTCACGATAAAAATCATAGAGCGATTCGCTTGAAAGCGTGGGCACGTCGTGAAAAACCATGTCTCCGTCATACCTGCGGGGATTGCCGTCGCAGCACCAATCATGTGTGGCGGTAATCAGGTACAATGGCTTTTTTTGCGCCAGTCCACGCGCCAATTTCCGAAATTCCTCATGGCATACGCGCTCACCGTCATTTGTCAGATCGCCCGCGATCATTACGGCGTCCGTGTCGGAATTGCCAATCTCCTCAAAGGCGGCTGTGATGATTTCTTCTGTTTCCGCCAGGCATTTTTGATCGGAGCCGGAGCGCAGCTCATACTGCCGCCCGCTGACTCCCAGGCTTTTGCTGTAGTAATGCGTATCCGCAAGGAAGGTGAGCTTGAGCGGCCTTTCCATTTGCAATATCTCCTTTCCTGCTGAGCTGTTTGCCGCGTGCCGTAAAAAAACCGAGCGGCCCCCTATAGGCCGCCCGGCAAAAGCTTTTAATCCAGAGGAACAAACTCGTCTTCCTGCGCCCGTTGCTCTTTACGAAGCACCCGCCGCTCCAGGATTTCCTTCATCATCTGGCGGTGGCCGTCACCCGTAATATTATAGAAATGCATGGGGATTAGCATAAGCAGATAGCCTACTGCGGGGACGATCGTTGTCATTAAAAACAGCGCCCAGTTCGTTTGCGCATTCTGAATCATGCTGCCCTCAACGTGTTGCGCATAACCGGTCAGGCCAAGAATTGCGAGGCCAATGGAGGAGGAAAAAGTGTTTTCAATCTTACCGGTAAAGCTCATGATGGAGAGCATAATGCCTTCCACACGGGTGCCGGTTTTCCACTCGATATAGTCAACCGTTTCCGCTTCCATTTCCTTCTGGATCAAATTTTTAAATTCCAGAGGGATGGTGGTAAGGCCGGTAAATAGAATGACACAAGCGCCAGTCAGGAGGGAGACCGGCGAGCCTGGCTCCTTGAGCATCAGGCCGCGGTAACATACCACTGCAAACAGGATATGGATCACAATTGCGCTTACGCAGCAAAGCTGATAAAACCGCTTGGAATCCGCCTTGCGCCCAGCCATTTCAATCAGCTTCGGCACGATCAGACCCGCCAGCAGGAAGCCTGGGAATTTAATCACATCAACAACAACATTATACCTGCGGTCGAACATCAGATCCGCCACAAAATAGAAGGAAACCTGCTCCGCAATTTTGCACACGACAAAAAAGATGTTGCCTAAGAAAAGCATCAAAAGCGGACGGTTTTTAAACAGCAGCCCAAAACACTCGCGCACAGAAGGGACGTCCTCCCGATGCTCTGCGCGTTCTCTTGTGTTGCGGAAGGTAAGCCGTGTGAGAAAAATGATGCCAATTGCCGAAACGGCAGCGGATGTCAGATAGGCCTGCGGCGTGTGGCTCTTAAAATAAGGGAGCCATGCGGCAGCAGCGACAAATACCTGAGGAAGCGCGCCGACTACGGAGCGGACAATGGAGCTCACACCAAACAGCTTTGTTCGCTCAATCCCGTTTGGCGTAATGGAAAAAGCCAGTGCCCCCATGGGGATGTCGAACGCAGTGTATGTAACATCGAGGCCAACAAACAGGATTGTCGTGTAAATAATGTTGAACACGGGTGGAGCATCCGCGCTGCCAATGAAAAACAGAATCATAACAAGGGAAACAAACCAGGGGGCCCATTTGATATACGGGCGCATTTGCCCCTCTTTCGTCCGGGTCTTGTCAACGATAACGCCCATAATAGGGTCGTTAATCGCATCAAAAATTCCACAGAAAAAGCGAATATTGGAGGCGACGCCCATTGGATTGGAGAGCTTCTTAAAGAGCACGTTGGTCAAAAAGTAGTTGATATACTTTGAGCTCGTCATGCTCGTGCTCATGCCCTGCGCGCCTCTGCCTAAAGCGTAAGAGATCGTTTCCTTCCAGGTCAGATAAGTTTCCTCACCGACATCCTTCTGGATAATCTTACGGTTCAGGAATTCGTTGAGTTTTCCCATTTACATTCCTCCTATTTGATTTGGGTCACTTGATTTTTTTTCACAAGAAACACATGGTTGGAAATATCCATCATCGCCCTGTCGTTCATGGAATCAGTGTAGAAGTTCTCGATCTGCACGTTGGGGTATTGCTCCTGAAATAATTTTACCTTGTTTTCGAGGAAACAGAGCCTTGTAAATTTTCCCGTGCGCGGATCAACAGAAGAGCCGATATAGCGGGTGATCCCCATCCGTTTCATCATTTCGGCCAGCAAAAAATCTGTGCTGCCTGATACGATAATATCATCCACCCTGCGCTGTTTCATATAAAAGGGTTTGATTTTTTGCTCATGACGATCCCAAAAGCGCACTACATCCTCTTCGAGGCTGGAGAGCTTTACATAATACCCTTCCAAAAATCCTGCGTAGGCTTTGACTGCTTCTTCTACCGTAAAAAGGTGAAAACGATCCCGTAAGGCAATCCGAATCAATTGAGGGAGATACCACCAAATCCGTGGATCACGTGGGATATAGTAGAGAACCAAATCGACCAGCGACTCACCGTCATAAATGGTATTGTCGAAATCGTAAACGTTTACGCCCATGTGTATAACCCACCACTCTTCTGCCCTCAGGACCCGGATACGAAAATTATTTTAGCACGTACCGCTGCATAAATCAACGATTTTTCAGGAGGTTTTATTAAAAATTGTGTTAAGTCTATCCAGAAGGAATGGCGGATTTTCTATTTGTGGACAACAGAATCAATCGTTCTTCTATACAATCTATCATCCAAATCGGGCAGGCCAGCGAACTATATTTTCAGCGGTTGCACACGAACTGCACACGGGTTGATAAAGCAATAAAAAGAAAGCCGCATGGATATGGCTTTCAGCCGATACCTACGCGGTTTTTCTGTGGTGGAGATGAGGGGAATCGAACCCCTTACCTCTTGCATGCGAAGCAAGCGCTCTACCAAGTGAGCTACACCCCCATATGAACTTGTCTGCAAAAGGAGCGCTTTTGCGAAGTTTATTATAGCGCCCCTTACCGCTTTTGTCAACATAAATTTTTGATTCTCTGTCGTTTCCCTAACGAAGCATGAATTGATTCAATAAAAGGGTCTACTGGAAAAGAGGTGGATACTTATGGTAATTCCCTTTTCATATAGTAAGGATCAGGCAAGATGAGGTTGCAATAGCTGCGACCTAGAAAGGTTGGCTCGCTTTCCTCCTTACGATACACTAGATGGAATTGCCTGCGTAAGGAAAACACAGAAAACGTTGACATTCCTTTGACAAGCCTGCCTTTCTGCGATATAATAACCCGGTAAACTATGTGCGGCGGCTTATTTATGACGCTGCAAAATGAAATACAAGGAGTGCTTTCTATGCCATTGGTAACTACCACTGAAATGTTCAAAAAGGCCTATGACAACGGCTATGCCATCGGCGCCTTCAATGTAAACAACATGGAGATCGTTCAAGGCATCACGAGCGCATGCAAAAAGCTCAATGCGCCCGTTATTTTGCAGGTCTCCTCCGGTGCGCGCAAGTATGCGCATCACGACTATCTGGTGAAGATGGTCGAGGCAGCGGTGGCCGAAACCGGCCTTCCGATCGCTTTGCATCTGGATCACGGCCCTGATTTTGAAACCTGCAAAAGCTGCATTGACGGCGGCTTTACTTCCGTTATGATCGATGGCTCCTCCAAGCCGTATGAGGAGAATGTGGAGCTCACCCGCAAGGTCGTCGAGTATGCGCATGCGCATGGCGTTGTGGTAGAGGGCGAGCTTGGCAAGCTGGCAGGCATTGAAGATGACGTCAATGTTTCTGCCGACGATGCGAATTTCACCCAGCCGGAAGAGGTGGAGGATTTCGTATCCCGCACGGGCGTTGACTCCCTCGCCATCGCCATCGGCACAAGCCATGGTGCATATAAGTTCAAGCCCGGTCAGAAGCCGCAGCTGCGCTTTGACATCCTCGCTGAAGTGGCAGAAAAGCTGCCCGGCTTCCCAATCGTTCTGCACGGTGCGAGTTCGGTGATGCCGGAATATGTGAAGATGATTAATGAGTTCGGCGGCGAGATGCCCGATGCAATTGGTATCCCGGAGGAAATGCTGCGCAAGGCCGCGAGCATGGCTGTTTGCAAAATCAATGTGGATTCCGATATTCGCCTTGCAATGACCGCCTCTATCCGTAAGCATTTTGCGGAGTATCCGAGCCATTTTGACCCCCGCCAATATCTTACTGATGCACGCAACGCGATTGAATCCATCGTGGAGCACAAGATCAACACGGTGCTCGGCTGCGCGGGTCAGGCATAAGCGGGCCTCTTTTTTAAGAATTATGTACGGCGGCGCCCGGTCTTACGGGCGCCGTTTTTATGCGCTGTGAAAGGAGGAGTATACTGGATGATGCTTACCTTGCTGCCGGACCGCTTTGCCGTTTGCTCAATAAACCCAGTCAACTGCAAACAAATTCTCATTGTAAAGAATAAATGGATGTGCTTTTTATTTTAGCTTTATATCATCAATCCGTAGTTACCTGTATCCTTGAAATTGGAGACACCGGTACGGTTTCTCCCTTCGAATGCATAACGTTTCAATTCTTGCAGCGGCTCCTAATCTATTCATATTATCCATGCATTGCCTTGCCTTGCGCCCATTAGGAAAACACGATGTAAATGATGAAGCTACATACGAACGATAACGCTTTCCTAACAAATAAAATATTATTACACAACGAATTGCAAATTCTTGTTATAGATACGAGGCACAGTCTGTTGCTTACGATTCATTTCTTTTTAAGCGTCTAAACAAGAGAGCGTTTCTTTTTGTAATTTTAGCATAAGCCTTATAATATCTCACACCTAAAATATAAAGTCCATCGCGGCAAAAATGGATCGTATCACTTTTTATCGCTTTTATTTGGGAATTGGACTGTATGTTTTCAGTCGTTACAAAAGAGGAATTGCCAATTTTAATGCACACATCCTTAATTGCCTGAATAATGGGCTTGCAAATAGGAAGGTTAAGATTTTTCCAGTGTTGCGTAAAGTCTCCTGCAATAATCGGTAAGTCGGGACAATGAAAAATCTCTCTAACGGTGGTAAATAAGGTTAACAAATTCTTATAATGCGTATCATAATCGCAGCCCTTTTGAGCGTCAGTTTCTCCCTGATGCCAAAGGAAGGCCACGAGACAGTTGCTTTCGTTAAGCGCTAGAGCAGTTCTGATCATTTCCATCATATTTAAGTACAGATCGTCGCTAAGCCCCCAACGATTATCTGAAAATCCCGTGCCGCCCACAGCTGCCCTGATAATAAGCAGTTTTCTTCCTCTTTTCAGGCGCTTCTTTCTAATGTATTCTGTAGCAAAATGTATGGCAAAATTGCCGACTATTTCATTGCCTCTGACGCTTTCCGCCGCCATAGAAATAGTAAAATCTCTGTTAAGAAAATAAACTTTATCGTTCGGATTATAAGTATGCTCCGTTGGGCCTACACCATAGCCTTCACTGTTGGATTGACCTGCCTGAACGATAATATCAAACTTTTCCTGCGTAAAATCTTTGAGCAAGCGATATCCACTCCTTAAATAAAAAAACACCTATTCTTTTCCAAACCGCAAAAGATTCGGATGCAATAGGTGTTTTTATATGGTGGACACGAACGGACTCGAACCGTTGACCTCTCGCGTGTGAGGCGATTATTATATAGCTTATTTTTATTTTAACTACGTTGTTTTTAACTGTGTTTGACTTGCATTTGACTTGCATTGTCCAAGTAAGCATTAAGTTTATCGATCGATCTTGTCTTAAATTTTGCGTCCAAATGCGTATAAATGCCGAGGGTTGTTTTGATGTCCGTATGTCCAAGGAGCTCCTTGGCAGTCAAAACATCTACGCCTGCCATATAAAGCATTGTAGCGTAGGTGTGCCGCAGCCAATGTGCCGTAAATCGTGGGATCGTAATTATGTTTGGATCGGAAATACTGGGGTGTCCGTATAGCTTATTGATTGCGCGCAGATAGTCATCCCACATCCTGCGCCAAGAACAATCCGGCATAAGCTTTCCGGTTGCAGAAGGGAAAACAAGCAAACTGCTCCTTGTCTGCTTGGACAGGTAAGACACAAGCACATCGGGAATTGACACCACGCGCATCCCTGCATCCGTCTTAGTGGATGCTTTGACGCTGGGAACTCCATTGTGATACTCTACCGCCTTATTAACAGTAATTGTTCGTTTATCGAGGTCAACGTCTGACCAAGTAAGCGCCAGCAGCTCCCCGCGCCGTAGCCCGGCATACATCATAATCATGGCGCCAAGCTGCATCCTATGAGGCGTATTCAGAATCCACCCCTGCTCTTCTCCCGTAAGCGCCCGTCTGTGCTCTTGTGGGGCACTTTTAGGGATAATAACCGCATCAGCCGGGTTATAATCCAAAACACGATTTGTGATCGCCAAGCGGAATATTTGCGAGGCTGTGATTTTTACGTCGCCCAAGGTCTTTTTTGCGGTTGGCTTGCCAGTATGCGGATTTTCGGCGGCGAGTGTGTCAATTATGTCCTGAATTTCATAAGTTTTAATATCTGATATTCTTTTCTCAAAGAGCGCCGACAGGTGCTTTAAATACCCGTTGTATGACTGGCGCTGCGAGAAAGAAATATCGGATTCTTTGTATTTTAACCACCGCTGTGCCCAGTCTCCGAACGTGTCCCGCTCCGCTGTCACGTCAATCCCCTTGCGCAGAGCAAGCTTAATCTGTAAGGCCTCTTCGTCGGCCTCTTTTTGCGTGTTCCCATAGACCGTTTTATATTTCCGTTTGCCATCCACAATGCCCAGATATACCTGCACGGCAATTCGGCCATCTGCGCGGCGCTTGTTTTGCTTTCGAGGCATTTCATCACTTCCAACTCATGTGGGCGCAAAAACGCCCGGACTTGATTTCTCAGCCGGGCCTTGGTACAATATGGTTGCGATTTATTTCGTACCGCTGGCCCTGCTGGTGGTGGCCGCTCTCTGGTGCTGGTAACGCCGGAGGGCGGTTTTTATTTTTTCAATATTTTTTTCGTTGCACGGTCAAAATCAGATATGTACTGCTTATCCTGAATTACCCGGAATTTTTCAAATTCCTGTTGGGCGAGCGCATCGGCAACCTTTCTCTCCACCTTGCCTTTATGATGCAAAAGCTCATATTCATTGAATTGAAGGAAGGCGTCCAGTTTCTTCACCCAGTCATCCATCGACATCAGGCGTTCCCGCTTAGCTTGGTTTTCGGCATAGTCCAGATACATATTGACGATATCGTTTAGGCCGCTCATCTCTTTTTGGGATAAATAGTTTTTGGACACGGTAACGTCCGTGCGCAATATCTTCCCTTTTGGAGCATTTTTCCATGTAGTCAGCCCCATATGCTCCTTGTCGGCGTTTGCACGGGCTGCCACCAATTCCGGAGCGGTATGGCCTGTAATTGCAAACAAAAGCTTGTTTTGTACTGTTTTGAAGAAATTCGTTGTGGTCTCACTATGAGAATCATAATCGTAGCTGCATTGCGCATAGATATCCGTAATTTTTTGGTAAAACCTTCGTTCACTTGCACGGATTTCTTTGATGCGCTCCAGCAATTCATCAAAGTAGTCCCTGCCAAAAGGCCGACCGTTTTTCATCATATCATCATTGAGCACAAAACCTTTGATAATATACTCTTTCAGGGTCTGCGTTGCCCATTGACGAAACCGCGTGGCACTTTTGGAGTTTACACGGTAGCCTACTGCTATAATCGCGTCGAGGTTATAGAATGTTACCTCTCGGCGAACGTCTCGTGATCCTTCTTTTTGAACTATCCAATTTTTTTGGATAGTTCGATCCGCCTCCAGCTCTTCAGAATCGTATATTTCTTTAAGATGGTAGCTGATGGTACGCAGATCCACTTCAAAAAGTTGGCTCATAGTCCTTTGCGTTAACCAAAAAGTTTCATCTTCAAAATATACGTCAACGCTGACATTACCGCTTTCGGTTGTGTAGAGAACAATTTTGTTCTGCTCCGGCACCTAAGTTCACCTCTCCTTCCCCAGTCGTCCGCTGTTGCAGCAGTGGGCGGCTTTTTTATTGTTTAACAATCCATTCCGGATTCAACTTCCCAATCACCTTACCGTTGCAAATAACACTGTCATCCATCGGTATGGGTTCGTAGCGAGGATTCAATGAAATCAATTCTCCGTCCCCAAGCTGCTTAACATATCCATTACCCTGAAGTGTAAATACGCCAATCTCTCCCACCTCAGCGGGAGCTTTATCAACCAAAAGGATATCTCCATCCTGAAACTGTGGCTCCATGCTGTCACCGGAGACCGGAACAGCAAACGCCGCTTGCGCCGCGAGGGTATCAGCTCGCACATAAATAATACGAAAGGCTTCTGGCCCCAAGTAGGTTCCACTTCCGGCTGCAGCAGTTTGTTCCGATAGCTGTAAAGGAACTGCCACTATGCTGTCCTCATCGGCTGGAGCAGCAGTACAGCGCTCATATTCTTTCGATAAAACGATCTCCACTATATCTTTACCGTGTCCGTCGAGAGCACGGTATTTTTTTATGTGCTCATGCTCATTTACGGTAATTGCTACTTGAATTTGTGCCGGACGCCCTTTAATTATTCCGGAGGCTAGCGCGTCAGTATCAATTTCCAATGTGGTACAAATTTTTATGATATTTACAACATTTGCTTTTCCAACACCACGTTTTAAGATGCTGTCCACTGTTGTATAAGGAATTGCTGCAGCGAGCGCAAATTCTTTAACGCTGCCAAACCGTTCACACATTATTGTTTTAAGTTGTTGCTCTAGGTGACCCATGCGATCCCTCCTCCTTATGCCTATGATAGCCTGCTTTATATCAAAAATCAAGACAAAAATACGAAAATTCAAATTCCATCTTCTAAAAAGCTTGACAAGATATGAAATTGAGTATATATTAATGGCGTAGATACGAAACTGAGTATTGGAAAGGAGTGATAATTATGTATCCAAATTTAGAGGCGGAACTGGCACGCAAGAAAATCAGCAGAAAAGATGTTGCTGCAATTATCGGATGTAGCGCCGGAACCGCTTCGCTCAAAATGAACGGCAAAGCTACTTTTACAATGCCAGAGGCTAAAGCGATTCGCAGTTTTCTTAAAGTAAAAGAATCTATTGATTATCTTTTTGCTACGGAAACCGAATCCTCAGATAGCACAGTGATGCAGAAAGTGAGGTGAAACAAAATGGAATTGACCATCAAAGGCACGCCAAACGAGATTGCCACCAACATGGATGAAGAAGTAAAAGATGCGCTCGTAAAGCAGTTGCAGCTACTTTGCGAGCGCTCTCAGGAATCTCATGCAGCAAATGATTTAGCGATCTTGACCAAAGCAATGTGCAAAGTGGCTGAGCAAATCACTCTGTTTCCGACCGCTTCCCGGTAAACCGGTTTTGCAAGATTTCAATAAAATCTGCTAACTCTTCCGCACTTCCCCTGTTTACGCTGAGGCCATTGCCTTCGCGCTCACACATGATTTTTGCAATTTCAATCGAGTATTTTATAGCAGACGCTTGGTTCATTGGAATCATGCATCTCACCTCCCTTCTCAACAAAATTCTACCATAGAAGGGGAACAAATTAAACCATAATTTTACAAGAATTGAGGTGAAAACAATGGCATCCGAAAAGATTATCAATGAAGTCCTGCCCGCCTACCGTGCTTTGACCGAATCAGATAAGCGGTTTGTCGAGGGCCTTATGCAGGGCATCATGCTCGCGCGGGAATCCCCGGAGGGCCACCACCGACCGTCGGAAGATAAAAAGAAAGCGTCTTGACGCAGCTGCGTCCAGCGCACGTGAAAGAAGGTGATCTCCCTTGACCAGAACCCGCACGTTTACCAACTGGAACAGTGTCCCCCTCACATTCGGCATGGAAACAGCCTGCATCATACTCGATAAAAGCGATACCTGCCTCAAAAACGAAATCGATGCAGGCCGGTTGAAAGCGATCAAGTGCGGGCGGGAATGGGTCTTTGAAAAAACCAACGTCATGAAGTATCTCGGCGCGGAACCATCGCAGAACGAATGCATACGCCAATTGGAAAGCCAAGTCAATAGCCTACAGGATTTGCTCTTTAAGGCGCTTGAAAGGAGCCACCCATGAAACAATATAAAATAACAATCGCCAACGGCAACTACCCGCTATCCTGCACCTGTAACACAATCGCAGATGCATATGAGTGCATGAGGACGCTCGCAAATTGGGCCCCAAAGATCGAGATCGATCCCGATGATCTCATGGTTGCGTTGATGCAGATGCGCTATGGCGTAACGTCGGGGCGCGAGTGCAGCGATTACTCGATCACCGTGCTTGAGGAGGAGGATTGATGCCAGTTTGGATTGAAGCCCTCCTCGGCCTCGCCGCCGTCGCACTTTGCGCCGTGGCGTGTTGGCGAGAGGACAAGCTCATTGTCTGGGAGGATAAAGTGCGAAGGAGGTGGAGGCGGCGAAAAGAGAGATCAAGATAGGTGACCACGTCCGCGGCGCCGCAGGCAGTAGCAATATGTTTACTGGTCCGGATTTGCTTGATGCTGTTGTGATGGATATCTGGGAGGACGGCCAGATACTGATCCAGACCGTAAAGCACCGGCTGTGCCCGCGAGACGAAGGCGCGATATTGGGCGTGGAAGAGGATGAAATTGAATTGATAAAAGAGGAGACGGAGCTGTGAAAAAATATCAATTGGGCGCACTGACTGTAAGCGACAAAGGCTTGCAGGATACAAAAGAAGAAATCATCGTCGAGCTGATCGACAGGTTGCAGAAATATGCGGCACAGGCGGCCGCTGTTGCCCACGATACCACATTAACGCCCGAAGAGCGGTGCCGTGCCGTAAAAACCATTTCCGAAAGATTTTGCGGACTATCAGAATTTCTAAATTTAACGATGGGAATCGACGTCCGGGGCGAAGATGGACTGTTGTACACACAGAGCTTGTTCAACCGGATGCATTACCACGAATTGATGTTAAACATCGAAACGAAAATGAACAAAAACACCGCCCCCGACACTGCAATTGTCGGAAGCGGCACGTAAGAAAACCTGAACGAAATAAGGCGGTCCTTACGGTTACAGTGTAGCATTGGGGCCGCTGGAAGTCAAGAATGGAGGCGGAACATGCTGGTCGAATACAGCTGCGCGGATGAACATATCTGCGACTGCATCTGCCCAAACAAAGATTGCATCCACCATCCAAATAACATACATAAGGAGCGAGAAAACCATGTCAAACTTCGTCATCGAGATCAAAGCCCCGGAGCTGGCAAACGCCCTGCAGGCCCTCGCGGCCGCAATCGCCGGCAAGCGGATGGACAAACTTTCCTGCCCGACGCCTAAACCCAAGGCGGCAGCGCCCATGCCCACGCCAACCCCTGCAGCCGTTGCGGCATCCCCGCAGCCTGCCGTTCCCGTTTCGGTTGCGCCCCCGGCGCCAACTGTACCGCCCCAAGCTACAACCCCCATTGCCGCGCCGGTTGCGCCTCCCGCGGCTCCCGTGCCTGCCGCGCCGCCTCAGCCCGTTGTGCCAACGAGCGCCCCGCAATACACCTATGAGATGCTCTTTAACGCCGCTGCTGCCCTGATGGGACAGAACAAGGGCCCGCAGCTCCAGCAGCTGCTCGCGAAATACGGGATCCAGCGCTTACCCGACCTGCCGCCGGAGCAGTACGGGGCCTATGCAACCGATCTCCGGGCATTGGGGGCGAAACTGTAATGGCGACGCCTGAAAAACACGCACTGCTCTCGGCGTCCTCCGCACATCGGTGGCTGAACTGCCCTGGGTCCGTATCCCTCACAAAGGACATGCCCGATACTGTCAGTGAATACGCGGAAGAGGGCCGCCTGGCCCACGCGCTTGCAGAACTCAAGCTTCGCAAATATTTTCTCGAGGCCATGGGACCCCGTACATACAACACGCGGTACAACAAGATCACCCGCGACGCACATTTCCAGCCGGAGATGGACCGGTGCACGGACGATTACCTTGACTACATCAAGGATATCGCAAACAGCCTGCCCGGTAAGCCCTTCGTCGCCGTCGAACAGCAGGTTGATTTCTCCGAGTTTGTGCCGGAAGGCTTTGGTACGGCGGACTGCCTGCTCATCTACGGTCACGACCTGTATGTCAATGACTACAAGCACGGAAAAGGCGTTCCGGTAGACGCAAAGGACAATCCGCAGATGCTGCTCTACGCCTTGGGCGCAGTCATGGCATACAAAGATCTGTGCGATATCCAGACGATCCGTATGACGATCATCCAGCCACGCGCCGGAGGGATCAAGGAGGCAACCGTCACCCGCGACGAGCTCATGGATTGGGCCGTCTTTACCCTGCGCCCGAAGGCACGGAAAGCGTATGAGGGCTGCGAGGAATTTCGCAGCGGTGACTGGTGCCGGTTCTGCAAGGCCCGCGCCGTCTGCCGGGAAAACAGCGGGGCGGTTTCCGCGGTGGAGGACTTTGGCGGCAAGCTACCGCCGCTGCTCTCTGATGCGGAGGTCGGGCAGGTCCTCGCCTGCATCGATCCGCTGATCAAATACGCTGAGGCCGTGAAAGCCTACGCGCAGGACACGATCTTGAAGGGCGGCGAAATCCCTGGCTGGAAACTCATAGAGGGGCGCGGCTCCCGCGCCTGGGACGACCAGACCGCTGCATTTGAGGCGATCAAGGCCGCGGGCATCGATGAGGCCCTGCTGTATGAGCGCAAACCCCTGTCGGCCCCGGCGCTGGAGAAAGCGCTTGGCAAAAAGACATTTGAATCTGTCGCCGGGGCGCATGTTGTCAAACAGCCCGGCAAACCTGCCCTCGCTCCAATAGGCGACCCGAGAGAACCATATAATCCGAGGCCCAGTGCCGCGGAAGATTTCAGAACTTAACCCTGCTGTCCTACAGCTATTGTATCATGGGCATCTCTAAGCCTGCTGATATCTAATCTAACAAGTGCACTAAGCAGACACACTTACAAAACGGTCTGCAAATCATATTATACGAGGAGATTTTCCCATGCCAAACACCAATCCCGCTCATATCGTACTGACCAACGTCCGTTTGTCCTACACACATTTGACAGAGCCATATGCCCAGCAGCAGGGGCAGGAGCCGAAATATGGCGCTACAATCCTTGTCCCGAAATCCGACCCTTCCAACAAGGCGAAGATCGACGCCGCCATCCAGGCGGCTGCGCAGCGCGGCCGGGAGAAATACGGGCAGGCATTCCCCGCACAGCCGAAGATCAGCGTCCACGACGGCGACGGACTGCGCCCGAGCGATAACCAGCCCTTCGGCGAGGAATGCCGCGGCTGCTGGGTGTTTACCGCATCCAGCAAGCAGCGGCCCAATGTGGTGGACCTCAACCTGCAGCCGATCCTCGACCCGACACAGCTGTATTCCGGCATGTATGCGAATGTCGGCGTGACATTTTTCCCGTACAATGCGCCACAGAACAAGGGCGTCGGCGTCGGGCTGGAGAACGTCCAAAAGACTGCGGACGGTGAACCGCTCGGCGGAGGTCGTGCAGCCGTAGAGGATGATTTCCAGGCAGCTCCCGCCGCGCAGCCGCAGTATCAGCCGCCGGCAGCGGCGTACTATCCCGACCCCGCCATGGCGCAGCCCGGGTACCCTTCCCCCGCAGGGTACGCTGTGCCGGGATATCCGCAGCAGTAATCAACGCGCAGAAAGGGACGTTTGGAAATGTACAATCTTTTTATCGATCTTGAAACATACAGCAGCGTCCCGATCGGTAAGGCGGGGCTGTACAAATATGCGCAGTCTCCAGATTTTGAAATCCTGCTCTTCTGCTATTCCCTTGACGGCGCTTCCCCTGTTGTGATTGATCTCGCGCAGGGGGAGCGCGTCCCCGTCGAAATATATAACCTGCTATTTGATCCCCTGTGCCGCAAGCACGCATACAACGCTGCCTTCGAATGGTACTGCCTGAGCCGGTATCTCCGCCTGGACAATCCGGGCGGATGGCTACCCCAGTGGCGGGACACCATGCTGCACGCCCTGTACTGCGGGTATCCTGCGAGCCTGGATGCAGCGGGCAAGGCGCTGGGGCTGCCGGAGGATAAGCGCAAACTGGCCGCAGGCAAGGCGTTGATCAAAACCTTCTGCGTGCCGCGCGCGCCTACAGACCGGGATCCCCGGACCCGGATCCGGGCCTCCGATGAGCCGGAGAAATGGCTGCTGTTTAAACAGTACAATGCGCAGGACGTCATCACGGAGATGGAGATCGAGCGTCGACTGTCCGCTTGGCCCGTACCGACTGCGGTGCAAATTCAGTGGGAGCAAGACCAGATTATCAATGCCCGTGGTATCGCCCTGGACCTTGAACTGATGCGCGGGGCACTCGAATGCGACAGCGCGGTGACCGCCCCTCTGCTTGAGGAAGCGCAGCAGCTTACAGGTCTCGAAAACCCCAACAGTACGGCGCAGATCAAGACTTGGCTGCAGCGTCAGGGCTATCAGGTATCCACCCTGCGCAAGGAGGATGTAACGGATCTGCTCGTGAACGGACAGCTGGACGACACCGCCCGCCGGGTACTGGAGATCCGGCAGAATCTTAACAAATCCAGCGTCAAAAAAAACACGGCCATGGATACGGCGGTATGCGCGGACGGGCGGATCCGGGGCACCATGCAATTTTACGGGGCCAGCCGGACGGGGCGCTGGGCGGGCAGGTTACTGCAGGTGCAGAACCTCCCACGAACCTACCTGCACGGCGTGGAACTCGATAAAACCCGCGAATGGGTGAAGGACCGCAATACGGAGGCGATCGACACCCTGATCGGATCGGTTCCGGATGTGCTGTCCCAGCTCGTGCGCACGGCGCTCATTCCTTCCCCGGGGCGGCTCTTCGTGGACGCAGACTTTTCCGCAATCGAAGCACGGGTCATCGCCTGGCTTGCCGGGGAGCAGTGGGTGCTGGACGTGTTCCGTACCCACGGTAAGATTTATGAGGCCTGCGCGTCGCAGATGTTCGGCGTGCCGATCGAGCGCATCGTAAAGGGCAGCCCGGAATACGAACTCCGACAAAAGGGCAAGGTTGCGACCCTTGCTCTTGGCTACCAGGGCAGCACCGGCGCGCTCATCCAGATGGGCGCCCTGCGCATGGGAATCCCGGAGGAGGATCTGCCGGACATTGTCCGCCGCTGGCGGGATACCAACCGGCGTATCGTGGATCTCTGGTACTCACTGGAGGCCGCCGCGATCGACACGGTCAGGACGGGCAAAAGCAACGCTGTTCGGGGCCTGATTTTCGCGCTGGAGGGTGACCGGGAAAAGGTGTTCCTTACAGTATCGCTGCCCAGCGGCAGACAGCTGTTTTACGCGCAGCCGCACCTTGTCAAAGACGATCGTGGCCGTGACCGACTGCAATATTGGGGCCAGAACCAGACGAGCCGCAAATGGGAAGCACTTGAAACCTATGGTGGGAAGCTCACGGAGAACTGCGTTCAGGCGATCGCCAGAGATTGCCTCGCCGAGGCGATCCTACGGCTGGAAGCGGCCGGCTATCCGGTCGTCTTTACGGTACACGACGAGGTGGTACTGGACGTACCGGCGGAAAAAGCAGACCTGGATGACGTCTGCCGGATCATGGGTCAGCCTGTTCCCTGGGCACCGGAGCTGCCGTTGAAGGCTGACGGATGGGTTGGAAGTTTTTACACGAAAGATTAAGGAGGCTTTGCCCTCATGCTCATAAATGACCGAAAAATTACAATCTGCGCCGCCGGGAGCCGGAGAGCCGCCAGCTGGCCCACACAGGAAACCTGTATCTCCGACCTGTGGGAACGGCTGCGCCAGCCTGCGCGCGGCACAGAAACCATGGCCGAATACCTCCGCCTGAAAAAGCCCCAGCAGGATGACCTCAAGGACGTCGGCGGTTTTGTGGCCGGCACCCTGCGCGGCGGGCATCGTAAATCCGACTGCGTGACCGGGCGCGACCTGGTGACGCTGGATCTGGACCGGCTTCCCGCCGGCGGGACCGAAGATATCCTCCGGCGGACGGAAGGTCTTGGCTGCGGATATTGCGTCTATTCCACGCGCAAACACCGCCCGGAGGCCCCGCGGCTGCGGCTGCTCCTGCCGCTTGACCGGACGGTTACGGCGGACGAATACGAGCCCATTGCGCGCAAGGTGGCGGAGATCCTTGATCCGTCCATGGAGCCGTTTGACCCGACGACCTTCCAGGCGTCGCGGCTCATGTACTGGCCGTCCTGCTGCAGCGACGGGGAATATATCTACCAGTATGCGGACCGGCCACTGCTGTCTGCGGACGGTATCCTGCAGATGTACGGCGACTGGCGCGACATTGCACAGTGGCCTCAGGTTCCCGGTGCGCAGCAGGCGCATATGAAACTTGCGGCCAAGCAGGGCGACCCGTTGGAAAAGCCCGGCATTGTAGGCGCCTTCTGCCGCTGCTACAACATCTATGAGGCGATGGGGACTTTCCTCCCCGGGATTTATGCGCCGACGGATATGCCCGACCGGTATACTTTCGCCGGCGGCTCCACGACCGGCGGCGCGATCGTCTATGAGGGCGGACAGTACCTCTACAGCCACCACGCGACCGACCCAGCAGGCGGAAGACTGTGCAATGCATTTGATCTGGTGCGCCTTCACCGCTTCGGCGAGCTGGATGAGGACGCCAAGCCCGATACCCCGGTGAACAAGCTGCCGAGCTTTGTAGCTATGGCGCAGCTCGCGCGGCAGGACGGCAAAGTAGCCGGCCGGATGGACGCTGAACGCTATGAGGCGGCCACAGCGGACTTCGCTTTGCCGGATGCGGAGACGGATACCAGCTGGATGCGCGGCCTGGCTGTGGGAGACGGCGGGAAATATGACCGGAGCATCCGCAACGTTGTAACAATGCTGGAGGGCGACCCGCGCCTGAAAGGCAAAATCCGGCTCAATACCTTCAGCGAACGTCTGGAGGGGACCTGCCCGCTTCCATGGGCCGGGAGGACGGAAGGGACCGATACGTTCCAATGGCTCGACAGCGACGATGCGGGACTGCGTGACTGCGTGGAGCAGCTGCTGGGCTTTCGAAACCGGGACGCGGTAGACGACGGCCTGTCCCAGGTGGCAGCCGCCCACAGCTATAATCCGGTTGTGGATTATCTGCAGGGCCTGCAATGGGACGGGAAGCCCCGCCTGGACACCATTTTTATCGACTATTTCGGCGACACTGATATCTCATATACCCGCGCGGTGGCGCGCAAAAGCCTCGTGGCGGCAGTGGCACGCGCTATGGATCCCGGGATCAAATTCGATCAGATGACCGTCATCCTCGGCCCGCAGGGCGTCGGGAAAAGCACCTGGGTTGCCCGGCTCGGCGGCAGGTGGTTTTCCAATTCCGTAGGCACCTTCGAGGGCAAGGAGGCCGCCGAACTGCTTCAGGGCAACTGGATCATCGAGATCGGCGAACTGGAGGCGATGAACAAATCCGACGTTCGAGCGATCAAGCAGTTTTTGAGTCGCACGGTAGATGAATACCGCGCTGCGTATGGCCGCAGAACGGAACGCCACCCGCGCCGCTGCGTGTTCTTCGGCACGACCAACGACCACGAATACCTAAAAGATCCGACGGGGAACCGCAGATTTTGGCCCATCGAATGTGGGCCGGAGCCAAAGAAAAGCATATTTGAGGATTTGACGGAGACGGAAGCCGGGCAAATCTGGGCGGAAGCCTACGTTCGCTGGCAGATGGGGGAATCCCTTGTGTTGTCCAAAGAAGACGAGGAAGAGGCCGAACGCCGCCGCCAGCTGCACATGGAACGCGATGACCTGAAAGGCCAAATTGAAGCGTTCCTTGATCGGCGGGTACCATCAGATTGGTCCCGTTGGGATCTCGACAGGCGGACAATGTACTGGGGTGGACAGTGCCGCGGGGAAGGCTTACAGCTGATCCATCGGGATCGTGTATGCGCCTTGGAGGTCCTCCGGGAATGCTTGGGAGACCGGCGCGGGGTGATCCCGCAACGCGATACCCGGCGGGTGAACGCCGTGCTTGCAGCTGTAGATGGATGGGAACCGTGCGGCGTTCGCAACTTCGGGGCAAGCTACGGAAAACAGCGCGGATACCGGCGCGTGTTGACTTTCGGGGCAACAGATAGGGACAACGGACAAGAAATATCTGTAACAGAGGTGTTGCCCGAAAAAGTGGTGCCGCAACAGTTTGCAACAGATGAAAATCAAGTGTTGGGGCAGACTGTTGCCCCAAAAATCCCATGACGATAGGGTTTATTTTTATTAAGCAACAAAGGCAACAGATTATTTACTTGGTAGTACAAAAGAAAGGAATTAAAGAAAATGGTAAAACGCCTAAATTACCTAAAAACGCCTAAACACCTGATTTTGGCTCATATACGCGCGTGAGAAAGTGTTGTGTTGCCGAAAGGGGGAGCGAAATGAAAGAGAGCCAGATTGAAGCAAGGCTGGTCCGCATGGTGCGGGAACGCGGGGGACTGTGCTACAAGTTCGTGTCTCCAAACAATCCGGGCGTGCCGGACCGGATCATCATCACGCCGGATGGCAGGACGGTTTACGTCGAGCTGAAGACGGAGGTCGGGAGGCTTGCGAACATCCAGCAATGGCAGATTTCTGAGATGCGCAAACGTGGCGCAGACGTCCGGGTTGCCAAAGGGCTGCCAGCCGTCAAGGCGCTGGTGGCGGAACTGTTTCCGGAGGAGATGATCCGGCCATGAAGTACATACCGCACGCCTATCAGGCATACTGCGAGCGGCAGATTGTAGAAAAACCCGCGTTGGCGTTATGGCTCGATATGGGCCTCGGGAAGACGAGCATCGCGCTGTCCGCGGTGAACGAGCTGAAGTTCAACCGTTTTGAGGTGCAGAAAGTGCTGGTGATCGCCCCGAAGAAGGTTGCGGAGGCCACCTGGCAGGCAGAGGCAGCAAAGTGGGACCACACGAAGCACCTGCGATTTTCCACGGTACTGGGCAGCTTGCAGAAGCGGATCGGGGCTGTGAACGCACCGGCGGACCTGTACGTTATCAACCGCGACAACGTCAAATGGCTGGTGGACTACTTCCGCAACGACTGGCCCTTCGACATGGTGGTAATCGATGAGGCGAGCAGTTTCAAAAGCCAGCAGGCGCAGCGCTGGAAGGCCCTGAAATCCGTACGGGCGCACATCCGCCGCATCGTGGAGCTGACCGGTACGCCGGCGCCGCACAGTCTGCTGGACCTTTGGCCGCAGGTTTACCTGCTAGATCAGGGAGAACGCCTCGGCAGGACGGTCGGGGGATTCCGGGAGCGGTATTTCAGCCCAGACAAACGCGACGCGACCCGAGTCTTCACCTATAAGCCGAAGGACGGCGCGGAGCAGGCGGTGAAAGCCCTGTTGGCGGATGTCTGCATCAGCATGCGGGCCGAGGATTACCTGGAGTTGCCGGATGTTGTGACAGACATCATCCCGGTGCAGCTGGACAGCAGGGCGCAGAAGGATTATGACCGGCTGGAACGTGACGCGCTGCTGCCGGTGGACGAGCGGATGATTGACGCGGGCAGCGCCGGCGTCCTGACAAACAAGCTGTTGCAGCTGTGCAATGGGGCTGTGTATGACAGCAGCAAAACCGTTTGCGAACTGCACAGTTGCAAGATGGAGGCGTTCATGGAGCTGATTGAGCAGCTGAACGGCCAGCATGCGCTGGTGTTTTACAACTTCCAGCACGACCAGAACCGGCTGATGGCGGCTCTGCGAAAGACCGGGCTGCGGGTGCGAGTTTACGGCGGCCCGGCGGACCAGGAGGACTGGAACGCAGGCAGGATCGACCTGCTGCTGGCGCATCCGGCATCCTGCGCATACGGCCTCAACCTCCAGCAGGGCGGGCACCATATCATCTGGTTCGGTCTGAATTGGAGCTTGGAACTGTACCAGCAGGCGAACAAGCGGTTGCATCGCCAGGGCCAGAGGGAGCCGGTGATTGTCCACCACCTGGTTGTACAGGGCGGGATGGATGAGGATGTCATGGCGTCCCTGGAGGATAAAAGCGCGACGCAGGACAGCCTGCTGGACGCGCTGAAGGCGAGAATCCAGAAAGTGAAAGGAGGATGAGTAGCCATGACTGACATCGACTACGACAAGCTCCGCGCCGTCCAACGTCTGCTCAGCCTTAAACCGCCGGCAGATAAGCCGCAATGCCCGGATGAACGGTGTGTTTGGCTGCTGGATGGGCAGGTGTGTACGTTTGATCATTGTGTAAATCCAAAAAGATTTGAGTTTGAGGAGGGATGAGCTTTGACCAGAAAACGATTTTTAAAACTTGTGATGTCATATGAAGTCCCAAGAAACGATGCGGAGCGTATGGCTGTCCGCGTCAATGAATTTGGATCATATGAATCCTTATTCTCCTCTTTACGTTTGGGGCTGATATCGCGAAAAACTTTCGGGCAAATACGAAGATTCAATAGAACAGTGTCGCAGAGAATTCAAAAATTTTTTAAAATGTGGAGGGAGAAAACGATTTGACCGTCAAGGAAATGTCCCAGTTATATTACCTGAACCGGGAAATTGAGCACCTGCAGCGACAGCTTGAAGAGCTGGAATGTTTGGCCGAAGGCACCACGCAGGTGATCACCGGCATGCCGCACGGTAGCGGAACGTCAGATAAGGTCGGGCGGTATGCCGTGCGGATCGCTGATTTGCGGTCGATGATCGACAACCGTAAGGCTCGCTGCTGGGACGAGTTGAACCGGCTGAATGAGTACATAGACAGTGTGGAGGACAGCCTTACACGGCAGATATTGACCTTGCGGTATGTCAATGGCCTGAGCTGGCAGCAGGTGGCGGATAGTGTGGGTGGGGCAAATACGGAGGATTCGGTAAAGAAAATATGCTATCGCTATTTGAGCACGCATTGAAGTTGTCCCGAATGTCCCGCCGATATGTGATATCATACAACTGATGAGATATGTTCAGTTCTCATTCACAGTTTTCTCCTTTCTTTCCCGCCTTTCCCCGGGGCGGTAATACCGGGGACAGATACAGGCGGTAGGCCGGTGCCCTATTCAAGGCGGGCTCAACACCTGCGCCGCCGTAGCAAGCCGAAAGTCCACGGTAGTGCGTAGTCAGGCAACCCGGGCCGGTGGGGCACAACCGGCAACTAAACCAATACCAGCGGGCCGCCTTCCCCCAGGCGGTTCGCTATTTTTGTACCGATATAAGTTTTAAATGAGGTGGTGAGGTGGCGAATGACCAAGAAACAGCAACTCTTTTGCGAAGAATACCTCATTGATTTAAATGCGACGCAGGCTGCAATTCGTGCAGGATACAAACCCGAGAGTGCGGGATCGGTGGGAAGTGAAAACCTGAAAAAACCTGAAATACGCGCGCGCATAGACAAAGCGATGGCGGAACGGTCAAAGCGCACCGGTGTAAATGCTGACCGCGTCGTCCGCGAGTTGGCCAGAGTTGCTTTTGTAAACGCCTCTGATGTGATTGATATGAACAAAGCGACGGTCATCGATGGAGCATGTGCCGACGATACTGCGGCCATTTCCAGCGTTAAGGTCAAAAACATTCCGACGGATGACGGAGAAATCGTAGAGCGAGAAATCCGGCTGGCCGACAAGTTGAAGGCGTTGGAACTGCTGGGCAAGCACATTGGGATGTTTACCGATCGGGTTGAGGTGAAAGGCCAACTCGACACTGGCCAGAAGAAGCTTGACGACATTTTGAGCCAGCTTCGGGGGAATGGCGGTGGATGACCGGCTGATCTTGTCGGAGAAGTACCAGTCATTTCTACGTTGCAATGCGCCAGTTGAATTTCTTGAAGGCACAACGGCAGCAGGAAAGACGACTGTCGGCCTGTTCAAGTTTATGCTGCGCGTGGCCGAGAGCCCGAAGAAGATCCACATCTTGGCCGGTCTTGACCTAGGGACGATTGAAAAAAACATTATCAACAAAGACCTTGGCATCCTTGATGACTTTGGGAGCTTGGTCGAATACAACGCCGGGGGCAAGGGCAAGAATTCTCTTCCCCATCTGCTATTCCACCCATCATCTGGCGATAAGGTGATATATGTTCTCGGTTATGACAACAAAGCTCGCTGGAAAAAGGCGCTGGGCGGCCAGTACGGATGCCTGTATATTGACGAGATCAATATTGCGGACATGGAGTTTGTACGCGAAGCGTCGATGCGCTGTGATTACCTGCTCGCCACGCTGAACCCGGATGACCCTGGCCTGCCGGTATACGAGGAATACATCAACCATTCCAGACCGCTTCCGGAGTGGGAGGAAGAAACCCCAAAAGAAATTTTAGAAATGCTCAAAGAAGAACCAAAGCCCGGTTGGGTGCATTGGTTCTTTTCTTTTGCTCACAATTTAGGCCTGCCGCCAGATAAGGTGCAGCAGATTATAAACAGCGTCCCCAAAGGAACAAAGCTCTACAAGAACAAAATCGAAGGTCTGCGAGGCCGGGCGACAGGGCTTGTTTTCAACTTGCAGCCGCATAATCTGATCACAGCAAAATGGCTTCTGGAGCAGATGCAGGAGGGCAAGATCAAATTTGTCCAGATTTCCGCCGGGGTGGATACATCGTATTCACAGCAATCGGCCGACGCATTTGCCTTTACGTTTTCCGGCATTACAACAGATCGCATGAAGATCACACTGGCCGCGGAAATCCACAATAATCGGGATCGCATAACGCCACTGGCCCCCAGCGATATTCCGCCGCTGCTGATCGCATTCCTAGAAAAGTACCGTACGATTTATGGCCTGTTTGCCCGCAACGTCTTTATCGATTCCGCGGACGAGGCGACGATCATTGAATGCCAAAAGTACAAGCGGCTACACGGAAGCATCTATGAATTTACCCCTGCGTGGAAAAAGACGAAGGTCATTGACCGTATCAATCTGCAATCCGGATGGATGGCGAGCGGGCACTTTATGCTGGTTGAAGACTACTGTAAGCCAGAGATCGATGAGCTGAATTCATATAGCTGGAAGGAAGACAAGGATAACGAGCCGGAGGACGGCCACGATCACATAATTAATGCCGATCAATATGCGTGGCTGCCATACAAAAACAGGATCGGACAAGGAGGGACAAAAAATTGAGCAAAATCGGAGAGAAGGTGAAAAACATGCTTCGCAATTGGCTGCAAATTCAGCCTGCGGCGCAGAGCAGCATCGTCCTGCAAGAGCCGCTAAGACATCAGGCTTCGGTGATTCGCAATCAAATCTGGTATCGCGGAGAGGCCGCAGAGCTGGAGCAGTTATATAAGCAGCTCGGCGCGCAAGACAGTACGAACGCGGCGCGTTTCTGGGCGGCGGTGCCCGGCAACGACACGAAACTGCGAAAGATCCACAGCGGGCTTCCCGCGATCCTCGTCGATACGCTCGCCTATCTCGTCAAGTCTGATATGGATGATATCGAGTTCAAGGGCGGTGCCGGGCAGCAAGCCTGGGAGGATATCACGCGGGAGTTGGATTTCATGGAATCTGTAGGCAAAGGCGTTGTTGGTGCGCTGAAATCGGGAGACGGGGCCTGGAAAATCATGATCGACGATCCGAAGGATCCGGAAGCCTCCCCTTACCCCCACGTGGAGTTTTACGAAGCCGACCGTGTGGAATATATTCACAAAAACGGCCGGATCACAGGAATACGCTTTTGGACGACTTGCCGGGAAAAACACCGGGAATACCGGCTCTGTGAAGCCTATCGCAAAGGCAGTGTCAGCTATGCGCTCTTTGATGGGAACAACGAAGTATCGCTCGACTGTGTGCCGGAGCTTGCCGGGTTGAAACCAGTCGAGTTTGATGGCGATTTTATGATGGCCGTGCCTTTGAAGTTTTACGATAGTCCCAAGTTCCCCGGACGAGGAAAAGCAATCTATGAGGGTAAACTCGACGATTTCGACGCGCTTGACGAGGTGATCAGCCAGTGGTGGGACGCAATCCGCGCGGGCCGTGTCAAGAAATACATTCCAAGAGATCTCGTTCCAACCGACCCTAAAACTGGCAAGTTAATGCGGATGAATGATTTCGGAAGCGAATATATTGTCACAGAATCCGCATCCGGCGAAAACGACATGAACAAAATCGAAATGGTCCAGCCGGAAATCCGGTACGAAGCGTTTCTGTCCTCTTATCTTGCCGCTCTTGATATGTGCCTACAGGGAATTGTGTCACCGGCCACCCTGGGCATCGATGTGGGCAAAATGAGCAGCGCAGAGGCGCAGCGGGAGAAAAAGGACGTCACTGGATACACCCGCAACACGATTACGGGCGTGCTGGAAAAGGTGCTGCCGCAGCTTATCCGCGTAATCCTGATGGCTTACGATCTCATGCGAGGGGAGGCCCCTGGCGTTTATAATCCGTCTGTCGGGTTTGGAGAGTACGGCGCGCCGTCGTTTGACGCCCGCGTTGAGACGGTTAATCAAGCCGCTGCGGCCGCCACCATGAGCATCGAAACGCAGGTTGATCAGATGTGGGGCAACAGCAAAGACGAAGAATGGAAAGCCGCCGAGGTTGCCCGTATCAAAGCGCTACGCGGGATTGAGGAACTGCCAGAACCCTCTATCGGCGGCGGGTTACAGGATGTCCCACCCGCTGAGGATGACGCCATATGACTTGGGAGCGGATCGCCCGGCTGTTTGAGGAGATGGAACTGCGGCTGACTGCCTCCCTCGTTCGTAATCTGGCGGGACACAGGGAATGGGAAAAAAACGAAAAGTTCCGCTGGCCTGCCTGGCAGGCGCTCAAAATTCGCAATCTGGAACAGTACCGCAAGCAGAATAAGGCTCTGATGAAAGAATACCGGCCCGTGATCGACGAAGCCACGGAACAAATGCTCCGCGAACAGTTTGACGAGGGCTGGGAGCAAACGCAGCAGGAGCTGATTGAGATTGATCCGGAGCGCGCGAAACAATCCATCCAAGACGATCATTTTTTCGGCGTAAATCACCGCCGGCTAAATTCGCTCGTCGACGAAATCCAGACAGCGGAATCCCGCGTGGAGCGCGCCGCCCTACGCACGATGGAGGATGCGTACCGGCAGACAATCTCACAAGTGGAATTATCTATGTCAGCGGGAGCCGTCACCTTACCGCAGGCAATTGATATGGCGGTCAAGGATTTTTTGGCGCAGGGAATCCGCTGCGTGGAGTACAAAGACGGGCGGCGGGTCAATATTGCGGATTATGCGCAGATGGCGCTGCGCACCGCCGCAACTCGATCCATGCTGCTGGGCGAGGCGCAGCGCCGGGCCGAATTTGGCGTGGATACAGTACTGGTCAGCCAATACGGCGCCTGCTCAAAGACATGCCTGCCTTGGCAGGGTAAGGTGTATATCGACGATGTGTGGGGCGTATGGGACGGCGAACGTAGCGGCGATCAGGGGCTGAGCAATGATGGCCATTGGTACATGCTGCTCTCCGTCGCGGTCAACAAGGGGTTGTTCCATCCAAACTGCCGACATACTCTGACGACCTGGCGTTATGGTGACCCGATCCCACCACCAATGGATGGGGATAAAGTCCGAAAAACTGCTGCCTTGGAGCAGCAACAGCGCGGACTGGAACGCGAGGTGCGCAAGTGGAAGCGTATGGCTGAAGGCACGCTCGACGAAGTCCAGAAGAAAGCGTGTCAGCAAAAGGCGCGGGATGCACAAAAAAACGTCCGGGAATTTATCGGGGAACATAAGGATGTGCTGCGTAGGGACTACTGGCGTGAAAAAACATACGGAATACCGTTGGAAGATTCCCAAAAAGATGCTATACTGAATGCAGAGATCAAACGTGAATCTGGCATCCGCGGCGTGCTCCACTTAGATCCGGAGCCGCTAGAGATCGAAGCGTTGCAATTTGACGATAAACATATCAATTTACAGCGGAAGCACAATATTACGCAGGAACAGGCGCAGGAAATGATCAAAAATGCAAAGGCTTCCGTCACCGTTTGGAATGGCCGGTTTGAGCGATATTATTCCGATCAGGGCGTTATATATGTCGATCGGGAAAAGCAATCGATACGCACGGCGTTTGGGCCAGAGGAATTTGACGATAAGGTGAAAAAGATATTGGAGGCGTTAAAGCGGTATGGAAGATAAGGTGTTTTGCCCGCTGATGGGCGAAGAAATAGACGTTGCCATCTGCTTTGATATCTGTATGGTAGTGGATGACGGCGCGCCGCAGTGGACAGCTCCGCAGGAGGCCTTTACTCCTGATGACTATGAGAAGATATGTTCCAAGTGTCCGAACCATAGAGACGATTAAAACATGCTGAAATCAGGCAATTGAAGTAGAGATTGTGCTGCTACGCACCCTCTGAGTCAAAAGAAATGCGGGAAGGGGCACACCCGCCAATTGCCATTTCACGAGGGAAGCCTGCTAAAAGCGGACTTCCCTTGCTTTATGCCTTTATATGTTAAAATATCAAATCGCTTGCCATCCGGCAGGCGCTTTTTCATGTCCATTTGAAGGAGGTGAGGACAATGCCAAAGCGCAAGGGAGGCGGGCGGAAGCCCTGCTAAATTTGCCCGCAGAAATGCGGGTCATTTTTATGCCCAAAACGTGCTGCAAGGCGTAAAACTCTGCAAGGATAACAGCCGACAGGCTATAAAAGGAGCGATATGCAATGTTGAGAACCACCGTACAGAACAGCAAAACCTTTTTGAGGCCGCAGCTCCAGTTGTTTGCGGAACCGGCTCCCCAAGTGAATCCCGACAAAAAACCGAACAACCAGATTCCGCCCCCGGCCGATCCTCCCGGTGGAGGGACAGAGCCCAATCTGCCAAAAACACAGGAGGAGCTTGACGCTCTGATCAACACGCGTCTAAAACGCGCAGAAAAGGACTGGCTCAAAAAGCAGAAGCAGGCCCAGCAGCCACCCGCTGCCCCTCCGTCAGCTTCTCACGCAGAGGGCGAGAGTGAGCCTGCCGAGGACAACAGCGCTGCCCTCCATCGGGAGATTGTCGAAACCCGCGCGCAGCTTGCCGCATACAAGGAGGGTATAAAACCCGAAGCAGTGGAGGACGCAGTGCTGCTTGCCATGCATGCTGTCGAAAAATCGGGGGATGAACTCGACGAGGACGCCGTTGCAGAAGCGTTGAAGGAAGTCCTCAAGCGCCATCCCGAATGGAAAAAGCAGGACGACCAGAAGAACAATTCCGGCGGATTCCGGGTAGGAGCTGGAGGGAACGAAAATCAGCCAAAGACCGATGACGATGCGCTCGCTGCGATCTTTGGCAACAACTTAAAATAGGAAGGATGATGACCAATGGCTGTATACGATTACGCCGAAACCTTTGCGCGCCAGCTCGCGCAGAAGTATGCGCGGGAGCTGTGCTCCGATGCGCTTACCAAAAGCAATCCTGGCGTGCAGTTTATTAATGCACAGACAATCAAATTGCCTCGCATGTCCCTGAGCGGCTACAAGGACCATATCCGCACGCCCGGTTTTAACGCTGGCACCATGTCAAACGACTGGGAGCCGAAAAAGCTCACCCACGACCGCGACGTGGAGTTTTACATCGACCCGATGGATATCGATGAGACGAACCTCGTCATGTCCGTCGCCAACATCCAGACGACTTTCGAAGAGGAACAGGCAATCCCAGAAAAGGATTCCTACCGCTTCTCTAAGTTACATGCGGAGTTAAAACAGTACAGCGTAACCCCAGATTCCACCGAGATCACCACGCAAAGCATCCTCGAAATGTTCGATGAGTATATGGCGAAGATGGATGAGGCTGGCGTGCCGACAGAGGGCCGCATCATTTACGCAACGCCTACTGTGCGCAAGATCATCAAGGAGGCCGAGGGCATCCAGCGTGTGATGAGTGTATCCTCTGCTGGCGGGATCAACCGCCAGGTGCACAGCCTGGATGACGTGCAGATCAAGATGGTTCCTGCGGCCCGCATGAAGACAAAGTATGATTTCACGACCGGATGCGTCCCTGCGTCCGACGCGAAGCAGATTAATTTCATCCTCTTGCACCCGTCGGCGGTTATCTGCCGGGATAAGTACAGCTATATCAAGCTCTTCACACCCGGGACGGATTCTCGCACAGCGGACGGCTACCTTTATCAGAACCGCAATTACGGGGATCTGTTTTTGATTGAAAACAAGGTCTCTGGCGTCTCCATGAACGCGGAAGCCACAAGCGCGTAAGGAGGGACTAAAATGAAGGCAACAAAGGGAAACAAGGTCTATACGATCGACCAGACGCAGCAGGAACGTTATGTCAAGGAGGGCTTTGACATCCTCGACGATAGTGGAAAACTCGTGCGGCATGGCGCAGGCAAAACCGTGCCTTACGACAAATTCCAGACGGTGGTCAACGAGAACACCGCCCTGAAAAAGCAGCTCAAAACCGCACAGGAGGCCTTGAAAAAGGTAAAAGAGCAGAAGGATTGATGCAAGGATGCGTTATGTTACGATAGATGACTACATGCGTATCTGCCCGGAAGGAGACGCAACGCAGCAAAATTTGGAATCCGCCGAGTATGACATTGATAGCTTGACCTTCAACCGGATTATCGGTCAAGGATTTGATCGACTGGCGGAGCGGCAGAAGGAGCTTGTGACAAGGGCTGTCTGCTTACAGGCGGATTTTTTGCGCGAATATGGCGAGTTGCTCAGCAATCCGCTCTCCTCTTATGCGATCAACGGGGTATCCATGTCGTGGGATAAATCCATGTTGGTACAGCAGGATGGCGTCAGTACCCTGCGCAGCATTTATGCGCTCTTGCAGCAATCGGGGCTCACCTACCGTGGGCTGGATTGGGGGTGACGCGTTGAAATGGCCGCAGCTCGTGCCGTCGCAGGCCTGCTGCACACCGATCACCGTGCAGCTGCAAACGGGCCTGAATCTCGACGGTACGCCGAAACAAGAGACCATTTTTGAAGGCAAATGCAATTACTCCGAGAGATCCCGGCAGGTCATGAACGCCGAACGGCAGCTCATCCAGCTCAATGCCTGCGCGTTGATCCCCGGCGATATTGCACCGGGCCGGGATATCGCTGGCGAGGTGGTTATCCGCGGCGCCGGGGCAGAAACCGTCCGGGTGATCTACAGCGCATCCCGCGCGCGGAACCCGGACGGCACGGTAAATTATACGCAACTGGAGTTGGTCTGATGGACGGCATCCGAATCGAACTTGACTATGCAGCGATCGAAAAGTTAGAAAAGGCAGTTCTGCGCGCGGCGGAGGGAACGGTGGATGAATTGAGGTCAGATGTTGTCAAAGAGCAGGTCATGCCTTATGACAGCGGAGACATGCAAAACAACTCTACTTTCGCCGAAACCTTTCGTTCCGATGGCAAAATCGTGTCCCTGCTCACAACAGACGCCCCGCAGGCCCGCCGCCTGTACTATCATCCAGAGTACAACTTCCAGACCGTCAACAACCCCAACGCCGGCGGCCTCTGGTTGGAGCCTTGGCAGCCTGGTGGCAGGCACGAGACCTTCGCACAGGATAAATTTGCTGAGTTATATAAAGAGGAGGCAAAGCTGTGACCCTGACCCTTGAACAGGTCGCCGGATGGCTGCTTAAACAAGATGCGGAACTGAATGGCCGCGTGACCGTCGGTGCGATTGATGCGAATCTGGATCGCTGCGTGGGCGTGTACAACGATAACCGCGCATCCGGTGGCCAGCGAATCTGCATCGGCGGTGAGGCCTACACCCGGTACGCTTACAAATATGTGACACTGCTCGTCCACTGGACGACGAACCCCTCTGCGGCGGAAAAGAAAGCCATAGAGCTGTATGAAAAGCTCTATGGCCTGTCTCATATCGAGATGGGCGGCATACAGGTGGTTTTCGTCGATCCCGGCGCCGCCCCGGTTCCAGTCGGACGGGACGTGAAAAAAGTGTATGAGTATGTGATCAACCTAAAGATATGCTACAGAAAGGAATGATGTTTGATGCCGAAAACAGGTGTTTTTCCGGTCTTTGACAATAAATTTAAGATCAGCAAATCCGGGCGGTCCAGCACCACAGAGGAAATGGTGCCCATCGCGGAAATGACTAGCTTCTCCGTCTCGATCGACGGCAGTGTGCAGGAATGGACACCGATGGATGCGGAGGGCTGGATGAAGCGCATGACGACCGGCAAGGCGCTGACAGTATCCCTCTCCGGCAAGCTGTGCCCTGGTGATCCCGGTAACGATTATGTTGCAGGCCTCGCATGGAAATCCGGCACGGATTGCGATACGAAATTCGAGTGGGAGTTTCCTTCCGGCACGAAGCTGGCGTTCGAAGCAGTGGTCAGCGTGACCGCGATCGGCGGCGGAGAAAGCACGGATGTGGCCCCTCTGGAGTTCGATGTGATGTCGCACGGACGGCCCTCGTTTACGCCGGCGTCGTCGGCGGGATAAACGAAAAGAGGCCCTCCTCAATTTTGAGGGGGGCCACGCACTAATTGGCGTTCTTAACGATAAACGGTTTCCCAATCGTTGGCTTTAAGCATTTCTATTAATTTCTCTCTATCCCACAAAAGCACTTTGCAAGATGATGCCAATTCTTTTGCACCTGCTGTGAAATAGTTGTTGGTGACGACAACACCAACATGGCACCCGTAGTGTTGTCGACCTGCATTTACTTCTTGGACTGGGGTGTTTCCTAAAGCATGTGAGTAGCGCTTGCATTGAATGGCATAACGAATCCCATCTTTCTCGGCCAAAACGTCAACACCTTGATCTCCAGAGCCTCCGGTGGATTGCACGTTTTCATATCCGGAATTTTGCAACAGCTTTATAAAAAACAACTCAAATTTTGGACCTTGCATTTGATCTATAAGATCAATCCAATATACTGGTTGGTCAGGAGGCTCAGCGGATGCATTGTCCGGAAGAGAACCTGTATCCTTGCCAGCACACCCCATTTCTCTTAATTTTACTTCGATCTCGTCAATATCTTTCTGGGATTTATTCATCTTGTGGGATAAAATAGCCAGTTGAATGCCCAAAGCAATCAGAGTACAGCTAGACGGCTTTTTTTGCGGGAAGAAACGAGAAAAGATGTATATTACTAAAAATATAACACCGGCAAAAATGCACGATCCGATGAGCCAATTAAAAAATCGCGTAAATCCCTGTCCCGGGATATTTCCAGAAAACGCAGCCCAAATTGCATATATAACAGCAAATATAGCACCGATAGACCAACGATCTAAATATTTTTTGACAAAATTCCTCATATTTACCCCTCCCGTCGCCTCATAGAATAGCACGTAAAGAAATAAATGTAAAGTTTTTTGAAAAACCTCTTGACTTTTTGCAATGCATAAATTAGAATAAATGTAGTGCAAAAAGTGAGGTGATGATTTGAGCCCACGAACAGGTCGCCCAAAAGCAGAAAACCCTAAGGCGGTCAGTGTTACAATTCGCTTGGATGCCGATACAGAATCAAAGCTAAGAGAGT
>ERZ826396.936-NODE-936-length-37277-cov-3.901671_pt1 | contig 37277 bp, 32 predicted proteins | sample MGYA00519926_ERZ826396 | MGnify/ENA primary metagenome ERZ826396 (study PRJEB31778, sample SAMEA3449230) | human gut metagenome | biome: human gut; feature: human-associated habitat; material: faeces | place: United Kingdom | collected 2010/2012 ... | reverse complement strand
ATGGACGCCCAGACAGTAATGGAAGAAGTGGGACTGGGAGACAGGGTGGCCAATTTCCCGGCCCAGTTATCCGGCGGAGAGCAGCAGCGGGTTTCGATTGCCAGGGCGCTTGCGAAGAATCCAAAGCTTCTCCTGTGTGACGAGCCTACCGGAGCGCTGGATTATAATACGGGTAAATCTATCTTGAAGATTTTGCAGGACACCTGCCGGGAAAAGGGTATGACGGTGATCCTGATCACACATAATTCAGCAATTGCGCCGATGGCAGACAGAGTGATACATATTAAAAATGGCAAAGTAGAAAAGATCATTGAAAATGAACACCCGGTGCCGGTAGACACGATCGAGTGGTAAAGAAGTCTATACAGACTCCGGGAATAGCCGGAGTTATAGAATATCAGGAGCATAAGAAATGGGTACAAAGGCATCTCGTAAAAATTTTTATATGGAAATACGAAAAAGCCCGGGACGTTTTCTGTCCATTTTTTTCATTGTAGCGCTTGGAGTGGCGTTTTTTTCGGGGATCCGGTCTTCGGAGCCGTCTATGCGGATCACGGGAGATGCGTATTTTGACGGGGCAAACCTGATGGATATTCAGGTTATGAGTACCCTGGGAATTGCCGAAGATGATATTGATGCGATAGAAAAGGTTGACGGCGTAGAGCTGGCAGAAGGATCTTATAGCTCTGATTTTTTATGTAATACGGAAGATAAGCAGTATGTTTTCCACGTCATGTCACTTACGGATGAGGTAAATGAGGTGAGTGTGTCTGAAGGGCGGCTGCCGGAAAAAACAGGGGAATGTCTCATGGATGCTGACATGGGATATGAGGTGGGTGACAAGATTGTTCTGACGTCAGGAACCGAGGACCCTCTGGAAGATACATTGAAAACAGATACATATACCGTGGTGGGGCTTGGAAGCAGTCCTTGCTATGTGTCTATTGAGAGGGGAAGTACAACTATCGGAAGCGGAAGCGTGAGCGCTTTTATGATGGTTCCGGAGGAGACGTTTGCACTGGATGTCTATACGGAAGCATATGTAAAGGTAGAAGGGGCCAGTGATCTGACAGCCTATACGGATGAGTATGACAGCCTGGTTTCCGGGGTAATGGACAGGATCGAGGAAATAACCGGTGAGCGGGGAGAAATCCGCAAAAATGAGATTCTGGAAGACGCCCAGGAGGAAATAGACGAAGGAAGAAAAGAGCTGGAGGAAGGCCGGGCAGAAGCGGACCAGGAGCTTGCGGACGCACTGGCGCAGATTACGGACGGAGAAAATCAGCTTGCAGATGCGAAGGCGCAGCTGGAAAGCGGCAGGCAGCAGCTGGAAGCCGGAAAGGCAAAACTTATTTCCAGCCAGAATGAGATCGACAGCGCAAAGAGCCAGTATGAAAGCGGCCTTTCTCAATGGAAGGCCGGGCAGGCAGAGTATGAAAGCGGCCTTGCGGAATATAATGCCAGTAAGCCTGCAGCGGAAGAAGAAATCCGGCAGGGAGAGCAAAAGATGTCTTACTACCGTCAGCAGCTGGATCAGCAGTGGGCAGAATACCAGCAGGCGATGGCAGGGATTTCCGAACTACAGACACAGATATCCGGTCTGGAACAGCAGATCCAGGCTCTGGAAGAGAAATTGGGAGGACTGGAAGAGGGAAGCGATGAATATGAACAGGTGCTTACAGATCTAACTAAAGCCGAGACGGATCTTACAACAGCGCAGGGAGCTCTCAGTTATCTTCAGGAAGAAACTGCAGGGGCAGAAGAAAAATTAAATGCGGGAGAGACGGCTTACCAGGCAGGCGTTCAAGAGCTGGAGGCGGCCAAAAAGCAGCTGTCCGATGGGGCCGCACAGCTTGAAGCGGCGAAATCCACGCTGGATGCTACGAAGGCCCAGCTTGACAGTGCGTGGAATCAGATTCAGTCGGGGCAGAAACAGATTGACGACGGCTGGGCCGAGATCAATGCCCAGGAGAAAAACCTGGAAAGCGGAGAGGCACAGATAGCGGAAAACGAAGCAAAGCTTGCGGATGCGAGGAAGGAATATGAATCGGGAAAGGCAGAAGCAGAGCAGGAGCTGGCAGATGGCGAACAGGAACTTTTAGACGCTGAAGAACAGCTTGCGGATGTGGAAGATCCGGAGTGGTATATTTATGACAGAAGCAATCTTGTAGAGTACGACGGATATGGAGAGAACGCAGACCGTATGCGTGCGATCGGAAGAGTCTTTCCTGTGCTGTTTTTCCTGGTGGCGGCGCTGATCAGCCTGACCAGCATGACCCGTATGGTGGAAGAACAGAGGATTGAGATCGGCACGATGAAAGCCCTGGGATATGACCGCTTTGCTATCGCGGCCAAGTACCTGGGATACGCACTCCTTGCAACAGTGGGAGGAAGCATTGTCGGTGTACTGATCGGAGAAAAAATACTGCCATTTATTATTATCTATGCATATGGCATCTTATATCAGCACATTCCGGAGATCCTGGTGCCTTATGCATGGTCTTATGCGATACAGGCATCGGCGGCGGCCCTGGCATGTACAATGCTGGCAACCTTGTTTGCCTGCTATAAGGAACTGGGTGAGCAGCCGGCATCTTTGATGCGTCCGCCTGCACCTAAGATTGGAAAGAGAGTATTCCTGGAGCATGTGACATTTATATGGAAACGTCTGAGTTTTACATGGAAATCCACAGTGCGCAATCTAATGCGTTACAAAAAGAGGTTTTTCATGACCATATTTGGAATTGGCGGCTGTATGGCTCTTATGGTGGTGGGATTTGGCCTTCGGGATTCCATTTATGAGATTGCGGACATCCAGTACGAAGAGATTCAAACCTATGACGGCAGTGCGTATCTCCAGGAGAATGTTACAGAAGAGGACCGGGAAAATCTCGACACATTTATGAAGGAAGATTCCGATATCGAGCGGTATATGGATGCTTACATGATGAATGTGACTTTAGAGCACGGCAGTGATGAGCATGACGCTTATCTTACTATACTGGCAGATCCAGATAAAAGTGAAGAATATTTCAGCTTTCATGACAGGATCAGCAAGGAAGAGTACCGCCTTTCCGATCACGGTGCGATTATCAGCGAAAAGACGGCCAGGCTATTAAATGCAGAAGTAGGAGATACGATTCAGCTTAAGGACGAGGAAAACGGAAGCCATGAACTGACGATTGAACACATCTGCGAAAACTACATGGGACATTATATTTATATGACGCCTTCTTACTATGAGGAAGTGACTGGCGCCGAGCCGGAATACAATTGTATTTTATTCCAGACGGATGAATCATTTTCAAAGGAGGAAATGGAGGAAGCCGGTGAAAAGATCGTGGCAAGAGATGAAGTCTTAAGCGTATCCTACATGCACGATATTGAGAAACAGCTGGATGATATGCTTGGAAGCCTGAATCTGGTTATTGTGGTGCTGATCGTATCGGCAGGAATGCTGGCCTTTGTGGTATTATATAACCTGAACACCATTAATATCACGGAACGTCAGAGAGAGCTGGCAACCTTAAAGGTGCTGGGATTCTACGACCGGGAGGTGGCGGAATATGTTTATCGAGAGAATATTCTGCTGACTCTGATCGGAGCGCTGGTGGGCGTGGGACTTGGAAAGGTTCTTCACCTGTTTATTATTGAGACGGTAGAGGTGGACGCAGCCATGTTCGGAAGGATTATCAACCTGCCAAGCTACATATACAGTCTGGTGTTTACCGTGGCGTTTTCCCTGATCGTCAATGGCGTGATGTTCTTTAAACTCAGGAAGATCGATATGGTAGAATCACTGAAGAGTATTGAATAGAGCAGATGGATTGTTAGCACTCTTTTTTAAAGAGTGCTAATTTTCTATTGACATTTGTTTTTGCTGGTATTATCATATCTGATAGATGAAAAAAGCGGATCGTTCCGCAAAAATAATAGGAGTGATATAAATGGCAGCAAAAAAAGGTAGCTTATCTATAAGCAGTGAAAACATATTTCCGATTATAAAAAAATGGGTATATTCAGACCATGATATTTTCGTGCGTGAAATGGTATCCAATGGATGTGACGCCATCACGAAGCTAAAAAAACTGGATGTGATGGGAGAGTATCAGCTTCCGGACAATTACAAACCAGCCATTAAAGTAGAAGTGAATCCAGAGGAGAAGACTCTGAAATTTACCGATAACGGTATCGGTATGACGGCAGAAGAGGTGGAGGAATATATTACACAGATCGCATTTTCCGGAGCCACCGAATTTCTGGAGAAATATAAAGACAAAACTACAGAAGACGATATGATCGGCCACTTTGGACTGGGATTCTATTCTGCATTCATGGTTGCTGATGAAGTGCATATTGATACCCTTTCTTATAAGGAGGGTGCAAAACCGGTACATTGGGTAAGCCAGGGCGGTACAGACTATGAGATGGACGAAGGAACCAAGGCAGAAGTAGGATCCACGATGACCCTGTATCTGAATGATGACAGCTTGGAGTTTGCCAATGAGTACCGTGTCAGAGAAGTACTGGAGAAATACTGCTCCTTTATGCCGGTAGAGATTTTCCTGTCCAAAGAAAATGCGGAACCAGAGTATGAGACCATCGACGAAGCGGATCTGAAGGATGACGATGTAGTGATCGAGCATATTCATGAAGACGCTAAAATGGAAGAAAAAGAAAATGAAAACGGCGAAAAAGAGATGGTAGAAGTAGAACCGGCCAAGGAAAAGGTAAAGATCCAGAAGCGTCCGGTATCCATCAGCGATATCCATCCACTGTGGACAAAACATCCGAATGAGTGCAGTGATGAGGATTATCAGGAATTTTACCGCAAGGTTTTCCTGGATTATAAAGAGCCATTGTTCTGGATCCATCTGAATATGGATTATCCGTTTAACCTGAAAGGAATCCTGTATTTCCCGAGAATCAATACCGAATACGATTCCATCGAAGGAACCATCAAGCTTTATAATAACCAGGTATTTATTGCAGATAACATTAAAGAAGTGATCCCGGAATTTCTGATGGTATTAAAGGGCGTTATCGACTGCCCGGATCTGCCGCTGAATGTATCCAGAAGTGCGCTGCAGAATGACGGATTCGTGAATAAGATTGCAGATTATATTTCCAAGAAGGTTGCAGACAAGCTGGCCGGTATGTGCAAGACCAAGAGAGAAGACTACGAGAAATACTGGGACAGCATCAGCCCATTCATTAAGTTTGGCTGCCTGAAGGATGAGAAGTTCTGTGACAAGATGAAAGATGCGATCCTGTTCAAAAACCTGGATCATAAATACCTGACACTGAAGGACTGTGTCGAGGCGAACGGCGGTACCTTAGAGAAACCAGAGGATCAGAAGGAAGAAAAGAAAGACGGAGAAAACGCAGGTGAACAGGCAGAAGAGAAAAAGACTACCATCTACTATGTAACCGATGAGATCCAGCAGAGCCAGTATATCAACCTCTTTAAGAGCCAGGGACAGGATGCTGTGATCCTGGGCCACAACATTGATTCTCCGTTCATCACACAGTTAGAGCAGCGTTATCCGACAGTTCAGTTCCAGCGCATTGACGCAGATCTGAGCGAACAGTCCAAAGAAGAGGTGGGCGAGGAAGAGAAGGAAGCTTTCCAGAAGAAAGCAGACGAATTAACCGAGATCTTCCGTAAAGAACTGGGTAATGACAAACTGGAGGTTAAGACAGAGAAGTTAAAAGATGATAAAGTCGCTTCTATGATCACCTTGTCTGAGCAGAGCCGCCGGATGCAGGAAATGATGAAGATGTACGGCATGGCCGATATGGGCATGGGTATGGGCGGAGAGACCACCCTGATCCTGAATGCAAACCATCCATTAGTACAGTACGTGGCAGAGCATAAGGACAGCGAAAATACGGGTATGATCTGTAAACAGCTTTACGATCTGGCAATGCTGGCACATAAGCCGCTGAATCCAGAGGAGATGACTGCGTTTGTACAGAGAAGCAACGAGATCATGATGCTTCTGACAAAATAATTAAACTGATGATAAGAAAAATCTCCGGAAACGGGTGTGCAGGACACCGTCTCCGGAGATTTTTTTATCTCGTAATCAAAAGTATGGTACAATAAAAAGAAAGTTGTCCAATGGTGTAATGTATCACATTGTTTTTTATGGAGGGGATTGGCATATATGAAAAGGTTTGTTGCGCTTTTACGTGGGATTAATGTCAGCGGAAAAAATAAAATCCCAATGGCGGAGCTAAAGAAAAATTTTGAAAATCTTGGATTTGCAGAAGTTAAAACATACTTGAACAGTGGAAATGTGATTTTTTCAAGTCAGGAAGAGAGAACTGAAAAGCTTACGGAACAAATTGAAATAATGATAGAGGAGCAATTTGGTTTTCAGGTGCCGGTTTTTGTTGTTTCAAAGGCAGAACTGGAAGATATTCTGCAAAATGCGCCGGACTGGTGGGGCGGAGAAGATAAGGAAATATACGATAACCTGATTTTTATTATGCCTCCAGTTACGTTTTCTGATGTGTTCGCTGAAATCGGAGAACCGAAGAAAGAATTAGAGAAGATAATGAATTACAAAGAAGTGATTTTCTGGTCCTTTGTCCGGAAAAATTATCAAAAAACAAACTGGTGGTCCAAAACGGCGAGTGCCGGCATAGCTGGAAAGCTTACAATAAGAACGGCGAATACGGTGAGGAAGATAGTTGGAATGTAGCAGCTTTGATGAGTGGAAAACCTGTTGGAATATTTATTTGCGGAGGGGATACAATGCGTGAGAATATACCAACCCAGTTAACTTTGAAGGAATTGCTGGGAGAATCTTTGTTTGAAGTCTGGAAAGAGCTATGTGCGGCTATTGATGAAAAATATGAAATGGAACGATCATGGAATACTGGCGGTAAAAAATGGACTTATGAGTATAAATACCGCAGAGGTGGGAAAACACTTTGCTGTCTGTATGCAAAAAGTAATTGCATGGGGTTCATGATTATCTTTGGGAAAGATGAAAGAACAAAATTTGAAGATATAAGAGGGATTCTTTCTGAGGCGGTCTGCAGGCGATATGATGAAGCAAAGACATATCGTGATGGAAAATGGGTCATGTTTGAGCCAACCAATACTGCTGAATTTGATGATTATATGAAATTGCTGGCTATCAAAAGAAAACCGAATCGGAAATAATAATTATAGAAGCAGCGCCTTAGCTTTACCAGACTGAGAGCGCTGCTTTGTGTGTGGTATGTGGACGGCCAGGATTGATTATAACAAAAAGTATAATTACAAATAGGTATGATATTCTGTAATCATTCCAGCGAAACGCCGGGCATCATTTCCCGCAGCATCTTTCCGGCGTATGTATCCCACTCCCGCTCAAGAGTTTTGTCCATACGGAAACCATGAAGAGAGACACCGGTTACACACTGTAAAGTATTTCCGTCAAAATGAAAGTTCAGATACATCCCCTGAATCTCTTCCGGGCGGTAAGTGGAAAGATGGTGGTCTGAAAGAAAAGAAGCAAAAGCCTCCGACGCCAGTGACAAAACGATCTTAAAGTTTAAAGGAGTACGTTTGCCTTTGATCAGCTGCAGACAGAAGGCGCGCACATCCCGCCAGTGGGAGTAGTTCTGCTCAGGAGCAGTGTCAAAGAAATCCTTCTGCAGATAGCCGTCAATCTGAAATGTGTTGAATGTGGTGATCTTGCCTTCGATAAAGAGGAAGCGGTCAAAAGTCTCTTTCAATAACAGATGAGACATACAGATCTTTGAGGATAAAGTAAAAACATTCATGAAGAAAACTCCTTGTGGGTTGAGGATTATTACAATAGGAAACACCGTGGCCACTAAGCTCGAAAGGACCTCGCTAAGTGTCCAGGTGTACGTTCTCACTAGGCTCGTGAAAACCTCGCCAAGTGAGAACAGTATATCACAAGTTTGACTTTTGTGGGGAAAAACAGTACAATATTTTTATGTGTACAGATAGGAGAAAATGTGACTGATCATGGAAATAGACAAAAGAAGAAAAACTGTCCTGCGTACCGTGATCCTTGTGGCAGTGGTCCTGGCGGCAGCCGGGATCATTCTTTTGATATTCCGGCTGGCGGATACGAAGGTGGATACGGGTAAGGGCCTTGAAAGGCTTGCGGCGCTGGAAAAGACGGACGTGGCGTCAGTAGAGCAGAAGATCCAGGAACTGGAGGCAGCGGAGCGGGCGGCGGATCCCCAGGGGTTTTCTCAGACAGCGAATGAAAAGTTTGCAAATGCTCTGGTGCTTGGCGATTCGATCGCCCAGGGACTGTATGAGTATAACGTACTGGATCAGACGCACGTGCTGGCAGAACGCGGAGCGGGCGTAGTCAACGGCGAGGGGAAAATGGCGGCGAGTCAGATCGCCCAGGCAAAATCGCTGGTTCCTCAGACTCTGTTTTTAGCGTACGGTATGAATGATATGAAGGTGACGGATCAGGAGTCCTTCCTGGCAGCATACCGGGGAATCCTGGAGGATCTGAAACAGTCTCTGCCGGATACGGATATTTATGTAAACTGTATTCTTCCGGTGCGGCAGCAGACAGCGGAGGCAGAACCGGCGTATGCCAATATTTCCCAGTACAATGAAGGATTAAAGAGTCTTTGTGAAGAGCTGAAAGTTACGTTCATCGATAATGCAGACCTGGTGAAGGAAGAGTATTATGCGGACGATGGCATCCATATGGCGCCGGCTTATTATACAGAATGGGTAAACCGCATGGCGGAGGTTGCAGGATTATAATGGAAACACAAAAAAGACAAAGCATAGATCTGCTGAATGTACTGAAATATCTGATGGTCCTGGTATTTCTGGCATATATTGTATTTCTTGTGTCCAGGGAGAGTGCGGACGATGTGCCGGTAAAGACACTGCAGGAGAATGTCATGAAAGCAGGCACAGAAGAAGGAATGACAAAAGGCACAACGCAGGATCTTAAGAGGTATTACGGGCTGAACGCACAGGATTATGACGGCGTGGCACTGTATATTCCGAATGATGTCATGAGTGTGAATGAACTTTTGATCATAAAATTAAAGGACGAATCCCAGGCTGAACAGGTGGAAGCAGCGGCAAAAGAACGGCTGAAGACCCAGAAAACCAGCTTTGAAGGATATGGCGCCAAGCAGACCAAGCTCCTGGAAAGCGCTGTATTGGATACAAAGGGAGAGTATGTCCTGCTGGCCGTTTCCGAAAATGCGGACGAGATGGCCGGCGCATTTCAGAAAAGTTTGTAGGGGAAAAGGAACGGTATGTTATTCAGCAGTATCGTATTTTTATTTACATTTTTACCAATCATATTAATTTTATATTATGTTTTGCCAAAAGGAATGAAGAATCCGGTGCTTCTGCTGGGAAGCCTGATATTTTATGCCTGGGGTGAGCCGATCTATCTGTTTCTGATGATTTTTTCCATCATCTTTAACTACATCTGCGGACTGGATATTTCCAGAAATCTGGGCGATAAGAAAGCAGCGCGGAAAAGTCTGGTGTTTAATGTAGCGGTAAACCTGGCCGTGCTTGGCTTTTTTAAATATGAAGGATTTGTGCTGAACAGTCTGAATATGGCGCTGCCGGTGGACATTCCGTTCCGGGAGGTGGCGCTGCCGGTAGGGATTTCTTTTTATACTTTCCAGATCCTTTCCTACATCATCGATGTGTACCGGGGAAATGTCAAGGTGCAGAAGAACCTGCTGGATTTTGCCCTGTATGTGACCATGTTTCCGCAGCTGATCGCAGGACCTATCGTCAAATATGCGGAAATTGATGAACAGCTCCATGTGCGGACAGAGAGCATCGGGAAATTCGGAGACGGCGCTATGTTCTTTATCCGGGGACTCGCAAAGAAGGTATTGCTGGCAAATACCATAGGTATGGTCTATACAGATGTGGCGGCTATGGCGCCGGAGGACGTGTCTGTTGTGACAGCATGGCTTGGATGCCTGGCCTATACCTTCCAGATTTATTTTGATTTCAGCGGATATTCGGATATGGCAGTAGGGCTTGGGAAGATGTTCGGATTTGAATTCCCGAGAAACTTTTACTATCCCTATGTGTCAAAAAGCATTACCGAGTTCTGGCGGAGATGGCATATATCTCTTAGCAGCTGGTTCAGGGAATATCTATATATTCCTCTTGGAGGGAACCGGGTACCGGTGAAAAAGCATATCCGCAACCTGCTGGTCGTATGGCTGCTCACGGGCCTGTGGCATGGAGCGGCCTGGAATTTTGTGGCATGGGGCTTGTATTATGGGATCATTTTGATCATTGAGAAGTATTTCCTGCAGAAAAAACTGGAGCGGCTGCCAGCTGTTTTTGGACACATTTACAGCCTGGTTCTTGTCATGATCGGGTGGGTGCTGTTCTTCAGCCCTTCCCTTGGCGGGGCGTGGGAGTATCTGAAGCTGATGTTCGGTGTGGGCGGCCATGGGATCCTGGACAGCCAGGCTCTGTATCTGATCGTTTCCAACCTGGGACTTTGGATCATATTGATCCTGGCGTCTACCCCGGTGGTCTATTACGGATATGAGAAATACCTGACGCGAAAGAAAGCGGCGGCAGATATCCTGATCTATGCAGGCCTGTTTCTTTTGAGTATCGCATACCTGGTGACAGAAACTTATAATCCTTTCTTATATTTTCGGTTTTAGGAGCAATAATGGAAGAAAAAAGGCAAAATCGAAGAAAAAGACAAAATCGAAAAATACAGATGGCAAAAATGTTCCTTGGCATCCTTCTGGCCGTCTGCGTCCTGAACCTTGTGTGGCCAGACCGGGAGTTCTCAGAGAGCGAGAACCGCATGCTGGAGCAGCGGCCGGAGTTTAGTCTTTCCGGGGTAGAGAGCGGCCGGTTTATGGAGCAGTATGAAACCTATCAGGCAGATCAGATCGCCGGACGGAATCTCTGGGTGCAGTTAAAGACGCATGCGGATCTTCTGATGGGAAAGAGGGAGTCCGGCGGCGTGTTTAAAGGAAAGGACGGATATCTTCTGGAAGATATCAAGACGCCTGACGAGGAGCAGATGGAGAACAATCTTTCAGCTATCCGGAAGTTTCAGGAGTCTTATCCGGACATCCCCATGTATATGATGCTGGTGCCCAATGCAGCCAATGTGCTCTCGGATAAGCTGCCGGCCTTTGCAGTGACCCGGGATCAGGATGCAGACTTTCAGAGGATCCGGGAGGCACTGGATGGAAAGCTGACCTGGGTGGATGCTTCGCAGGCTATGGAAGACCATAAATCTGAAAACATTTACTATCACACGGATCATCACTGGACCACGCTGGGGGCTTATTACGCTTATCAGGAGCTGGAGGAAACCATGGGACTTGATACAGGGAAGGCACCGGAGCTTACACCCTATGCGGTGAGCAATTCCTTTAACGGCACGCTTTCTTCCACCAGCGGCTATGAAACGGGATATGAAGAACCGATCTATGTATATCTTCCGGAAGAAGAGGAAGCAGCGCCGGAAGTGGTAGTCAATTATGTGGACGAGCAGAAAAAGACGGCCACACTTTATGACACTTCAAAATTAAAGGAAAAAGATCAGTATGGGATGTTCCTGGGGGGCAACAGCGGGCTTATCAATATCCGGACGACGGCGGACAGTACGGAGAGGCTTCTTCTTTTCAAGGATTCCTACGCCAACTGTCTGGTGCCATTCTTAACGCCTTATTTCAGAGAGATCCTGATCGTGGATCCCCGGTATTATTATGGGGATATTACGGAGATCATGAGAGACAATAAGATCAGCAGTGTGCTGTTTTTATATAATGGAAACACTTTTGTGGAGGATAATAGTATCAGCGGAGTATTGAATAATGACGAGACTGAATAAATATTTAAGCGAGGCGGGGGTGTGCTCCCGTCGGGAGGCGGACCGTCTGATCAAGGAAGGACGGGTCACGGTGGACGGAAAAAGAGCCACTCCCGGGATGCAGGTGGAGCCGGGCCAGATCGTAAAAGTAGGGAAAAAGGAAATACGGGATAAAAACCGCAAGGTGGTACTGGCCGTGTATAAGCCGGCGGGGATCGTCTGCACCGAATCTCCGAAGGAAAAGAGAAATATCATCCGTTATCTGAATTATCCGATACGCATCACCTACGCAGGGAGACTCGACAAGGATTCCGAAGGCTTACTGATCATGACCAATGACGGGGATCTGATCAATGGGATGATGCGGGCCAGGTTCGGTCATGAAAAGGAATACAAGGTGACCGTGGACCGGCCGGTGACAGATGAATTTTTAAAGGCCATGTCGGCAGGAGTCAGGATCCGGGACGAAGAAAAGGGACTGGATGCAGTCACCAGACCCTGTCAGGCGGAGGCGGTCGGGAAATATACATTTTCCATCACACTGACCCAGGGGCTGAACCGTCAGATCCGCAGGATGTGCGAGGCTTTAGGGTATAAGGTGGAGCGGCTTATCCGTATCCGGATCATGAATATCCATCTGGACGGCATGAAGCCGGGAGAGGTAAGAGAATTAAAAGAGCAGGAGTTAGAGGAATTATATGGACAGATCAAAGCAGGCCAGGATGCAGGAACTGGTAGAACGACTAAATAAAGCGGCAAAAGCCTATTATCAGGACGCAGAAGAGATCATGAGCAACTATGAGTATGATAAGCTCTATGATGAACTTCTGAAGCTGGAAAAGGAGCTGGGGATCACCCTTTCCAACAGCCCGACTGTCAATGTGGGGTATGAGGTCTTAAGCGAGCTTCCCAAAGAACGGCACGAAAGCCCGATGCTTTCTCTGGATAAGACAAAAGAGATCGGGGAGCTTGAGGAGTTTGTAGGAGAACACGAGACGCTGATGTCCTGGAAGATGGACGGACTGACCATTGTTCTGACCTACCGGGACGGAGAGCTTTATAAAGCGGTCACCAGAGGGAACGGAGAAGTGGGGGAGGTTGTGACAGCCAACGCCAGGGTGTTCCGAAACATTCCGCTAAAGATCAGTTATAAAGGGGAATTGATCCTGCGGGGAGAAGCGGTCATCGGCTACAAGGATTTTGAAAAGATCAATGAAGAGATTGCAGATGCGGACGCCCGGTATAAGAATCCAAGAAATCTGTGCAGCGGATCTGTCCGTCAGTTAAATAATGAGATCACAGCGAAGCGGAACGTGAGATTCTATGCATTTACACTGGTGCGGGCCGGAGATGTTGATTTTCACAATTCCAGAAAAGAGCAGATGGAGTGGCTTGCGTCTCAGGGATTTGAGGTCGTGGAGTACCGCATGGTAACAAGAGACACAGTGCGGAGCACGGTGGAGGAGTTTGCCCGGAAGATCAAAGACAATGATTTCCCATCCGACGGCCTTGTGCTGACCTATGACGATATCGCCTATGGGCAATCACTGGGAAGAACCTCCAAATTTCCGCGGGATTCCTATGCCTTTAAGTGGGCGGACGAGGTGCGGGAAACCAGGCTTACAGAAATCGAGTGGAGCCCGTCCAGGACCGGGCTAATCAATCCGGTTGCCATTTTTGAACCGGTAGAGCTGGAAGGAACCACGGTAAGCCGTGCCAGTGTTCACAATCTAAGCATCATGGAAGAGCTGGAGCTGGGTGTGGGAGACACCATTGAGGTCTATAAGGCCAATATGATCATCCCTCAGATCGCAGAGAATCTGACAAGGAGCGGGGTGAAGGATATTCCGGATGCCTGTCCGGTCTGCGGCGGAAAGACGGAAATCCGAAAGGATGGCAATGCAAAGACCCTTTACTGCACCAATCCGGACTGTCAGGCCAAGCACTTGAAATCCTTTGCCTTGTTTGTCAGCCGGGACGCATTAAATATTGAAGGATTATCAGAAGCAACACTGGAAAAATTCATTGCGATGGGGTATATTAAAGAGTATGCAGATATCTTCCATCTGGAGCGTTACCGGGAGGAAATCTGCAGGATGGAAGGCTTTGGAGAAAAATCCTACCAGAACCTGGCGGAAAGTATTGAGAAGGCCAGGACGACCACCCTTCCAAGAGTTATTTACGGACTGGGGATCGCAAATATCGGGCTGGCTAATGCCAAGATGATCTGCAAAGAATTCAGGAATGATGTAGAGGCAATGCTGCAGGCGTCAGAGGAAGACCTAAGCGCTATCTCTGGTGTGGGCGGCGTCATCGCCGGGGCATTTGTCACTTACTTCCGGCAGGAGAAGCATTTAGAGAGTTTCCGGAATCTTCTGAAAGAACTGGTGCTCCCGGAGGAAGAGGGAGAAGAGAAGGAGCAGATCTTTGCGGGGGTCAACTTTGTGATCACGGGAAGCGTGGAACATTTTGCCAACCGGAATGAAGTAAAAGCGCTGATCGAAAGTCTGGGAGGAAAAGTGACAGGATCTGTTACATCAAAGACGAATTATCTGATTAATAATGATGTGGCGTCCACATCATCGAAAAACAAAAAAGCAAATGAACTTGGGATCCCCATCATTTCCGAGGAAACCTTCCTTGAAATGGTCCGGGGAGAACAAAAGGTTTAGAAAGAGGGATGGACGATGTCGGAACAAGACAGAAATGAAAACACAGAGATTGAAACCGTAGAGACCACCGCCACCGAAAGCAAAGATTCAAAAGAACATAAAGAAGACGAATATGAAAAGATCTGCTTTATCTGCCACAGACCGGAAAGTATTGCCGGAAAGATGATCGATCTTCCCAATAATATCTGCGTGTGCGGCGACTGTATGCAGAAGAGCTTTGACGCCATGAAGGGCGGTCAGATCGACTACAGCCAGCTTTTGAATATGCCGGGCGTGCATTTTATGAATATGTCAGATCTGGAGCAGAGTATCCCAAAGCAGCAGAAGGTGAAAAAGAAAAAAGAGGGCGAAGAAAGAAAGCCCTTGATTGACATCCGCAACATCCCGGCGCCCCATAGGATCAAGGCCAGCCTGGATGAATATGTGGTAGGACAGGAATACGCCAAGAAGGCCATGTCTGTGGCGGTATATAATCATTATAAAAGAGTCGCTACAGATACCATGGATGATATCGAGATCGAGAAATCCAATATGCTGATGATCGGACCTACCGGTTCAGGAAAGACGTATCTTGTCAAGACTCTGGCAAGGATCCTGGATGTGCCTCTTGCCATCACAGATGCCACCTCGCTTACGGAGGCGGGATATATCGGAGACGATATCGAGAGCGTGGTTTCCAAGCTTCTGGCAGCTGCTGATAACGATGTGGAGAAGGCAGAGCAGGGAATCATATTCATTGATGAGATTGATAAGATCGCCAAAAAGAAAAATACCAGCCAGCGGGATGTGAGCGGTGAGTCAGTGCAGCAGGGCATGTTAAAGCTCCTGGAGGGAAGCGACGTGGAGGTGCCGGTGGGCGCCAACAGCAAAAATGCCATGGTGCCGCTGACCACAGTTAATACGAAAAACATCCTGTTTATCTGCGGAGGAGCCTTCCCGGATCTGGAAGGGATTATCAAGGAGCGGCTGACAAAACAGTCCTCCATCGGATTCGGTGCGGATCTGAAGGATAAATATAACCATGACAAGACCATTCTCTCCAAGGTGACGACAGAAGATCTGCGGAATTTCGGGATGATCCCGGAGTTCCTTGGAAGGCTCCCGATCGTATTCACTCTGGATGGAATGAATGAAGATATGCTGGTGAAGATTTTAAAGGAACCAAAAAATGCGATCCTGAAGCAGTACCAGAAGCTGCTGGCGCTTGACGAGGTCAAGCTGGACTTCGATGACGGCGCGCTGACAGCCATTGCCGAGAAAGCAATGAAAAAAGATACCGGCGCCAGGGCCCTCCGGGCGATCATTGAGGAATTTATGCTGGATATCATGTATGAGATTCCAAAAGATGACAGCATCGGACAGGTGACCATCACCAGAGAATACATAGAAGGAACAGGCGGCCCGATCATCCAGCTTCGGGGCCAGGAAGTGCCAAGGCTTTCGTAGTCATGACAGAACAGGATGCCTCATATATTTGAGCGTAGGGAAAGATTTCCGGGCTTAAATATATGAGGTGTTTTTTTATGGCGGATCAGTTGTGCAGAGAAAAAATCCTGTCCCAGGAATACTGGGATTTTCTGATTCCCAATTACAGGGAGAATCAGATCGGAGGATTGAAGGCAGGGGAATACTGCTTTCAGGAAGGAGATCATGGATACAGGGTGCTGTATTTAAAAGCGGAAGGAAGGGGATCGTTATCCTTTTATGAATATGGGTATCATTCCATTCCAAACTGTTATGCGCCTCTGGACATGGATGCGGTCAATACGGCAGGGATCAGTGCGGTGCAGAATTTCCCGACACTGCTGACCATGGGAGAGGGGATTATGATCGGATTTGTAGATACGGGCATTGACTATACAAATCCGGTGTTCCGAACTCTGGACGGCAGAACCCGGATAGCAGGTATCTGGGATCAGACACTGGGGAATGGAACGCCGCCGCAGGGATTTGATTACGGAAGCGCCTTTTCCGAGGAAGAGATCAATGAGGCCCTTCGGGAGGAGGATCCGCTGGAACTGGTACCGAGCACGGACGTGGAAGGGCACGGGACATTTCTTGCCAGCGTAGCCTGCGGAAGCGCAGATCCGGTACACCGCTTCGTTGGTGCGGCGCCGGAGTCAAAGATCGCGGTGGTAAAACTGAAGCCGGCTAAGGACTATCTGAAAGCATTTTATGCGATCCGGCCGGATGCGCTTTGCTATCAGGAAAATGATATCATCCTGGGACTTGCTTATTTAAACAGGCTGGCGGAACAGGAACAGATGCCTCTGGTGATCTGCCTTGCCATGGGGACAAATTTCGGAGGCCATAACGGATCGACACTTCTTTCCGCACTTTTAGATACGTATGCTTATACAATGGATCGGGCGGTAGTCATCGGCGGCGGCAATGAGGCGGCGAACCGTCATCATTTTCACCATCGCTTTTTAGAAAATCAGGAAAGCGTGACGGCGGAGATACGGGTGGGAGAAGGAGTGGCCGGATTTTCAGCGGAAATCTGGGCCAGGCTTCCGGATGTGGTGACCGTGGCTCTGATCTCGCCCTCCGGAGAGCGGACCAGTCCGATCTCTCTCAGGCAGGGGCAGAAATACAATCTGTTTTTTACCTTTGATGGCACGGAGGTGACGCTGGAGTATCGTCTGCTGCTGGAGAATAATGATTCCCAGCTGATCTTCCTCAGGTTTACAGAGCCGGCAGAAGGGGTGTGGAAGCTGGAGCTCCTGTCGGTGCAGCGGGCGGTGGGTGATGTACATATCTGGCTGCCGGTGCAGGAATTTCTGTCAGGCGAGGTGTTTTTCCTGGAGGCAGATGCGGATACTACAGTGACGGAACCAGGCAGCTCCCGGGCAGCCATGACGGTGGCGTATTACAACGGAAGGGACAATGGAGTTGATATTCATTCCGGGAGAGGGTATACTAGAAATGAAATCATTAAGCCGGATTATGCAGCGCCGGGAACAGAGGTGACAGGTGCGGGGATTGGAGGAGAGTTTGTCTCACGGACCAGTTCCAGTGCGGCAGCAGGCATTGCCGCAGGAGCATCGGCCCTGCTGATGGAATGGCTGAAAGAGCAGCCGGGCGTCGGGGGCGTTAATTCTATACAGATCCGCAATACGATCATTTTGGGGGCGGGGAAGCGGGAATTTATGGAATATCCTAACCGGGAGTGGGGATACGGGACGCTGAATGTGTACCAGTCTCTGGACCGGCTCCGGCAGCTGTGAAGGTCCAGGCGAAAGATAAAAGGAGAGGAAAGAGATGGCAGATTTTTTCAAGGACGTAGAGCAGAAAATTTCAGAAGTAGTTGAGGAACTTGGGAAAAAGACTGGAGACACGCTGGAAATCCAGAAGATTAAAAGTGATATCCGGTCTCTGAAAAGAGCGAACGAAAGAGATCTGATCGATATCGGACGGATGGTATATGAGAAGTTTCAGCATGGAGAGATCCGTGATACGGACTATATCACATTCTGTGAAGCCATTGAGAAACGGGAAGAGACCATCGAGAGACAGGAAGAAGAGATCGTCCGGATCAAAGAGGGAATGTAAATGCGCAGATGGATGCCGGGAATGTTCGCCGTACTCCCGGGGGCGGACGAAGTGATGAAGCAGTATGTGGAAGACTATATGGAGCCGGGGGAAGAGCGTAGGATCGCCGGAGGAAAACTTCTTCTGAGGCGGATCCACAATCCCGGATTTGCGCTTGGGACCTTAGAGGATCAGCCCAAAATCGTGCGAAATGTATCTGTGGCTGCTGCGGTTCCCGTTTTTGCATGGTGGCTCAGCCTGATATGGAGGAAGGGACACTGGATCGAAAAGACAGGAAGTACCCTTGCAGCCGCAGGAGCAGCCGGGAACCTGCTGGACCGGCTGCTTCGCGGAAAAGTGGTAGACTATATTGGTTTTCGGACCAGGTCTTCCTTTTTTTCCAAGCTGACTGCAAACCTGGCCGACCTGTATCTGGCGGCCGGGTCGCTTCTTATGGCAGTGCGAAAAATTCTTTGATCTGATGAAAAATAATATCCATCAGCCGGGTTCTGGATTCTACGCTGGCCCAGCCAATGTGCGGTGTGATAAAAAGCTTTCGGCTGTCCTTTATGGCCATAAGCGGATTGTCGCTGCTCATGGGCTCCTGGCAGAGTACGTCCAGTCCGGCTGCTGCAATTTCACCCTGCATCAGTGCATCGGCCAGATCCTGTTCGTCTACGATGGGACCCCGGCCCAGATTCAGAAAGATGCAGGTTTTTTTCATTTTCTTTAAAGCACTTTCGTTGATCAGGTTTTCTGTATACTGATTCAGCGGTGCATGAACGGAAATGATGTCTGATTCCGCCAGGAGAGTGTCCAGATCTACCTGGTGATACCCTTCCTGGGGTGCACTCCCTGAGGGGGAAGTATAGATCACTTCTGCGCCAAAGGCTTCTGCGATGGCGGTTACCCTTCTGCCAATATTTCCAAGACCGATGATTCCCCAGGTTTTCCCTTTCAGTTCATAAAAGTGTTCGGCAAAATGTGTAAAGACCGTATCATTGATATAGCGGCCTTCTTTTACATAGTCATCATAATAGCGCAGCTTTTCCAGCAGGAAAAACAGCATGGCGAAGGTATGCTGAGCCACGGACTGCGTGGAGTAGTCTGCAACGTTTCGCCAGGCGATGCCGCGGCGTTCCAGGTAATCCTTATCCAGATTGTTGGTGCCGGTGGCTGTGACACAGACCAGTTTCAAATGGTCGGCACGTCCGACAGCGGCCTCGTCGATACGGATCTTATTGACGATGAGTACATCGGCATCCGCTGCGCGTTCCGGTACTTCTTCCGGCTGGGAAAAAGAATATTTTACCACTTCGCCCAGAGTGTCGTATGCGGAAAGGTCAATGTCGTCTCCGATGGTCTTGGCGTCCAGAAATACGATCTTCATAGTAAGCCTCCTTGTCTTAATGTAATTGAAAATAGAAATTTGGATATAAAAAGAGCGGGTGATGGGAATCGAACCCACGTATCCAGCTTGGAAGGCTGGTGTTCTACCATTGAACTACACCCGCATGATGATTTGTTATGAAATTTCCCGTGAACGTGTTATATCATAACACCTTTTTTTGGAAATTGCAAGAGGAAATTTAAGATTTCTTTAAGTTGTGTCCTGGAAGGGCAGTGTTGTATAATGAACACTACAAAAGATAGAAACATGCGTCAACAATAAAAGGTCAAGCAGGTTACTAGGAGGGGGAAAAGGTGGAGAATAAAAGAGATATTTCTAAAAACGTTGAAAGCGAAATTATCATATATCAAACGAGTAAATCTAATATCAGTGAACATATCAAACACATTTTTGAAGAGGGCGAACTGGAAGAAAATTCAGTTGTTCGGAAATTCCGAACAACTGCTGCTGACGGGAAAAATATAATATAACACATTATAATCTTGATATGATTATTTCTCTTGGGTATAGAGTAAAATCAAAAATTGCTACAAATTTCCGCCGGTGGGCTACCGAATGATTGAAAGAGTACATGATAAAAGGTTTTACGCTGGATGATGAGCGGCTGAAAAATCTGGGCGGCGGTAACTACTGGAAAGAGCTGTTTGACCGCATACGGGATATGGTATGCTTATGGGAGGTACAATGGGGAGAATAATTAAAGATACAATTCATGCGGCCGGAGTTGATATTGGAATTTATACGCAGGATTTTGAAAATGAATTTATTTCCTTGACGGATATTGCCCGATATAAGAGCGATGATCCGGCAGCAGTTATTCAAAACTGGATGAGGAATCGGGATGTGATAGAATTTTTAGGTCTCTGGGAAAGGCTGCATAATCCAGATTTTAAACCCCTCGAATTCGAGGGGTTTAGAAAACAGGCTGGCGCGAATGCTTTTACAATGTCACCTAAGAAATGGATTGAAGCGACAGATGCTATTGGTATTGTTTCAAAAGCAGGACGCTATGGAGGAACATACGCTCATAGCGATATTGCCATGTCTTTTGCGACATGGATTTCTCCAGAGTTCCAGTTGTATATTATGAAAGACTATAGGCGGTTAAAGACAGATGAAAACAGTCGATTGTCTTTGAATTGGAATTTGAATAGAGAGATTTCCAAATTGAATTACAGGATACATACAGATGCAATTAAAGAGAATCTAATTCCACCAGAATTGACGCCTGCACAGGTGGCATATACCTATGCGAATGAAGCAGATATGCTGAATGTTGTTTTGTTTGGAAAGACGGCTAGGCAATGGAAAGATGAAAATCCGACTGTTAAAGGGAATTGCTTCGACAATTGGCGGTACAGCAGCTACAGACATTGGAAAATGTGAGTTTAAATAATTTGCCTAAAATAGAAAAAGAAAAATAGAAGTAAATTGAGTTTGGACATCGAAGAACGTGTTGAAACGTGCACGGTTATACAATGATACTATAGAAATACGCCAGAAAAGGGAAGGGTGAGCGGCAGATGACATTGACAGGACAGAAGAATCCATCCAAAAGAAAACAGCAGGTGCGGCGATATTGGGCCATGATCGGACTGGCGTTGGTTTTGTGCATCGGAATTCTGGGCTATCATTTTCTCGGCGGGAATCAGGAAAAAGAAGCAGTGGCCATCACACAAACGAAACAGCAGAAAGAGCTGTGGGAACAGGCAAAGCAGGAGGCAGGGCTTTCGTTGGAGACCCCGGAGGAGCATCTGGAGCAGGTGAGGATCCAGGCGACTGTTCAGGGATATCCAAAGGGCGTCATAGAGCTTCTGGACAAGAATCCGGCCACGGTGGATTATGTGGAGGCTTATGGAGAAAAGCAGGGACAGATCTATGCAGAAGATATCGGAGATGATTATGTGGAAGGACAGATCCCGCTGCTGATTCAGTGGGATGAACGCTGGGGCTATGCGCCATATGGAACCAGCGTGGTGGCAGTCAGTGGCTGCGGGCCCACGTGTATGGCCATGGTGGCTGCCGGGCTTAACCATGATCCGACGATCACACCGGCCAAGGTGGCGGCTTACGGGACAGAAAACAGCTATGTGGATGAAGAGAACAATACCTATTGGGCGTTCATGCAGGAGGCCGGAGCGGACTTTGGGCTGTCCTGTTACAGCGGTTTCCTGACAGAGCAGCAGCTGGCGGCAGAACTTTCGGCCGGACATCCGGTGATCTGCAGCATGGGGCCGGGATATTTTACCCAAAACGGTCACTTTATTATTATGACCGGCTATGAAAACGGCCAGATCAGGATCAATGATCCGTTTAGTGAAGAAAACAGCGCGCGTACCTGGAGCTACGCCGAGATCCAGGGCCAGATCAAAGCTATGTGGGTGTATTCGCTGGCCGGGCAGTAGAGAGCCTGTCAGCGCCGCGTTTGGGAAGACGTAAGGAAGAATCGGGAATATACTGTGGAAGCAGACGCTTCCGCAGTGTATTCCTTTTTATATTTCTGCCGATAAACACACCTTGAGATGTGTCCTCACCGTCAAAACCTGTGATGCTGTAGGCGGTATCGACTACGTCAAAGCGGACTGCAAGACGGTCGGAATTTACGATTCCTTTTGCGCGGCAGATACTGCCAAATTCTCCGCGGACCAGATCCTCCAGAAAGCACAGAAGATCTGTGCCGCCGGAGAAGGAAATATCCTTTAGTGCAAAGGTTTCCAGATCTGGTGCTGTCTGATCGGCGGCTTCCAGTACATTTCCCTTCAGGCCCCTTTCCAGGAGATCCTTCCACCAGGATATGTCCTGGTGTGAATAATGCTCTGCCTGAACTTTCACGCCGGGAGCCAGATCTTTCAGCTGACTTACAAACTGGTTTTCTTCTTCCTTGGAAATAAAGCTGCGTTTCGAGATGACGATGGTGCCTGCGGATCGCAGCTGGTCCATATAGATATCCGGGTAGTCGTTCATGCAGCGGTGGAAGCAGTCTGCATCCACGATAGTGATCGGACGGAGTAATGTGATCCGTTCATATTCAATCTGCTGAATATTGCGGATGACGTTGCTAAGAACGCCTACGCCGGTGGGCTCCACGATCAGATATTCCGGGTCCAGGGTGCCTGCTATGGTCAGGATGGAAGAGGCGAAGTCCGACTTTGTGGAGCAGCAGATACAACCTTCTGTCAATTCCCAGATATTTAAATTTTCCTGTCCTTTCAGGAAGGCGCTGTCCATGTTGGTCTCGCCGTATTCATTTTCCATGACTACAAAATCCCGATGTATTTTCCGGGACATTTCTTTAATAAAAGTGGTTTTTCCTGCACCCAGGAAACCGGAGATAATCAATATTTTCATCGGGAGCCCTCTCTTTACCTGTTATTCCAGATTTACCACTGGTTTGATCAGATCCTTTGGTTTGTCTCTCATCATAAACAAAGCTTCTTCCAAGTGATCCCATCCGTCAAAGACATGGGACACCAGAGGATGAACGTCTAATCTGCCTGCGGATACCAGGGAACCAAGCTTTTCCATGCGCAGACGTCCGCCGGGCATCAGGCCGCCATTGATCTGTTTGTGACCCATGCCAACGCCCCATTCTGCCCGCGGGATGTTGACGTAGGTTCCGCTTCCCAGGTAGTTGACATTGCCGATCTTGCCGCCGGGCTTCAGCGCTTTGACAGCGGATTCAAAGGTCTCGCAGCCGCCTCCGGCTACCACTACCTTATCCACGCCTTTTCCATCGGTCATAGCAAGGACCTGATCCTCGATGGCTCCATCTTTATAGCTGATGAAGTCTACGGCTCCATATCCCTTCGCTGCTTCTACACATGCCGGACGGGTGCCGACTGCGATGATCCTGGAGGCTCCGCGTAAGTTTGCACCGGCTACAGCCATCAGACCAACCGGGCCGATTCCGATTACCAGCACGGTGTCGCCGAACTGGACGTCGGCAAGCTCTACGCCGTGGAATCCTGTAGGAACCATATCGGAAAGCATGCATGCGTCCACAGGAGTAATATTTTCGGGGAGCAGCGCCAGGTTTCCGTCTGCGTCGTTGACATGGAAATATTCGGAGAATACGCCGTCCTTAAAGTTGGAGAATTTCCAGCCTGCCAGCATGCCGCCGGAGTGCATGGAATATCCTGCCTGTGCTTCCAGGGAGTTCCAGTCCGGTGTGATGGCCGGTACCAGTACACGGTCTCCTGGTTTGAAGTCTTTGACCAGAGAACCAACTTCCACAACCTCGGCACAGCACTCGTGTCCCAGGATCATGTTGTGGCGCTCGCCGATGGCTCCCTCCCACAGGGTATGGACGTCGGAGGTACAGATTGCGACAGCCAGTGGTTTACAGATGGCGTCCAGAGGACCGAATTCCGGTTTTGGCTTTTCAATCCAGCCAGATTCACCGATCTTTAACATTGCGTAACCTTTCATTAGCATCTCTCCCTTCTTTGAAAATGATAATCAAAATATATTGTTTACTTATTTTATCATAACAAAATAGTAAACACAACAGAATAAAAAATAACAAATATATTAAATATTTAACGATAATAAAGAGAATTCAGATAATTAATTGCCAATATAGATGAAATTTGTTAATGTGGAGGTATCAAAAACAGGAGGAGAAGAAAATGACGTTTCGTTATGCAGAAGAAAAGGATGCCGGCCTGGTGCTGGAATTTTTAAAAAGACTGTCGGAATATGAGAAGGCGGAAGAGCATCTGGTCTCGACGGCCGCGATGCTGGCAGAAGAGCTTGGAAAGGAGAACGGAGCGCGGGCGCTGTTTGTCATGGCAGAAGGCCGGGAAGTGGGCTGCGCCTTGTTCTTCCGGAATTTTTCGGGATATCTGGGGCGTTCCGGTATCTTTATCGATGCACTGATCGTGCTGGAAGAATACAGAGGAAAAGGATATGGGAAGGCCTTGTTTGAAGAATTGAAAAAAGAAACCAAACGAATGGGCGGAGGCAGGATGGAATGGCTGTGCCTGGACTGGAACACGCCTTCTATGAAATTTTACCAGAATAACGGAGGACAGCCGATGGAGACCTTTGTCACCTATCGGCTGCCCCTGGATTAAGACATCTTCTGGATCATGTCTTTTAACATGTCGCAGCTTGCCGTAAATTTTGCCATCTCGTCGGAAGTCAGATCCAATTCCTTCAGCGGAACGGCGCCCTCTCTGGAGATGATGCAGGGAACACTGGTAAACAGGCCGCTCTGTCCGTAGACGCCCTTTGGGTCCACTGAACAGGGAAGGATCCGGTGCTCGTCGCCTAAGATGGCCTGGATGATCTCGCAGGCGGCCATGCCGATCCCAAATTCTGTGCTCCCCTTGTGAAGGGCGATCTCACATCCTGCGGAGATGGTGTCCTGTTCGATCTGGCGCATCTGTTCCGGGGTTAAGAGCTTATCAGCAAGGATGCCGCCTGCCCGGGTCTGCGACCAGAGGGTGGTCTGGCTGTCGCCGTGCTCGCCGATGCAGTATCCCTGGATATCAGAAGGCGCAAGATTCAGCGCGGCGGCCACGCGGCTTCTAAGTCTTGCGGAGTCGAGGGCGGTTCCCGTGCCGATCACGTCCGCATCGATCTTCTGGTTGACATAATATGCGATCAGATCACAGGGATTGGTCAGTACGATCATCGTCCCGTGAAAATGATTTTTCTGCACCTCGGGCAGGATCTGGTCGATCACTGCGATGGAGCCGGAGAGCTCCTGCAGCCGGTCTTCATCACAGATCTTCCCGCAGGCGGTCAGAACCGCGATATCTGCGTCTGCAAGATCCTCATAGCTTCCGCTTCGGATCTTAGTCTGTGTGCCCAGATAGGGCAGCATATCCGAGAGATCCTGAATCTCGCCCCATTCCTTTCTCTTGTTATAGTCGATGCCGACGATCTCGTCGGCGATTCCCCGAAGGGCCAGCATCTGGGAGACGTGAGCGCCCAGATGGCCGAGGCCGATAACGACAACTTTTTTGCTCATAGTATTCAGTCCTTTCCTGGAAGATTTCGCTGATATCATCATAGCGCATAACGGGGGAAAAGACTAGTAGGGATGTGGGGGAAAGATGTGAGAATTAGCACTCACCTCTTGGCTCGTTTGGGGTGGTTTTGTCCTGTGGTGTCAGAGCCCGTAAAGCCTTATTTTACAAGGCTTTTGCGGGTTCTTACTTTTTGTCTGGGAGCGTCAAAAATCGTCATTTTGAAAGAAAATGGTGTAGTAAATGGTGTAGTAAAAGGGGGAAAATAGACCGTTGTTTTTTGAATGTCGAATTGTGGGATAAAGTAGTAAATGGTATAATAATTTAGGAAATAATACAAATTTGATTAATCGGAAAGGGATAAAATTATATTCTTATAATAACAGGTATCTGTGTAGTTGTGTGGTAGGGGGGAAGAAATGAGTAGTTCTAGTTTTACGAAATCAGATATTGGTGCTCAAGCTGCGTGGAAAGGCTTTTCGTCTCAAACTTTATATATTGCTTATAAATTGCTTACGGATGAAGACGGTTACGAATATTACCCTGAAGATATCGAAGATCTGGTTATAAAAAAAGACGGATCTGTTGTTGAGGCCATTCAAGTTAAAAATATATCTTCCGATCTAACACTTTCAAGTCTTGCTTCAACTAAAACATCTAAAGGTGGAGAGGGCTTTTTTAATCGGATGTGTAGTTTACACGCCGTAGATAAATCCTTTTCCGGTATAAAGATTGTTTATTTCGGGAGTTTGGGTGCAGAGTTTCAAGAAGTCGCCAACGACAACAAAGAAATAAAAAAGATATTGGCTAATCGGTTGAAAGAAAAGCATAAACTGTCAGCCGAAGACGCCACTTGGTTAATCGATTCCCTGAAATTTGAAAAAGTTGGCCTTAAGGAACTCAAACAGAACCTAAGAGAACACATCCGAAGTTATGTACCTGTAATGCCGGCACCTGAACTGGCTCAAGAATTGTTAGTGCAATACATTTCTAGGTTATCCAACAGTAAAGGCTATACAACTTTAGCAATGTGGAAAGACAAAATCCATGAAATTGGAGTAAGTATTTCTGCCATTGATGGTTTTTACAAAGAATATAATAAGTCTCTCGTATGCTTGAGTGAACTGAAACTTAATACCAGTCAAGAGCAGCTTCAGAATGAGTTTTCACAAGGAGTTTCTGTCCATCCATCACATATTCGAAGCGGTGTGGATGTCAAACGAGACTATTGGCTAAAAAAGATTCAATTTGCCATTGAGAAAAACGGCGTAGCAGTAATTAAAGGAGTTTCAGGTCAAGGAAAATCCGCTTTATGCTACCGTTATTTGCTTGATACATATCCGGAAGGATGCGTGTTTTGCGTCCGCACAATCGCTACGGAAACGCAAGCCCAAAACCTTGTGGTTTCACTAGATGGACTTGGAAAGCATAATGAAAATCTTATTATTTATATTGATGTGCAACCGGGAGAAATGCTATGGGCATTTCTAATTCAAGAATTACAGACTCGTGGATTAGAGATACCTGTTTTGGTCTCAATTCGTGATGAAGACTATAATGCCACACCATTGAATGGAAAAGCTATTAAATACGATGTGGTTGAACTAGCGCTTTCAAAGGAGGAAGCAGAGGATATTTATAATATTTTTACAAGTGAGAGACCACACCCAATTTATAGAACATTTGAAGAAGCATGGATTGCCTTTGGAAGTGGCGGACCTTTAATTGAATTTGTATACTTGCTTTCAAACAATCAAACTTTGACGGCTCGCCTACAGTACCAAATTGATGCACTCATAAAAGAGAAAGTATCCGATGATTGGTTGGAATTGTTACAGTTGGTATGTTATGCTGGCCGTTTAGGTGCCAATATAGATTTCCTATCGGCAAAAAAGGAGATTCATTGCTCGACTATGCAGTCAGCCATACAACGGTTAAAAGATGAGTATCTTATTAGAGTTATTGGTGAGAACAAGATTGAAGCTCTTCATCCGGTTCGTGCGAAAATTGTATTTGATACTATCTGTTTACAAACTGGTACGACTGAGAAAGATATAGTTTTCAAGACGGTACCTTGCGTGGAGTCTAAGAATATAAGAGTTATTTTGATGGATTATTTTTCTCATCAGCCATGCAATTTAGATGATTTACATCAACTTTCGCAATGTGAATTTACCGATTGGATTGGATTTGCGAGTGTAATAAAAACTATGCTTTGGGTAGATGCAAAACGTTATGTTGATTGTAATATGGCAGTTATCCAGGAGTTGATTAAGAAGCGCGGAAAAGGATGGCTTTGTTTTTTACCACTTGATCTCTCTGGTATTTATCACTCTAATGAGATTATTGCAGACACAATGAAAAATCTTTCGGTATTTCAAGATAAGAAAGCTTTGGAAAAGGCTATTGATGAAGTTAAAACCTCATTAACTTCATTAAACATAGATTATCAAGCAACAGACTATTTTATTATGAATTGCCACCATCCAAATCTATTGCCACAAACAGATGAGGAGAAATCGTCATTTGGATATGCATTATTTTGGTTATCAAAACGTAATTGTGAAGTTCATATCCCTATGGATACAGATGAGATAGTTCAATGCATTTGTTCTGGTGAACTCCAAGCAGCTGCTGATGCTGTAAGAGGGATTTTTGAAAATGAATCATTATCTGAGGTTTATCGTGCAGCAGTAGACAAATTGGTCAATATATTGATTTCAGAAATGAATATAATGGTTTTTATTGAGGATGAGAATGAGATAGTATGCAAGTTTATCCCGCCTCTTGAAAATGAAGTAACACTCTCAGAAAAAAGCAAGAATTTCAATCAATACTGGCGGATCAAAATGCTAGATATTCTTAAACAAATGTTTCCACAAAAAGAATATATTGATATAGAATTATTAGGTGTTGACATTCTTGATGATTTAGGAATAAAGCCGTTGGATTACAAACTTCGTATTCATAAAAGTAAGAGGTTCAACTCTTGGGTCTCTGAAGTCAATGGATGGATCAAGATTAGAGTTGATTACACTCAACGCCCATATTCGTGGGAACAGTATGTGGCGGAAATTGATGAAATTAGAACCAATGTTAATGAATTGGTTGATCAGACAATCAAACTAATAGATGATATTTACAAGAAAGGAAGATATACCAAAGAAAGATGGAAACGAATTGAAGAAAGGATTAGCGTATTCAGAAGGCAAACGTTTTCTGAAAATCGTCTTCCTGTTTTTGCGGTAGATCCATATTGTCTATACTCAGAGGGACAAACAAATATACCTGCGTCTGAATATTTTCCAATGAGACAATTGCTGTCTGTAGAAAAATACAAATGTTTCAGGAAATATCTTAACGAAGTATATTCTTCTTTGGATAATTTTTATAATCAGTTTGCGGAAGTTCTTGTGGTTCGAATTAAAAAACAGGATATAACATCAATTAAAAATCCAAAACTAGCCATGTTTAATCTATATTCTGCGGCCAAAGCGCTTTGTGGTTTTTCTTATGAATATGACTCGCTATTTTTAAAATATAGTGGTTTAAGTGCATCTTTTAAGCAGAAAGAAATAGAAGATCTTCTTACATTATTGAATGTTTGGTGTCAGGTTCTTGACACTTCGCCTAAAGGAGAAGCAATAGCTTATAAAGCCAAATTACGGTATCGTAGAGGCAAAACATTTTTTCAAGATATTCTTGCTAGAATACCCGATGAAGTTGGGGGAGAGCTTTTCGTAACTAATCATCATGCATATATTGTAAAAGAATATAGTCTGGATGAGGATAATACGATCGAGCAAGAGTATGCAAGTCTGGTTCAAAAATTAAGAGGCATTTTTAAAAATGCTGTGTTACCATCTAGCGATAGGTGGTATTGCGAAACACAAACTATAGAACTGGCGTACATCCCAGTAATTTCTGGGGGATATTCACCTACGGCATTTTCTATTCCGTTTTATAAACTTTTTGATTCTGATATTTCAACTTTTGGAAAGACAATGCTACCATGCGAAATGGAATCCGAGGTACAAAAAAAATTATTCAACAAAACAGATGTACTTACATGGATTTCTGCAATACAAAAAGTTCAAATGATTAAAGTATATCTTAAGCGATTGCATCAGATTGTTCAAGTTGAGCCAAGCGAGAATTGCATTCGTATATTCGAATTGTTTTGTAAAAAAACAGAAGAGGAAATTCAAAATTTATGGATCGAATTCACTCAGTGTGCAAGGATTGTAGATGAGCTTATTACAGATGATGATGAAATTCTTAAAATGATAGAGGCAGTTAAAACATTTTTGAATTGTTACGAAGATATAATTGATTGCATTAGGAACAAGACTAATATAGAAGAGATTATTCATATAATCGATGTCCTTACCTCTGTTATGTTGTTATTGCAATCATTGATATCAAATAGGGGAGAGCACTAGTAAGTGAACATAGTGTTAAGCGGAATATGAGTTTTAGGTCTGTCATACTGGCAAGGATCTACAACCATAGTTTGCATACATGTCCTTTTTGGTGCAATCGGGCGAAAATAATTTTTATACTGTAAAATATGGGAATCAGATAATCGTTAGTTAGATGTATCTGTGCTAGTTATGTTTGATAGAGTGGTGATGATTGTCGCCGAAACTGAGGAAGGGTGAAAAAAATAAAATTGTTCAGTTAATGGAAGGAGATATGATGAAGCTTAAAAAGATCAAACTTGAGGGAAATCTATTTTTTGGTAATGCTGAATTTGATTTTACTGATGCCAGTGGAAATATAATGGATAACATTGTTTTTGCAGGTGAAAATGGTTGTGGAAAAACTCAGCTTTTAAATTTAATCTATGATTTTTCAACCATAACTCTCAATGAAGATAGTAGAAATGAAAAACAAATTTTTACCATTTTTTTGTCTGAAGAAGAATTAATGAAAATTGATCAGGATATTGATGAAAGCAATAAACTAGAATTTCCAGTAGGTGAAATAGAGATAATAAAAGATTTAAATGTGCCTAAAAACGATTGGCAGCGATATAAAATAAAATATTATTCTAAACAAGAAGATGGAAGTATTATTTTGCGGGATTATGGTTTTTCTTACTATTTTCTTCATAGTGAAAGCACTCACATTGTGTTTATGTCTCTCTTTTCTACAGTAGAAATTAATTATAACCCGAAAGAAGCTACAACTGTAACATCTAAAGATATTGATCAAACTTTATCTAGTAGTATAAAGAGTGGGGATGATTTGGCAACAGATATCCAGCAACTACTGATTGATATTCAAGATATCGATGCAAATGAATTACAAGTATGGGTTAACGATCATCCTGGTGATGTGCCTCCTCATAATATTATAAGTAAGCGTATTTCACGCTTTAAAAAGGCATTTGAATGTGTGTTTGATAATTTAAATTTCAGCAGAATTGTAACTAAAAACGGAAAGAAGGTAGCCTATTTTAAAAAAGATGGATATGACGTAGATATTAGTTCACTTAGCTCTGGGGAAAAACAGATCGTTTTTAGAGGCACATTCTTATTAAGCAATCAACAAAGTGCGAAGGGATCAATAGTTCTAGTTGATGAACCAGAGATTAGTTTGCATCCGACGTGGCAAACAAAAATATTTGATTATTATCGTAATTTGCTTATTGAAACCACAGGAGTGCAGACTTCTCAGTTGTTTTATGCAACTCACTCTCAATATGTACTTCGTTCAGCTCTGGAGAATCGTAACAATACTGCAATTGTATTGCTTAATCATGTTGGTACAACAGTGGAAATAAAAAAAATTACAGCACCTCTTGTTCTTCCCACAATTACATCTGCGGAATTGAACTATGTGGCATTTAATATTGTATCCAACGATTATCATATTGAGCTTTACGGATACCTGCAGAATAAAATTGCGATAAGTAGGGGAAAGAGTGTCTGCTCTGTTAAAGAATGTGATACCTACATCACTCAGCAAACTGATTATGATACAACAAAGCATTCGAAATCATCATCTCATACGGTAGGACAGAGGACTACGCATTATGATACGCTTTGTACATATATTCGTAATGCTATTGATCATCCTAACCCCAATCATAGTTTTACACCTCAGGAATTACGAGATTCAATCGAGTTACTTATTAAACTGTGCCATTAAAATTAGTAGTGTTGAGATATTTTACTTGTCTTAGATGATGGTTTAGAAGTGAATACAGAAAAGAAGAATAAAGATAATAAATATAGGAGGTACATACTGAATGGCACAATTTGACTGGGTAGATTTTTATAAGGCTTTCGCTAAAACCTTACTTAATTACAAAGACAACCGTTCCGCTCTAATTCAAACCATTAAAAAGATTTATGAAAAAATTGAAATTAACCTTCCCACACTGGAGCGAGATAATCAGATTGTGGATATAGATCCCTTTACCGTATTTGGTTTGTTTAATAAGAGCAAGTTAAAGGAATCAAATAGAGTAAAAATCATTACGGCGTTTGCAAAGGAAATTTTTGTTGATGCTGCAATTCCTACCTCGTTTGATGCTGTCCCAGTATTGAACAACCAAAACGCTACATTTTATTACTGGACAGGAGACAGAGGCCCGAATGATATTGATCATCTGTGGGATCTCTTTGAGAGTGCTTTGGAATATGCGAAGACTCCATCAGATGATAAGAGACAGGTGGTTTCAAAATATTTTGATCTTGCTATTAATTTGAAAGGCAATGGAAATAGTAAAATCACTATGGGGTTATATTGGATTGCTCCGGATGTATTTCTAAATCTTGACAGTAGAAATACTTGGTATATCTATGAGTCTGGTAAGATCCCGGCGGATGTGGTCTATTCTCTCCCTCGGATTGAACAAAAGATCTCGGCAGATAAATATTTTGAAATTGCAGAAAAACTTCAAACTTATCTCCAGAGTGAGTGTAGTGGTTTGAAAGATTTTAAGGAGCTTTCTTTTGAGGCATGGACGTATTCTGAACAGGTAAATCAGGAGGAAAGAGCAACTAAAGTCCAAAGCCAGCGTGATGACAAAGGAAGTGCGCTTGCAGATGAGGATGTAGATACTGTCCATTACTGGATCTATTCGCCCGGTGACAGTGTTTATAAATGGGACGAGTTTTATAAGACTGGTATTATGGCAATTGGTTGGGGAGAGATTGGAGATCTGAAGGAATTTGCCGGCAAAGAAGATATGAAAAAGAAAATGAAGGAGACATATGATCCTTCACGTCCTTATACAAATGCAGCCCTTGCTACTTGGCAATTTGCAAATGAAATGAAATCGGGAGATATCGTTTTTGCAAAGAAAGGTATGCATCAGATTATTGGCAGGGGGATTGTAAAGTCAGATTATATCTTTGATGACAGTGTTGAAGATGATTTCAAAAATATCCGGCATGTTGATTGGACTGACAATGGACAATGGCCGCATCCTGGACAGGCAGTCATGAAGACATTGACAGACATTACGGCATATACGGATTATGTTGAGCAACTGAACGCGCTATTTGAGACAGAGGATGATGGTGACGAGACGGAAGATGATGATTCTAAATTCCCAGTATATACGAAAGCAAATTTCCTGTATGGAAAAGAAGATGGCAAGGATCGAGTCTTTATGAGCGTAGATGATTATAATACACTGGTAGGGCTTGTTAAAAATAAGAAAAATGTAATTCTTCAGGGGGCTCCGGGAGTCGGAAAGACATTTGTTGCAAAGCGACTTGCATATTCTATGATGGGAAAGAAGAATCCGAATCGAGTGATGCTGATTCAATTTCATCAGAGTTATTCTTATGAGGATTTTATAGAGGGATTCCGTCCGGTTTCTTCCGGTGGATTTGAGATCAAGAAGGGATCGTTCTATAATTTTTGTAAAAAGGCCCAGTATGATCCGGAGCATGAGTATTTCTTTATCATTGATGAGATTAACCGCGGAAATTTGAGTAAGATTTTTGGAGAATTATTTATGCTGATTGAGAATGATAAGCGTGGAAATGAATTGCAGCTGCTTTACTCCGATGAGAAATTTTTTGTACCCAAGAATGTATATATCATTGGAATGATGAATACTGCAGATCGGAGTCTGGCAATGCTGGATTATGCTCTGCGCAGAAGATTTGCGTTCTTTGATATGAAACCGGGATTTGATACAGAGGGATTCTTAGAGTATAGAAAGAAATTGGCAAATAAAAAGTTTGACAAACTCATTACTATAGTTGAAAACCTCAATAAAGTAATTTCAACGGATGATTCCCTTGGAGAAGGCTTTTGTATTGGACACAGCTATTTTTGTAATTTGGATCATGTATCAGATAAGACGTTGTATGATATTGTTGAGTACGAGCTGATTCCGATGCTAAAAGAATATTGGTTTGACGAACCGCTGAAAGTACTAGAATGGGCAAATAATCTCAGGAGTGCTGTGAAGTGATACCTATACGGAATATTTATTATATGCTTTCTTATGCCTTTCAGGTGCTTAATGAACAGGGATATAGGAAGATTGCGACAGAACAATTTCATAATGTGGCTGATCTGTGTGCTGCGATTTTGATAAAAGGGATTTCATCACAGCTGAAACGAGGACTTGGTCAGGAATATGTTTCAAAGACAGAAACCTTATCTGCATTAAGAGGAAAAATTGATGTGTCAGAATCAATTAAAATGATGACGATACTCAGAAATCAGATGGTTTGTATCTATGATGAGTTTTCTGTGAATTCAAGGATGAATCAGATAATCAAAGCTACTGTAAAACTGTTGATGTATGCGAATATCTCCAAAGAACGAAAAAAAGAATTAAAGAAACAGATGCTTTTTTTCAGTGAAGTTACGGAGATAGATCTAAATACCATTGACTGGAATATTCGATATAACAGAAACAATCAAACATACAGAATGCTGATATCTATTTGTTATCTGGTAGTAAAAGGATTGTTGCAGACAAAGAGTGATGGAACTGTCTGTCTTATGGATTTCTTGGATGAGCAGAGGATGTGTCGTTTATATGAGAAATTCATATTGGAATACTATCGAAAGGAACATCCTGAAATTAGGGCAAATGCTTCGCAGATCTCCTGGCAGTTGGACACTGATATGAGCGATATGCTGCCGGTTATGCAGATGGATATTATGTTAAGTCGAGGTGACAGTATTCTGATAATTGATGCAAAGTATTATTCGCATATAATGCAGTCACAGTTTGATACATATAGCATTCATTCCGGGAATTTGTATCAGATTTTTACTTATGTGAAAAATAAGGAAGTAGAATTTGCTGATAAGCCACATGTTGTTTCGGGCTTATTATTATATGCAAAGACAAACGAGACCCTACTACCAAATCAAACCTATCACATGAGTGGAAATAAGATCAGTGTGAAAACGTTGGATCTTGACTGTGATTTTGAGAGGATTGCGGAACAATTGGATACAATAGTGGAAGAATTTTTTGGATAGAGAAGGCTGAAAGTATTTGTTTTGGAGAAAAATAGGATAGATACAAGTAAATCAAAATCTGATGAACAACAAAAAGCTGAAATTATCATAGGGGATCGTGTTGAAGAATATCTTGCCTGCCCTTTGAAAAGAAATGAGAGAGTAGTTTTGGCTGAGGGAGTACATATTGTGCCAGATTTATATTCAGAACAGAATAGAATTGTGGGCGAGATATTTGCGCATATCGGTTCTCTTAAGGTTGGACAGCAACACAAGATATCGCAGGATATTTTGAAAATGCTATTATTGGAAAAGATAAAAGGTGCTAAATACAGGAAAATGATTATTATTGTTGATGAAAAAATAGAAGAATATCTCAAAGGGAAATCGTTTATTGCTGAGAGTATCAGACAATTTGGCATAGAAATAAAGAAAGTTGATCTTCCAGATGAAACATATGAAAATATAATGCATGCACAGAAACGGCAAGTGATGGTTAATGAAGCTGACTGTTGAAAATAAACGGGTAAAGTATTATCTCCTTGGCTCATTAGGAGTGGTTTTTTCCTGTGGCGTCAGAGCCCGTAAAGCCTTATTTTACAAGGTTTTTGCGGGTTCTTACTTTTTGTCTGGAGGCGTCAAAAATCGTCATTTTTTGCGAAAATGGTGTAGTAAATGGTGTAGTAGAAGCGTATAATTAATGTATTAGAATAATAATACCAACTGTGAAATATCAGTATCTAGATTGAAGAAGGATATTATAAAGCTATTCTCTTTGTTAATGTCAGTGCTTTCTATGTCAAAAAATAAATCGAGAGTGCAGAAATAGAAGAACTCAGAAAAAGGTGTGTAAACAATAAAGGAAGCATTGAGTCAAGTGATGACAGTTTATATAAAAATGATATGGAAGATAGTATATACGTAGGTATATATGATGAACTGAGATCAAATTTACAGTAATACCGCTTGTTCTACCAAGGAGTAATTATGAAAATAGATACAGAAAAAATTAAAAATAAAAAATTTACAGGACCAATCGAAGCTAAACTACAAAAGTATTCGCAGGAGTACAGAGCCCTAGCTACATTGAAGTATTTATTTCCAAATAGATTTAAAAAAATGGTTAAGGAAGAATCCCCTGATCTACAAGATAAAGAAAACGGTATAGGTATCGAAGTGACCGCTGCTGTAGATTGGAGAGATATGAGGGCTGCCCGTGAATTTGCTAATCTTCAGCAAGGAAATGGAAATATCGAAAAGCATAAAAAGGCTATTACTTCAAGTGGTTATTTCTTTTTGCCTATAAAAAAAGATAAAGTTGCAATATGTACCTCGGGAACATCAAAGGGAGAGAAGTTTTTTTTTCAAGAAAGTATACGAAAAAAGATTAACAATATTCAGCAATATAAAGCAGGATTTCAAAAAATTGGGCTTGCTGTTATTTGGATTGATACACCAACTTCGGATGTGAGGGATTATCTTGGCGAATGGCTTGCAGAAGTTTTAGATAAAACTGATACCGTATTTGATTTTGTATATGTGTTAGCTCCTCGTTTTTGTGCCTATTATGATGTTCAAGAAAAGAGTTCTGAATTGAGAACGATTAAGAAGGAGGAAAATGAATGGCTTGCTACTATTGCTAGAATGACCGCTGAAGGTGAATTATCTTTGAGTGATGAAGAATGGCAATAAACGGTGAATGCAATATGTGGTAGGAATAATTTTTGACTGCATGTTGGGGGTATTTTGTATTTGTTTTTTGGATTTGATATAATTATGCATAAGAAAATGTTGGTTTCTGTAGACAAATTATATGATATTCAAGAAATTCAGTGTACATATATCAGAATACGACTAGTATAGAAAATTGTTTGTAATTTTTTTATAGATTTTGAATCAGAGGAGGAGCTGAATGACAATTGTAGAAGCTATAAAAATTGTGATGGAGAAACATCCACAAGGTATAACAAATAAGGAAGCGTATGAGGAGATTGTTAGGTTAAGTTTATATAAGTTTGCGGGTAAAAATCCTAGTGCAATTGTCAATGGAATAATTAGAAGACATTGTTATGGATTGGATTTCCCGACAGCAAATCCAGTTAAGCATTTTAAAATCATCGGATATAGAGGCAAAAAGGCACTGTATGCTTTAGCAAATATTGATGAAATAAATTCTAAATCACTTAATAAGAAAATTGTTAGTGAAGAGCTCTTGCCCGAAGAAAAAATTCAAAAATATTATAATGAACATTTAGAAAATATATATTCACAATTAATAGATAATATTATGGAAAATATGCCTGTATTTTTTGAACACTTAATTGTGGATTTATTGTTAAAAATGGGTGAAGTGGTAAACTAAAACTGGACACAGGGGTGCAAAAACTGGACACGATGATAT
>ERZ826396.928-NODE-928-length-37563-cov-11.367362_pt1 | contig 37563 bp, 35 predicted proteins | sample MGYA00519926_ERZ826396 | MGnify/ENA primary metagenome ERZ826396 (study PRJEB31778, sample SAMEA3449230) | human gut metagenome | biome: human gut; feature: human-associated habitat; material: faeces | place: United Kingdom | collected 2010/2012 ... | reverse complement strand
GATGTCGTCGAACAGAAGCTCCTCGAGCGTGTTCGGCGTCAGGTTCAGAAGCTCTCGGCCCGGGCGGTGCAACAACACTTTTTTCAAGGGCTTGATCTCGCTCTTGACGTTCACACCAGCCATAGCAACCCTCCTTCTTCTTCGGTTTTATGCATTTTCCAGATTTTCGACCATCGGAACAGCCCGTTGCGCACCGGACGTCCGGTTGACAGGGTCAAAATCTCACGGTTTCGGTCAAATTGCAACCACAAAAACGAAACAAAACCGCCCCTCAGGGATTACCGCGTGTTTTTTCGGCGAACGGTTTATCCCAACCCGCTATTTCTTCACCATTTCTTCAAATTTGCTCTTGCATGATGGAGTGAATCTGTAAGGGTTCAAGAGCATTCGAAGCGTCTTCGCGAGGCGATCAGACCCCTCCGCGCCGCAAAACCAACCATCCGAAATGCATAAATATTCAGAAACATGCAATTTCGATGCAAACGCTGCGCCACAAAGGGGCAACCAAGAGAAGGATGCGCGGCCCTTACTGGGATCTCCCCTCGTCGATTTCTTCAAAATACCTGATGAATATACCTATTGACCCGCTCACCCGCCACCTCGGAACCCTAGCGCATCCAAAAGCCCTTCCGGAGAATTTTGCGGTATAATACCGACGTTGGTCAAAACGCGCCCATGGCTCAATGGATAGAGCAACGGACTTCTAATCCGTCGGTTGCAGGTTCGAGTCCTGCTGGGCGCGCCATTGAAGCCTCGTCGCCCCGCTTAAGCGGGGCGACCTTTTGAAAAAACCGAACATTATTCCATAACATCATTTCGCTTGCAATATCTTTCTCCAAACCCTTCCAAGCAAACGAAGTGCGAACCTGTTCGCTCCCTATCCTTCTGATCGAATGGCAACCGATTGGCAACGGTGCGTTTACGATGTAGAGGAAGTATGCCGAAATGCCATATCATTAGATGCTCTATCGATGAAAGCTCATTCGTTCGCCGATCGAGCATCGAGAGGAGCCTTGCATGCCTTACCTGGAGAACCATACGCTTTACTACAAGAAGTCCTGCCCCTTCTGCCAGAAGGTTCTGCGCTTCATGGACGAGCACAAGATAACCATGGACACGCGCGACACCCTGCAGCCCGGCAATCAGAACGACCTCATCCATATCGGAGGCAAGAAGCAGGTGCCGTGCCTGGTCATCGGCGGCAAGGCTCTGTACGAATCCGACGACATCGTCGCCTACCTGCGAAAGGCGAGCGCCTGAAAACACAGGAGCCTCTCTCCGGAATGCCCCGGCCCGCACAGTCGGGGCATTCTGTGTTCAAGGGATGAAACGACCGCGACCTCCGGCGCGGCTTTGCCCGTCGGCGCTCGGACGCGTCGGAATCAGGCAGCGGCACAAGGCTTCGAAAGATCGACGAGCGTCGGAGAGGGATGAGGGTTGGGAAGCGCGCCGAAGCGGCAAACCCTTTCCCGCTGGCCTCCAAAGCATGTACCGCGCTTCAAAGCAGACGGCTTCCAAGCCGAAGAAGCAAGATGACGGGGCGCCGGATGGATGCGGCTCGGAAGTGACCTGGGGGCTCTATGCGGTGGTCGAACACCGTTGGCAATAATCGGGCGCCCGCGCTTTCTGGCCTGCAATCCACGGTTCCTCGCGAAAGACGAAAATCGCAGGAGGAAACAAAAAACCGGGTCGGAAAGCACGCTTCCAGCCCGGTACTTGTCTGATGGAGCGGGTGACGGGAATCGAACCCGCGTCATGAGCTTGGAAGGCTCAGGTTCTGCCATTGAACTACACCCGCATGACGCGTCGGCTATTGTACCGCAACATCGGCCATCGCGCGCAAGATTCCCCGGGAGTTTCCACCAGATTCCGCATAAACTCGACGGAGGGGCCGGTGACGTCCGCACCGAAGGCCGTCATGCCGACGACCGCCCTTCCATTCCGAGCACATCACCACCGGTATCCCGACAAACTCCCGCTCGAAAGCCCTGCCGCTTCAAGGGAATCGATGCACGCCGCCACGCGCGCGTCGGCAGCGCAAGAGGGAAAGGGGCTGCAAGCCCGCGAAAGAATCCTGATCGCCCCCGGCAAAGGACGCCGCAGCCCACCGAGCTGAAGATGCTGAAACGATGCGAAGCAGTGCGCATGCTCGCACCGCCTTTCACACGCTTCCCCGAGCATGCGGCAAAGAGGGAGGCTCTCAGTCTCGGAGCATCCATGCGACGGGGAAGGGCCGCAGCCCTTCCCCGAAAGAGTCCGCACTGGTCGGGACGACAGGATTCGAACCTGCGACATCCTGCTCCCAAAGCAGGCGCGCTACCAGACTGCGCCACGTCCCGACGAAAACGGCAGGTGCCAGTATAGCAGAAGATCGACAGCGCGGGCTCGACGAAGCGCAGGTCGCCTCACGGCGCACGAGCGCCCGCATCGCGCACCGCGAGGACGAAGGAGCCGTCCGCGCGCCGCGCCTGTCGAAAGACGCGCAGGGCGCGGCGTTTCCGCAGATGAAGCACGTCAATTGCAGATCAGGCCGCAGCGCCCCCTACGCGCCCTCTTCGATCCGCGCGCGCAGGGCGCGCAGGGCGTTTCCCCTATGCGACACGGCGTTCTTCTCCTGCGGCAGAGCCTCGGCGAGCGTGCGCTCGCCGCCGAACACGTCGGGCAGGAACAAAGGATCGTAGCCGAAGCCGTGCTCGCCGCGCTCGGCATGCCCGATGCGCCCCTCGACGACGCCGTGGGCAACCTCTTCGGATCCGTCCTCGTCTATGAACACGAGCGTGCACATGAAGCGCGCCGTGCGCTGCGCGTCGGGCACGTCGGCGAGCTCATCGAGCAGCTTCGCGTTGTTGGCGGCGTCGGTGGCGTCCTCGCCCGCGTAGCGCGCCGAGCGCACGCCGGGCGCACCATCGAGCGCGTCCACGACCAAGCCCGAGTCGTCGGCGAGCACCGCCCTGCCGCCGCTCGCCTCGCGCGCAGCCCGCGCCTTGATGCGGGCGTTGCCCTCGAACGTGTCGGCATCCTCTTCCGGATCGGAGGCGATCCCCAGATCGCGCAGCGTACAAAACTCCCAACCGGGAAAATCCAGCGCTTCGGCGATCTCGCGCGCCTTGTGCGCGTTGTTGCTGGCGATGACGACGGTCTTTCTCATATCCTCCCTCTCCCTTCACGTATCAGCGCCGCGCTTCGACGCCGCAAGCGGCCCGCACCCGTCCAAGCTGCGGACAGACGGGCGCGCTCACGCTTCGAAGTCCACGCGCGCGACCGAGTCGATGGGCGCGTTGAACACGCGGCCACCGAACCGTCCGAACTCCTCCACATCGTCTCCCGTCGTGTAGAACTCGTAGCGCGGCACGTGCCCGACACGGGCGCACGCCCCGCGTTCGCGCAGGATGGCGGCCACGTCGCGCGCCGTCTCCTTCCCCGACGATATGAGCGTCACCTCGCGGCCCACGACGCCTCCGATGAGCGCTTTGAGCAAGGGGAAGTGGGTGCACCCCAGCACGAGCGCGTCGATGCCGCAACGGCGCAGGGGCTCAAGGTACTCGCGCGCGATCTCCTCGAACTCGGGACGGATGTACACCTTCGACGCGAGCGAGGTGAAATCCTCCACCGGGCCCTCGGCCATCCGCACGCCCTGCTCGGCGATCTCCACGAACCGCGGCGTGGCCGTCGAGAACACGGTGATGCCCGGATCGATGGCGCGGATGGCGTTCGTGTACGCGCCGGACTCCACCGTCGCCTTCGTGGCGATGACGCCCACCCGATTGTTCTTCGTGGCCCTCGCCGCCGCGCGGGCGCCCGGCTCCACGACCCCCACCACCGGCACGGGGAAAACACGCCGAGCGTGCGCAAGGCCCGCCGCCGTGGCCGTGTTGCACGCGATGACGACGAGCTTCACGCCGCGCTTGACGAGCCAGCCGCCGATCTGCTGCACGAAACCGTCCACTTCCTCGAGGGGGCGAGGGCCGTACGGGCAGCGCGCCGAGTCACCCACGTAGACGATGGACTCCTCCGGAAGGGCCTTCGCGATCTCGCGGGCCACGGTGAGCCCTCCGAAACCGGAATCGAACACGCCGATGGGCGCGTCGTCCCCGCCTGGGAAGGAGCCGGTCGCTGTTTGCATCTTGTCCATGGGGACAGTATAGCGCAGGGCCTGTTCGTTGTTTGCAAACCGTCACGCCGAGCCATAGTATCTGCTAATCTGTCGGCAGCAGTCAGACGAGAGGAGCCGGTGCGCCCAAGGCGGGACGTGCGCAGGGCGCATGGGCCGCAGACGGCCGCGGAAAAGGAGCTGTCATGAAGGTTTTGCTCATCAACGGAAGCCCGAACGAGGGGCGCTGCACGCGCACGGCGCTCGACGAGGTGGCGGGGGCTCTCGCAGCCGAAGGTGTGGAGACCGAGATCGCCTGGATCGGCCGCGAACCCGTGCGGGGCTGCCTGGGCTGTGGCGGCTGCGCCAAGCGGGCAGACGCGCGCTGCGTTTTCGACGACGACGTCGTGAACGGCCTCATCGCCAAAGCGACCGAGGCAGATGGCCTCGTGGTGGGCACGCCTGTGTTCTACGCCGGAGCGAACGGGGCGCTCCTCGCCGTGCTCGACCGGATGTTCTACGCGGCGTCGGCACGGCTGCGCTTCAAGCCGGCGGCGGCCGTGGCCTCCGCGCGGCGCGCGGGCACGACGCCGGCCATCGACCAGATCAACAAGTACTTCCAGATCAACTGCATGCCCGTCGCCTCGTCCACCTACTGGCCCATGGTGCACGGCCAAAGCATCGAGGAGGTGCGCCAAGACGGCGAGGGGCTGCACACCATGCGCGTCCTTGGCCGCAACCTCGCCTGGCTCCTGCGCGCCGTCGAGCGCGAACCCGCGCCCGAGGTGGAACCGAAGGTCAGGACGAACTTCATCCGCTGACCATGGCCAAAGAACAGCACAAGACCAACGCTATGCGCACCCTCGATGCGACGGGGGCGCGCTACGAGGCGCGGTTCTTCGACTGCCCCGAAGCGCTTTCAGGCGTCGAGGTGGCGCGACGGCTCGGGATCGACGAGGACCGCGTGTTCAAGACGCTCGTCACCGAGGGACGCTCGGGCGCGCACTACGTGTTCATGATACCCGTCGCCTGCGAGCTCGACCTCAAGAAGGCGGCCGCGGCCGCAGGCGAGAAAGCCGTCGCGATGGTGCGTTCGCGCGACCTTCTGCCGCTCACCGGCTACGTGCACGGAGGCTGCTCGCCCATCGGGATGAAGCGCCTCTTCCCCACCGCCATCGACGAGACGTGCGACCTCCATGAGCGCATCGCGTTCTCGGGAGGGCGCATCGGATGCCAGATCGAGATGGCGCCCGACGACCTCGCCCGCGTCATCCCGCTTTCGCGCGCCGATCTGATCGTGCTGTAGGAGCGCTGTAGGAGCCTCGGTCCGAGAGCCTCGATCCGGGAGCTTCAACGGCCCGCCTTCCGAAGCAGCCCGCCCGAAACGACGGAAAGGCGTGGTAGGATAGGCGAGACGACCAAACGATGCCGAGGAGGATCCTCATGCAAGCGTGCAACCTCTTCATCAGCGTGCCCTTCTCCGTTCGCGCCGCCGACGAGCCGTTCGGCGACCCAGTGCGGCGAAACGCGTCTCCCGCCCTCAAACGCGCTTACGTCGAAGCGGTCGTACGCGAGATGGAAGGGTTCTCCGAAGACGCCGAGGAGCTGGCCATCGAGAGCGTCACGCTGGGAACCGGGCCGACGAACGCCCTGTCTGCCGCCGACCTCCACCTCATGCTCGCATCCGCCAAGCGGCTGTTTTCCATCGCCCCCGAAACGCCCGTCTACGCGGCTTTCGACCCTGGGCTCTTGCCTGCCGCCAGCCTCGACGAGCTGCGCTCGCTCGGCGATCCACGGCCCGACTTCCGCTACCTCACGTCCGATCCGAACGAATCCGAAGCGCTCGGCCGGCCCGATGCGGAAGCCGAGATGAGGGAATCGGACGCCCTCCTGGAGCGCGTAGGCGTGCGCGCGATCGGCATGCAGGTGGCCGTGGGGATCGCCGGCCAGACGAAGGACAGCCTGACGCGAACTCTATGCGACATGCGAAGGCCGTGCGTCGAGCGCGTCGAGCTCGTCCCCCTGCGCCCCGAAAGCCCGCTCGCGCTGCCCGACGACGACGCGGCCGCCCTGCTGCGGCACGCGGACGAATGGCTTTCCGAGCACGGGTTCGCGCCGTCAGGCCCCTTGCGGTTCGCCCGCGGCGAAGACAACCCCTACTTCGGCGACCGGTTCGCGCCCGTTCTCACCTTGGCGGATCGGGAGACGCTCTCGCTCGGCCCAGGAACCGCCTCGTCCGTCGGCGGCCTCGCCTGGTCGAACACCGACGATTTCGCCCTGTACCTAAAGCGAAGCGCCGACGAGACGGCCATCACCGAACGCGTCTCGGCCATCGACGAGGAAACCCTCGCCCTGCGCGCCCGTCTCAACGCCCTGCATCGCGGCGAGCCGATCGCCTACGATCCCGCTGTGCACGCTCCGCTCATCGACGAAGGGCTGTTGCGCTTTGCCGGCTCGGAAGGACGGGAGGCCGTCGAGCTCTCCGACAAGGGACGGCTTCGCTATCTCGCGGTGTTCAAGCGGCTGGGCGCAACTTCGTCCTGAATCGCCCTCGCAATATCGAACGGCAGCGCACTGCGAAGAACCCCTCCCCGCGATAACGGAGAGGGGTTCTTCCAGACGAGGGAAAAGCGCATCATCCGTCCGATTGCGGCACGGCGCCCTACCAGTGGCAGACCACCACGTCGCCTCCCTGGATGAGGCCGTAGAGCTCGCCCGCCTTCGACGGCGGCAGGTTCACGCAGCCATGGCTGCCGAAGCCCTCCTTGTACAGCGTGCCTCCGAAGTCCGGCTGCCAGTCGGCGTCGTGCAGCCCGATGGCATTGCCGACGAACGGCATCCAGTACTGCACCTCTGTCTCGTAGATCTTCGTGTTGCCGTCGTAGCCGACAAGAGTCGAAGGGCTTTGCTTCTGGTTGAGCCAGTACACGCCGCTCGGCGTGTCGTGCTCTCCGTTGGGCGTGCCCGTCACGCAGGCGGACTCCCAAACGAGCGCGCCCGCTTCGTCGTAGAAGCGCACGTACTGCTCGGACAGGTCGATGTCGAGGTAGCGGCTGCCCCAGTCGCGCGCGCCCGCTCCGTTGTAAGCGGTTCCGGTGGTCGAGCAGGGGACGTCCACCGTGCCCGTGCGGCCCGACTTCACGCCCTCCTTCACGATGCCGAGCAGCGTGTCGCGATCGACCGACCAACCGTACACGCCCCCCGACACCGTGACCGCCTTGCCGTCCGCGCGGGTGTAGGAGCGCTCGGTGCCCACGGTGCTGCATTGGGCGGCAAGCTCGTCAACCCAAGCGGTCAGCGCCCCTTCGTCGAGCACGGCGTTGAGGTCGCCGTCCAAGCTCACCCACTGCGCCACGAGCTCGGCGTTCACCTCGCCCACCGTCGTGCCCGCCATCTGCAGCACGAGATCGGCTCCGATCATGGTGTTCGCTTCGTCGACCGCCGCGGCGAGCCGTGTATCCGATTCGAAGATAGAGGGCTGAAGCAGATGGCCTTCCGTGAGCGTCACCTGCTCGTCGAGGGCCCCCAGCGCGCTGTCGGCAGCCTCCACCACGGCATCGGCGTCGAGCGCGGTGCCGATCTGCTCGGGCACGATGGAGAACGAACCCGCGGCCTCGTCGTAGGAGACGGTGGCGTTCTCCGGAGCGACAGCCGACGCGTTGAACTGCCCCACCGCATCGCGGACGGCCTCTTCGAGCCCCGTTTCGTTGTAGCGGGCCACGAGCCGATCCGTCTCGTCGTGCTCGCGCCCCAGTTCAAAAGGCCACGCCCACGGGTTCATATCGGCCAGCATGTCGCCCACCACGGCAGATCCGTCGAAGAACATGCCCGCATCGGAGGCGGAAAGGGACAGCTCGAAGCCCTGCCCCTCGATCGAAAGCTCGTAGCCGTCGATCACCTCGGCGAGCCGCTCCTGCGCCTCCGAAGAGGACATGAGCGACACGTCGACGTCGCCGACAGTGGAGTTCGGCATGAAGCGCCCGGTGAAGTACACGGCCACGCCCACGTACGCAACGAGAAGAAGGGCGACCAGCACGCCCACGCCGATGCCAACCGCTTTGAGCGGACGGCGCTTCGAACCAGACGAAGGAGCCTGCGCCACGTCGACCGGCCTCACAGGGCCGCCGGACGCGAACGCCCTTTCGGGAACGTAGCGCACAGGACGGGTCCCCATCTGCGATTTTTGCGGCATGGCGCTTGCCGGACGCACAGGTCGGGGCATCGCCGTCGTCGCATCGGGCGAACGACGGGCAGAAGACGCGGATTCGCCGCTCGGAACGGCGTTGCCCGACGCAGGCCCGTTCGCAGCATGGCGGCCGCTGCGGTTGTTCTCGGATGTGTTCTCGCTCATAACCACTCTCAGACACTCGGATCGTGCGCCAATTGTACCAAGGGGCGCAAGTTTCCTCGGTAACAAAACGACCCCGAAGCGCGCGATGCGGCGAACTTCGCAAATTCGACACGGAGAGCGCACGGAGCATGCGCATTTCCCTCTTATCGAAGACGGGCGGGGCGCACGATGCGCCGGCGAGCGTCCCGACGTCCGAAGCGCACTTTCAAGCTGCGCCGCCCCGTTCACAAAAGACAGACGCCTTCGCAAAGAAAACGCCGCTTCGATCCTGCGTCCCGCAGGATCGAAGCGGCGTGCTTGCCGTTGGCAGAGATTGGCGCGAAAAAGGTCGAACACCCATACGAAAGGTGTTCGACCAATTCTCCTGTGGTGGAGGCGCGAAGAATCGAATGTTGAGCCACGGGCGTTTGAGCAGGGGAAACGCACCTCCATTGGTTAATTATTGGCTACGATCCCCCGAGCTCAACGGTCGTACACGCTGCGCCTGTGCCCGATTTCGACGGCGAGCACGATGAGCTCGTCGTCGCGTATCTCGCACAGCACGCGGTAATCCCCCACGCGGTACCTCCATTGCCCCGACCTGTTCGCGGTGAGGCATTTGCCGTGGGCGCGGGGGTCTTCGCACCCGTCCACGTTCTTCGCCATCCACGCGACGATCATCCTCGCGACGCCCGGATCGAGCTTCGCGAGCTGCCTGTCGGCCCTCTTGGAGTAGCCGAGCCTCCACGTCATAGGTACCTCTTCGCGATCTCGGAAGCCGGTATGATCACGGGGTCGGCGTCGAACTCGGCCTTGGCTTCGCTCCAAGCCCTCAAGTCGAGCTCGTCTTCGATGCGCTCGAGAGCGGTGCGGCGCATGAAGTCGGACGCGGTCGTTCCGAACGCCTTGGCGTAGTCCAGGATCAACGCCTTCTCGCAATCGTCCATGCGGACGGTCATCGTCGCGCTTGCCATGTCGCTCCTCCTTCCGGTCATCATGATAGAACACATTGTAACACAGATGGCGGCATGTCGGGGCAAGGCGTCACAGGACGGCGTCCATGCCCCTGCGGAGGTCTTCGACGTTCGGCCTCACGTAGCGCCGGTACGTCGTGTTGATGTCGCTGTGCCCGAGGATGCGCGACAAGTCCTCGACGCCTCCCCCGGCGTGCAGGTACGACGTCGCGAAGCTGTGGCGCATGTTCTCGATGGTGACATGCGGGACGGCAAGGCCCTCCGCATAACGACCTGCGGTTGGACGTGGTGGCGGGATCCGGCAGGGCGGGGCCGGAATCTGGCTCTACACCGGCAACGGCACGCCCGCGCAGCAGCGGTACGTCATGGACGGCGGCGACAGCACGTGGACGCTTGTTAACAACGCATACAGACGCAAGGTCGCGCCGAGTGTCGCTACTTATAGGAAAAAATACCGTCTGAACTGGCATTACGCAAGTTCAGACGGTACAGATTGAATGGTGGAGGCGCGGAGAATCGAACTCCGGTCCATACTAGATCGTCCATGAGGCTCTACAAGCTTAGTCGGCGGTCGGCTTTCGGAGGCGCGCGGCTCGCCGACGAGCGTTGCGCTTCCTAGCCAGTTCGATCTTTGCCCGGGCCATACCGGCTACGTGCCCGAGCGCAGCCCCCTCGGTTGATGCCGAACCGCGAGTCGGAGGCGTCCCGCGGACGACAGCCAGGCGCGATTAAGCAGCCATGGCGAGCGCCGGAGCGCTCTGAGTCTTAGCTTTGCCAATTAACTTGACGGTACCCCTGTTTAACGTGGCGAGGAGACCACGACCTGCTCCTCATTTCAAACCTACCATGTCGAAACCAGTCGCCCCCTTGCATGCAAGGCGCATCTGCGCGGCGAACGCGTCGCGCGATGCCGAGTCGAAGGCCCCACCTTGTCAACGTGCGAGCGCACGGTCGGACTCGTGCGCGAACATTCATTCTATCGAGCGCGCGCGGTTTGTCAAGCACTGGAGGCACCGCTTGCGACCCCTTGTAGCCGCTTGCCCGCCGGAAAAGACGAGAAGCGCGGCGAGCCCTTCGACGCAAAGTCCGATGCGAAACGGCGCCCGAGGATCCGGGCGCCCGCACGGCCAACGTCACTTCTTGAGGAAAGAGCCGAAATCGAAGGCGCCTTTGATGTCGTCGAACGCCCCTTTGAGCTCGGCGGCCACGGCGATGCCGTCCTTGTAGATGGCGTTCATGTCGCTCGTGGCCTCGGCGACGCCCTCTTTGGTGATGCCGAAGTCGAACTCGTCGCCTTCGTCCGCGCCTTCGCCTTCTTCGCCCTCCTCGTCTTCCTCGACGTAGAAGTACTCGACCTCCTCGCCGTCCTCGACGAGCACGAACCCGACGATGTCCCCGTCGTCGTCTTCGAGGTAGCGCACGATATCGTCGTCGGAAAGCTCGAGCTCGACCAGCTCGTAGGCTTCATCCGCGTCGTCTTCGGCATCCTCGAGGTCTTCCGCGGCCGCATCGTCTGCAAGCTCTGTCTCGTCGACGTCGCCGATGTCGCCGTCCACCAGATGAAAGCCCTCTTCGGACAGATCGACGCCCTCGCCCGCGCCCGCGACAGCCGCCAAACCGCCGTCGTCTCCCGAAAGCGCCGTATCGCCCTCGCCATCGGGGCCCTCTTCGGCGAAGAAGCCCTCGTAGGCGTCTTCAAGATCCTCCTCGTCGGCGTCGGGGTCGAACTCCTCGTCGCTTTGGAATTCTTCGACGTCTTCGAGGTCGGAAGCTTCGTCGGTCGCCTCGGCTTGCGTCTGCTCGCCGTCCTCCATCTGTTCAAGCTCTTCGTCCAAGCCCATAGCAGGCCTCCTTCACCTCGGGCGCCGTGGAAACGGCGCGGGTTCTTCGCGCGGCGCTTCGCCTGAAACGCCGTCAGGGACGGCGCTCAGCGGCTGCGCTCTTTGAGCGCGCGCTCCACCTCGCGGCGGCTGTCGCGCTCGGCCATGCTCGCGCGTTTGTCGTAGAGCTTCTTGCCGCGAGCCACGGCCAGCTCCACCTTCACGAGCGCGTTCTCCTTGAAGTACATCCGCAAGGGCACGAGCGCCAGACCCTTTTCCCGCACCCGTTCTTGCAGCTGGCGGATCTGCCTCTTGTGGAGCAGCAGCTTGCGCTTGCGGTCGGGATCGGGGTTGGCGATGTTGCCTTTGGCGTACGGCGGGATGTGCACGTTGTGCAGCCACACCTCGCCGCCGCGCACGAGCGCGAAGCAGTCGGTGAGCTGGCAGTGGTTGTCGCGCAGCGAGCGCACCTCGCACCCCGTGAGCTCGATGCCGGCCTCGAACGTCTCAAGGACCTCGTACTCGTGCAGCGCCTTGCGGTTCTTGGCGATAGTCGTCTCCTCGCGCCTCATGGAGAGCTACCCCGCCGCCGTTTCGGAGCCCGCCGGCCCCGCTTCGGATTCCGCTCCGGCCTCGCCCTCGATGCCGGACGCGGTCGCAACGCCGCCCATGCCCGGCACGAAGCACGCGCCTTCGTCGAGGTCGCGCGCGAAGCGCGCGATGAGGTCCACCGTGGCGTCGAGGTCGTCGAGGCACACCACCTCGGTGGGCGTGTGCATGTAGCGCAACGGCACGGACACGAGGCCCGTCGCGATGCCGCCGCGGGCCATCTGGATGGCGCGCGCGTCGGTGCCCGTCACACCCGGCTCGGCCTCGATCTGGTACGGCAGCCCCTCGGCATCGGCAGCGGCCACGAGCCGCTCGAACACTTCGGGGTTGATGTTGGGCCCGCGGGCGATGACGGGGCCCCCGCCGCAGACGATCTTGCCGTGCTTCGTCCTGTCGATGCCCGGATAGTCGGTGGCGTGCGTCACGTCGAAGGCCAGCCCCACGTCCGGACGAACCGAGTACGCGCTCGTCTCGGCCCCGCGCACGCCGATCTCCTCCTGCACGGTGGCGGCGAAGACGAAGTCGCCCGTCGGACGCGGCCCCTTCGCCAACCGCTGCAGCACGCGCAGGCCGATCCACACGCCCGCCTTGTCGTCGAACGCGCGCGACACGGCCATGTTCGCGCCGAAGCGCTCGAAGCCCACGCCGAAGGTGGCGACATCGCCCACGCGGACGAGCTTCTTCACCTTCTTGGCGGGAAGCCCCAGGTCGATGAGAAGCTTGTCGAGAGGGGTGACGTTTTTGCGCTCGTCGGGCTCGATGAGGTGGATGGGCTTGCGGCCCACGACGCCGCGCAACGGCTCGAAGGCGTTCGAAGCGTGCACGTCCACGCGCAGACCCGGCAGGATGGCCGCGTCCACGCCGCCCACCGCCGCGACGGAGAGGAACCCGTCGTCGGAGATGTAGGTGACCATGAGGCCGATCTCGTCCATATGGGCCGACAGCATGAGCGAGGGGCCCGCGCCCGAGCCCTTGAGCCTGGCGTGCACCGAGCCCATCACGTCCGTGTCGACCTCATCGGCCGCATCGGCCGCATGCGTCCGCACGAGCGCGGCGACGGCGGCCTCCGTGCCGGTGGCCGAAGGGGTCTCGAGCAGTCGCTTGAGAAGTTTCACCTGCTTGTTCTTCATAACGCTCCCTGATATCCGGTCATGTCCGTGCAAGGGCGCGCAAGGCCCCGGCACGCTGGTTTTTCGATCAGACGCATTATAGCGCCTTGCGGCGGCGACGGCGCGAAGACGCGAAGACGGAGCGCAAGCGTCACCGCGAAGGCACGCGCGAAGCCGCCCCGGCTACCACCACTCCTTGCGCTTCGCGCGCTTGCGCTCGGGCTTCGGCGGTCGGAAGTCCAACTCGAGCTGGCCGTCCGAGGCCGCCGCAGCCGCCCTCTTCCGCTCGACGCGGTCGATGTTCCACGACACGGCGTCCTTTCCGTACAACTCGAGCATCTTGAGGCGCGCGTCGCGCAGGTTGCCCTTCGTGCCGGCGCGCGATTCGCTTTCGAACTCGAACAGGCCCGTGCCGCGCACGTCGGCGGCGGCGGGAGAGCGGTAGTGGGCGATGTAGGTCTGCATGTCCTTCCTTCGATGCGTCGGCGGTGGATTTTCGTCTGACGGCATCATAGCGCATAACGAACCCGCGCGGAACGCGAAGGAGCGCGCGTCGGACGAGGAGGGGGCGCGCGGCCCCCTCGAAAGGCCTTCGAGCCGTTCGCGAGGCGCGCCGAGAAGGCCCGCTTGGGCGCGCGGTGCAAGGGCAGAGCGAGCGGTTCCGGCCGCCTTGGGCGCGATGAGCGGTTCACGACGGCCTGACGAGCCTGAAACGGCAGCGCAACCGCTGCGGGCGGATGGCCGAGGGCTGCGTACAATGGCCGAAACGACAGAGAAGATGGAGCAGCATGGACACGACAGCACACACAAGCGCGGCCGTCGCCGACCGCCCGAAGACGTCGCCTTCGACCCTCTCATCCGGTTTCGCCCCCGCGCGAACGGCCCGCCCCGCGGAAATCGCGGAGCACGGGGCATCGAAGCGGCTCGTCATCGTGTCGAACCGCCTCCCCTACCGTTTCGAGGGCGACGGCGCGGGCGGTTTCTCGTTTGCGCGCAGCGTCGGCGGGCTGGCGACGGGATTGGGACCTTTGCACGAGGAGGCCGGAAACCTCTGGATCGGCTGGGCCGATACGGCCGAGGGCCTCGCGGGCGAGGAGCGAGCGGCGCTCGACGGCGCGCTTGCCGAGCGCGCGTGCCGCGCTGTGTTCCTGGATGCGAAGGACGCGAAGCGCTACTACGAGGGGTTCTCGAACTCCGCCGTCTGGCCGCTCTTCCATGGATTTCCCCACCTCGCCCGCTTCGACAAAGGAGAATGGGAGGCGTACCGGCGCGTGAACGAGCGCTTTCGCGACGCGGTCGTCGCCGAGGCGCGATCCGGCGACGTGCTCTGGGTGCAGGACTACCACCTCATGCTCCTCCCGTCGCTTCTGCGAGAGGCGCTGCCCGACGCGCGCATCGGCTTTTTCCTGCACATCCCCTTCCCCGACTACGAGACGTTCCGCATGCTGCCATGGCGCGGGGAGATCGTCCGCGGCCTGCTCGGCGCCGACCTCATCGGCTTTCACGCCTACGACTACGTGCGGCACTTTCTCTCGAGCTGCCGGCGCATCGCCGGAATCGAGAACGCGAGCGGCACGCTCATGGCGGACGGACGGCTCGTCCAGGCAGACGCGTTTCCCCTCGGCATCGACTACGAGCGCTATCGCGACGCCGCGCGCACGCCCGCAGTGCGCCGCGCCGCAGCGGAGTTCGCGGCCGAGAAGGGCCACGAGGGCTGCAAAGTGATGCTGTCGGTGGAGCGGCTCGACTATTCCAAAGGCATCCCCGACCGGTTGAACGCCTACGACGCGTTTCTCGACCGTCACCCCGAGTGGGCGGGCAGGGTGGTGCTCGTGCTCGTCACCGTACCCTCGCGCGAGAACGTGGGGTCGTACCGCGCGCTCAAGAAGCGCATCGACGAATTGGTGGGGCTCATCAACGGCAAGCACTCGACGATGGACTGGACGCCGGTGGATTACTACTATCGTTCGCTGCCGTTCGACCAGCTGGCCGGACTGTACGTGGCGAGCGACGTCATGCTGGTCACCCCTTTGCGCGACGGCATGAACCTCGTGTGCAAGGAGTACTTGGCCTGTCACGACGGCGACGGCGGCGTGCTCGTGCTGTCCGAGATGGCGGGCGCTTCTTCGGAGCTGCACGAGGCGATCACGGTGAACCCGTTCGATCTCGAAGGGGTGGTGTCGGCCATGGAGCGGGCGCTCGCCATGCCCGCAGACGAGCAGCGCCGACGCAACGCCCCCATGCAGCAAAGGCTCGCACGGTACACGTCGCGCAAGTGGGCGCGCGAGTTCTTGGATGCGATGGACGAGACGAAGAGGAGGCAGGAGGGCCTGGGCGCCCGCCTGATCGGGCCGGATTCCGCGCGCAGGATGGCAGAGGCGTTCCTTGCGGCGAGAAGGCGCGCGCTTCTGCTCGACTACGACGGGACGCTCGTGCCGTTCTCGGGCGAGCCCGCGCATGCGGCGCCCGACGCACAGCTGCTCGCGCTTTTGAAAACGCTGGGAACCGCGGCGGGAACCGACGTCGTGGTGGTGTCGGGACGCGACCGCGGAACGCTCGAATCCTGGCTGGGCGGCACGCCCGCGGAGCTGGTGGCCGAGCACGGCGTGTGGTTCCTCGACCGCGACCGCAGCGGCTGGACGCTCGAAGAGCCGCTCGACGACGCTTGGAAAGACGCCATCCGGCCGGTGCTCGCCGGCTTCGTGGACCGCACGCCGGGAGCCATTCTGGAAGAGAAGGACTTCTCGCTCGTGTGGCACTACCGCATGTGCGGGCAGGAGTTGGCCGAGCGCCGCGTCATCGAGCTGAAGAACGCGCTCGGAGAGTTGGAGGGAAGCGGGCTTGCGCTCATGGACGGCAACAAGGTGATCGAAATCAAACCGAACGGCGTGGGCAAAGGGCACGCGGCGCACCGGTGGTTCCGCGATCCTTCGTACGGGTTTTTGCTGGCGGCGGGCGACGACCGCACCGACGAGGACGTGTTCGAAGCCGCGCCGGCGAACGCGTGGACGGTGAAGGTGGGAGGCGGGCCGACGCGAGCGCGCTTCGCCCTGCGCGACTGCCGCGAGATGCGCGCGCTGCTCGAAACGCTGGCGAAAACGGCGGGCTAGGATGCACGAACGGGAGGGATTCGAACTCGCCGAGCAGTCTGCCAACTCCGGTCTGGAAAGATAATCCGCGCCGACTCCGTTTTGACATCGATGCGAAAGGGCATGAACGCGAGAGGAAGTCGGAGCGAAACCGAGCCGATCAGACGCCGAATCCTTGGCAGACGAAACCGCGAACAGGCGTTTTTGCTTGCAGCAAACGTTGGGGACGTGGAACACCGGGATGTCCTTGGCATCGCAGTACTCGACCACCGTTTGCTGTTCGTCCGCTTCGCTCATGGGGGCATTGTGCGCCCCGTGCCGCAATCATGACCACCCGCATAGCGGGTGGTTTGCTCTTAGGGTGCAACCCCAGGGATGCCGGCCAGCGTCCAAAGGCGCTGGCCTTCACCCTGTTCAGGCCCGATTGCCTTTGACCCGCGGCGGGCCGGTCAAACCGGCTCGCGGAGGGCTACCCCCTCCCGAACGGGTCCTCGTACTCCCTCACGCTCAGCTTGTCCAGCGCGATGTCGTGGGCCTCCTGCTCCCTGACGTGCTTGGCGATCGTCGCCTCGTTCAGCCCGACGGTCGTCACGCAGCAGCCCTCGGCCCAGAACTTCCTGTTCCCGAACTCGTGCTTCAGGTTCGCGTGCTTGTCGAACATCATCAGCGAGCTTTTCCCTTTCAGGCAGCCCATCGCGTCCGGCACGCCGCGCTTCGGGGGCATCGGCGCCGGCATGCGCGCATGGCCGGGCATGAGGCGCCCCTCTATCACCTCGATCCCCTTGTACTCGCACAGCCTCCGCAGGATCTCCCCCACGTCCTTCCTGATTTGGCTGTAGATGACTTTGCGCCTATACTTCGGCGTGAACACGATGCGGTGCTTGCAGAGCCACTTCGTGTGCGACAGGCTGTGGGCCTTCTGGGCCATAGCCGACCACCACCCTTCCTACTCGGATTCCTTGACGGCCTGAACAATCGTCAATATCCGCCGGAAGGGTGGTTTTGTAAAGCCGTTTGCCATCCACCCGCATAGCGGGTGGTTTACAGCCTCTCGCGCCTACGGCGCAGAGGGCGGGCTAAAGCCGGAAAAAAAAAGGGAGCCCGCCGAAGCGGGCTCCCGGTCGTTCGCGTCTCAAGGAAAGGGCTAGGCAGCCGCGATCCTCTTCTCCTCGGCCTCGATCATCGCCACGATCTCCGGCTCCGGCTCGAGGTCGGCGTACTTGCCCAGGTCGATCTCCTCGATGTAGACGTTGCCGTCTTCGTCGTGAGGAAACATCGCCCAGAACTCATCGCCATGATCAGGCAAGGTGCTCATAGCTGACTCCGAACCTCCTTTCAAGTTCTCTTGAAATCACGGCGTCGCCGCCGTCCGTCCCATAATATACCATGTGCCTAGCGAAAAAGCCATCGATCTCGCTTCCCCGCCCGCTGGCAACAACGTCATCGAACTTTTTCTTGTCCGAAATCCGGTACCTCACAACTTTCCCGTTGTGACAGGCTATCAAGCCGTATCTGATCGCCCTGTGCCTGAGCATTACGAAGTCTTGGAAGCTCGGCGGCATGCTTTCGGGATGATTGTGAATCGTTACCAGATCACCACGAGGAGAAGACTCTATTGCCCGCCTGTTCTCCCTCGTCAGCACCGCCGCCTTGCTCGTCTTCGACGACGTGAGCCGCGTCACGACGCCCTTTCCGCTCAAGCTCACGGCAGAGAAGTCCTCGAGCGTGGTTCCGCTGCGGCGCTTGAGCATCCTCCTGGCCTCCTCGCACACGACGTCGCCCAGGTCGCCGTCGCCGAAAAAGTCGAACGCCCTCCGGTACGCGTCCGAATCGACGAAGCCTATGTCCACCTTTTCCGTTTTCTTGCTCATGCCCTTCGCCCTCGCCCGCCTCGGCTCCGCGACCATCATACCATTCCGCGACGTCTCGGCGACCCTCTGCCTCTGCGCCCCGTCCAGATGCACGCCCCCGTAGGCCCCGGCCCTCTTCCTCGCCCTCTCGTAGAAGCTCTCCCGGTGCCTCTCGCGTCGGCACACCTCGGGATTGGCCGCGATGTGCTCCCGGAGGCGCTTCTGCCTGGCTCTGATGCGCCGGTTCACGTCGCCGGTGTCCAGCCCCAGCGCGTCCAGCACCTCGCGCTCGCGCTTGTCCTTGCGTATCGCGTTCTCGATGCGGCGCTGCCTCGACGCCGCCTCGCGGGCCTCCTCCGCGGAAACGCCCGTCTCCTCGCTCGGATCGCCGAAGACGCGCTTCCGTCCGGGCGGTACGCCGTCACCTTGTGGCCGCAGTTGTAGCCGCCTATCCCGTCCACGGGGTCGCCCACCCGGCACGCCTTGCGGAAGTCCGGATAGCGGTCGATGTCCTCGCCCTCCCTCGCCTTGCGCACCCGGTAGACGCCGCCCTGCCAGTCCGCGTGGCTCTTGCGGGCGTTGCGCGTCCAGCTCACCTCGACGAGCCCGCTCGTCTCCCCGGCCACCTCGAGGGCGTAGCCCATCCTCCGCTGCCTCCCGGCGGCGTGCAGCGCCCTCCGAAGGCCCACGTCCACGGGCACGTTGACCACGGTTCCGTCCCTGCGCACGTAGGAGGTCGCCACGAGGCCCCTCTGCGCGAGCCTGGACACCTCGCGCGCCATCACGTCGCGGTAGGCGATGCCGTCGCGCCCCCCGCCGCCCTCCGCGAGGACGCGGGCGCGGGCGAGCGCGCGGGCGTACTCCCCGGCGCAGTCGCCCGCCATGCGGCGAACCATGCGCTCGACCTCCCGCGCCGCCTCCTCGTACGCCTCTTCGGCGCTCTTGTAGGCCCCAGAGACGGTGGCCGAGGCAGCCTTGACCAGCCTCGCTCGGAGGCACAACGCGACCTTGGCGACGAGCGGAGCCGAAGCCGCGAAGAACGCGCCCCACCCGTGCTTCTCGAACACGTCGCATTTCAATCCATGCTCCCCGTGCGGGGAGCAACATGACCTTGAGGCAGTTCTCGACATGCTCGTTATTTCAACCTACGCTCCCCGTGCGGGGAGCGACCTCCTACATGACTTCTGCCAGCTTGCAGGGCTCATTTCAACCCACGCTCCCCGTGCGGGGAGCGACGATGCACTCGATAGCCAAAAGTGCGAAGGTTGTATCATTTCAACCCACGCTCCCCGTGCGGGGAGCGACGCGCGCGCGAAGTCCTTAGCCACCCCGCACCCCCTAATTTCAACCCACGCTCCCCGTGCGGGGAGCGACTCCTGCTCGCTGCCGCACGCGGCGAGCGCCGCGTTATTTCAACCCACGCTCCCCGTGCGGGGAGCGACATTTGTCCCGCTCGCGGGACTTCGGACCGAACTCATTTCAACCCACGCTCCCCGTGCGGGGAGCGACGGAGGCCTCCGAGCGGGAGTTCGACGAGGCCCACATTTCAACCCACGCTCCCCGTGCGGGGAGCGACGTCCCCGAGCTTCATTTTTCGTCCTTTCCCTCGTTCGATTTCAACCCACGCTCCCCGTGCGGGGAGCGACGACGGCAACATCACTACCATGCGGTTCGTACCTATTTCAACCCACGCTCCCCGTGCGGGGAGCGACATGATGAGATCGTTCAGAACCGCATGGAGGACAAATTTCAACCCACGCTCCCCGTGCGGGGAGCGACCGCGAGTCGTAAGGAGGCAAAGATGCACCGTATCAAATTTCAACCCACGCTCCCCGTGCGGGGAGCGACGCCGTCCCACCCGGCAGTCGTCCCCACGGTCCCGATATTTCAACCCACGCTCCCCGTGCGGGGAGCGACTCGCAGAGGTCGTGACAGAACCGAGGTAAAGAAATTTCAACCCACGCTCCCCGTGCGGGGAGCGACCCATAGTTGCCATCGTTGTGCTCACGGCCTTCACATTTCAACCCACGCTCCCCGTGCGGGGAGCGACGGGAGCTGGGGGCGGTATGAGCGCGCATTGCCGAATTTCAACCCACGCTCCCCGTGCGGGGAGCGACCCTCGCTGAGAAGCTGGCCAAGCGGCTTGACATATTTCAACCCACGCTCCCCGTGCGGGGAGCGACGCAGCAGAACAAGACGATCAACAACTATGTGCAATTTCAACCCACGCTCCCCGTGCGGGGAGCGACGCAGACGGCAAGACCAAGGGCAAGGGCGCCTACGTATTTCAACCCACGCTCCCCGTGCGGGGAGCGACCGGAGGGAGGCCCATGCCATACATCAAGTTCAAATTTCAACCCACGCTCCCCGTGCGGGGAGCGACGCTGCTGGCGGCGAGACCCGCGGGTCTTACAGCAAATTTCAACCCACGCTCCCCGTGCGGGGAGCGACGGCATAGAGCGGGAGGTGATCTACGACATCTTCATTTCAACCCACGCTCCCCGTGCGGGGAGCGACGGACGGTGAGGTCGATCACCTGGCCCTCGAGGTAATTTCAACCCACGCTCCCCGTGCGGGGAGCGACGGGGGCAGCCCCTGCCAGTCATTCAGCATCGCCGGATTTCAACCCACGCTCCCCGTGCGGGGAGCGACCGGTGACGAGTTCATCGCCAACCCGGCCGTCTTCAAATTTCAACCCACGCTCCCCGTGCGGGGAGCGACAGTTGACCATGTAGATGTCGTTGAACGTGCGCGAATTTCAACCCACGCTCCCCGTGCGGGGAGCGACCCCGTCGATCCCTCCTGCGAATGCACGGTCTACATTTCAACCCACGCTCCCCGTGCGGGGAGCGACTCGGAGATCGAGCCGTTCTGCTGCCGCGTCTTGATTTCAACCCACGCTCCCCGTGCGGGGAGCGACCACCGACTGCGCGCAGATCTACTGGCTCGTGTCATTTCAACCCACGCTCCCCGTGCGGGGAGCGACTGTGCTCGAGTTCACCCGCAAGACCATTGCCAAATTTCAACCCACGCTCCCCGTGCGGGGAGCGACAGCGCGCGGGGTCCCTGCCCGGCAGCACCAGGGTATTTCAACCCACGCTCCCCGTGCGGGGAGCGACCGCAATATATTGCGTTGATCGTGTTCTGTTGTCAATATGCAGACCAAAGAAGAGCGATTGGCCCCGAAAAACAAGCTGCAAGGACCTCAAAGAGGCCGAATGCGGTGCGAACCTCCCCCGTGACGCTTGGGAGCCTCATGTTCGCACCGCAGACTACAGCGCCAAGAAGCCCTCGGCTTCATACGTCGGCTTCGCGCCCACGTGCTCTATCTTCGTTTGGTACTTGTTGCCCAGATAATAGAATCGCAAGCTGTCCTTCTCAGGGTCGATGAGCTCCACCAGCTTGTTCTTGATGCGCACCATCTCGGCTGCATCGGCAACGCACTCGAACACCGAGTTCTGCACGCGCTGACCATAGTTGACGCAGTGGCGCGCAACCTTCCTCAGCCGCCGCTGCCCCGCCGGATCCTCCGTGTTCACGTCGTACGTGATGACCGTCAACATCTCACTTAGCCTCACTTCCACAGAAACGGAGGATAGCCGTCCAAATCGCCCCGAATGCAGCGCGCAAGCAAAAGCGCCTGCACATGGGGAACAAGTCCGCGAGGAATCTTCTCCTTCAAGAACGGATGCACGATCGCCTCCCTCTTCCGCTCCTGCCATGCGCCGAACAATGCGCGCCTCCCCTCGTCGGTCAAACGCACCTCGCCTGACTCCCGCCGCTCGAACTGCCCGGGCCGCACCACGCGGTTGTTCACCGCCGACAGCACGAAGCGATCCGCCATGACCGGCCGCAACTCCTCCATCAGGTCCAACGCAAGCGAGCGCCGGCCCGGCCGATCGGCATGCATGAACCCGACATACGGATCGAGCCCCACGCCTTCGAGCGCCGCCGCGCAATCATGTGCCAGCACGGTGTAGAACAACGACAGCATGGCGTTCACCGCGTCGGTCGGAGGCCGCCGCACGCGCCCCGTGAACCGAAACGCCTCCTTATCCCGCAAGATCAGCTCGTCGAACACGCCGAAGTACTCTGCCGCCGCATCACCCTCGATGCCGCGCAGCCTGTCCATCGATTCGCACGAAGCCGCACCGCGCATCGAAACGTCAAGCCGCCCCGAAGCGGTCTTCACCGCATCGGCGTCGATGCGCAGCCCGTGATCGCGCACCGCCCTCTCAAGCACCCAGCGCCCGTTGTACAGCTTCCCCACAATGAAGTTCCGCGCCACGGTCACACTCTTCTCCGGATCCTCCGACCAAGCGTACTGCGCCTTGCGCAAAAGCACGTTGCCGCGCTGCTCGCCGTGCACGCCCGCGAGGAAACGCCCTTTTCGATCGAAGAACGACAGCGCCACGCCCCGTTCGGCACACGCGCCCATAAGCCCCGGGCTCGCACCGCGGTACGAGAAGCACAGGATGCCCTCAAGCGTGTGCAGCGGCACCCGCCCGAGTTCGCCTTCGCCGCGCCGCACGACCACGTTCTCGCCGTCAAGCGCAAGATACGCGTCTTCGGTGAACACGTACAGGGTGTTGAGCAGACGCCTCATCACGCCTCGCCTCCGTCCGCCAAACGCGACGCCACATAATCGGCGACCGACACGCGATCAAGCGCATGCGGAAGGCACGCATCGACAAGCGAGCAGGAGCGGCATGCGGAAAACGGCTTCACCTTCGGCGTGTGCCGCCGCCGATACAGCGCATGCATCTCGTCGACCATCGACGCCACCAACGTGCGCAACTCAGCGCCAAGCCCCACACGTTCGCGCGACCTCGTCTCGCCGTAATACAGAAACCCCTCTGGAACATCGCATCCGAGCATCTCCTCGAGGCACAACGCCTGAGCGGCAAGCTGCAGCCGATCGGCATCGTTCGCCTTGCTGCGCCCGCGCTTGTACTCCACCGGCACAGGACGCCACAGGCCATCCTCTCCTGCAAGAGGATGGCCCGATTCACCCCTATGGAATTCCACGACATCGCACTTGCCCGTCAGCCCCAGCGTGCGGGAATGCACCGCCAACCCGCGCACAACGAGGACGTTGCCGCGATGCTCCCGCAGCTCCTCGTCGTGCGCGCGGCGGTGCATCAGGTCGCCCTCCGCCGTCAGCACGTTTTCGGCCCACTCCTGCTCAAGGTGGATGAGCGCCCACTGACGGCGGCAGAACGCGAAATGCTGGATGCCCGACAGCGCGAGGAGCTCGTCCTCGCCGTACACGGCTTACACCAGCCTCTGAACCGTGACCCCTTCGGGGACAACCGCTTCGTCGACGGCGATGGGCTCGTAATCGTCGATGGAGCGCGGCGCCTCGACGCCCGCCTTCCTCTTTGTGGACACGGCGTCGAACAGCTTGTACGACGGCGCGTTGCCCAACTCGCTATCGTGTTTGAACACCACGAGCGCCCGCACCGCCATCTTGCCGCGCGCCGCCGAGTGGTCGTGCTCGAACATGTTCACGATAGCGTCCCACAGAAGCGCGAGGTCGTCCTCGGAAAAGCCCGTCGCCTTGCGCGCGAGGTTCGCCGAAACGTACCCTTCGCCCCGGTAGAGCGCGTAGGGCACGACGTATTTGCGCCCCATCTCGGTGCCCTTCTTCTCGGCGTCGGCCTCCGTGGTGATGGCCACGCGCGTGATGGTGACCTCCTGCGGGATGATGGGATCGACGCTGCGCGCGAACGTAAGCTGCACCGGCCCGCGCACCTGGCCGCAGTTGAGGGCGCCTTTCACGAACGTCGTCATCACCGCGCCGAACGTGCGCACGTCGAAGAACGTCCCGCACATGAAGTCTCGGATCTTCTCGTCGAGCGTCGGATCGTCCTTCTTGAGCTTCTTTATGTCCTTCGCGTCGGCGCCAAGCGCCTCAAGCGCCCGATTGTCGCTCGCGTTGAGCGGCACGCCCTCTTTGATGTAGATGTCGAAACCGGGCTCGCCCTCCTTCGCCGTCTCCACGTAGTTGCGGATCTTGCGCTTCAGGCAAACATCGGTGACGATGCCGTACCCCGTCTCCGGGTCGATGCGCGGCATGTTGCCCGCGTCGGGATCGCCGTTCGGATTGCCGTTCTCCACATCGAAGTACACGACGAAGTCATAGCGGTTCTTGATGGGTTCGCTCATGGTCTAAGCCTCCTGGTTCTGATGCGCGTCTTGGTCTTTCTTCTCATAGCGCTTCTGGGTCTGATGGTGATAGCCCAGAATGAAGTCGCCCTGCTCCTCCAGCGTGAGCCGCTTGGGGAACGCGTCGATCCTATCAAGCAGCTCGCCGCGCATCCTTTCGTAATGTATCGCGAGGCCCTTGCCGTCACGCCCAAGCTTCTCAAGATGACGGTCGCTTAGCTTGATGACCAAGGGGAACACGACGCTCGGCGTGGCGCTCGCCGAGTCGTAGTATTTGTTCTTGATGGTGGCGTTCACGCCCGGGCTGGCGGCTTCTTGGATGCTCTCGAGCACCGAGAACAGCCGTCCCAGCACGTACGGTGCATCGGTGCGCCCTTCGTTCAATGACACGGTGACCTCCTCCTCACTTCTTCCTTTGTTTTTCAATAGGTACGCTTTGACGATGGCGGCACGGCCGCGCGTAACCTTGCGCGTATGCCGCTCGTCGTTGTCCTGCGTTGCCCGCACGCGCAGGATGGCGTTCTCGTACAGCGCCTCGGGGTACGGCAGATCGCCCAAGATGGAGCGCATGAGCGCGCCGCCCAGCACCGAGGTGGCGGGTTTTTGCTTCGAGTTCGGGTTCTCCGTCTCGGCGAGCAGGCGATACGGCGTGAGGTACTTCTTCTCATACGGAGCGCGGGCCACGTCCAAACGGTCGTAGTGCCGCCGCAGGTTGTCAAGCACATCGCCGAACGTGCTTCGCTGGAAGAACCGCACCGACAGGCGCGCCGCGTTCGGCGCGAGCCCGAGCACGAAGAAGTTCGCATCGAGATCGACCCCTTTGATGGGAAGCCCGCAAGCGAGCTTCGTCATCACCTCCTCGATCAGCTGATCGGGATCGCTCTCGGCCCCCTCCGCGCTTGCCGGCCCATGCGGGCGGGCATCGAAGAAGTCGTACGTCAGCTCGGCGCAGGCATCGTCGTTCTTGTCGGCCCAGTACACCACCGTCGTGTCGCCGAGACGCACATGGTGTTTGCGATCGGAGAGCAGGTAGTTGAGCGCCGTCGCGTAGGCGAACGTCGCCCGCTCGCTCACCGGCGCGTTGAGGCCCTGTTCCTCGTCGTGGCCGTACGATTCGAACGCCCGCGCGTTGAACCCCACAAGCGACGCGCCCATAGCTTGCGACCCCATGACGCCCTTGATGGAGGGGTGGAGGCGCGCGATGGGCGCTTTCTCGCCGGAAACGAGGCAGGTCATGATGGCCGCATCGTCGGACGGTTGCAGATAGGCGCGATCCCATGCACCGGCGATGGCGGGATCTTCAAGCGCTTCGCGGCCGCTCACGCGGAACACGAGGTTGCCGCCCGCGAGCAGCGCCTCCCCCGCCGCAGCCACGACCGGATCATCGACCGCAGTTGCGGGATCCCACGTCTCGAAGAAGCCGCGGACGGCCGCCGCCGCAGGCGAATCCACGTCGGCGAGAAACGCAAGATGCCGCTCCCGCGCCGCCTCGAAGCATTGGCGCGCCCGGTCGGGTTTGCCCTTCGCATCGATGCCGAGCAAGTACGTGGCGTTGTCGCACAGCAGGTTCGCGGCGATTCCGACGGTTCGCTTCGCCTGCTCGGGAACCGTCCTCGTCCATCCGCGCTTTTCTTCGGCGGGGATAATGCCCACGAGCCTCCCCTGAAGCGACAACTCCAGCATGAACGCCACCTGCCGGGAACACCAGCCGGGGCGCGCCACGCGGTCGGGATGCTCGGCAATCAAGTACTCGTAATAGTCGGCGAGCGCTTGCAGGATCATCGGAGCACCTCGCTTCCCGCCACGTCGATCACGCCGTTGCGCATGACGGCGCGGAAGAACATCGGCGTGATGTTCTGCGGATCGGCGTAATCCATGTCGTACAGCATGAGCCCCAAATCACGCTCGCCCTCGCCGGAGTAATGGCCTTCGGGAGGCATCGATCCTTCGTAAGCCTTGAAGTGCGCCGGGAACTCGCGCGTGCCGAAATAGGGGGTGGAATAGCACTGCCCGCGGTCGAGCCTTCTCCTTATAATGTCCTTGAACTTGCCGGGGTTGTCCTCGGGCGTCGCCTTATCGGTCAACTCGAAATGAGCCTCGATCACGTAGCGCACATCGGTGAGGATGAGCGAGGCGCGCTGCTGGATGTCGTCCTTCGTGTTTATGTAGGGCAAATTGCCGCCGTTCGCGATGGCGGTGCGCATCATGCTGGCGAGCGCCTTCGACTTCACCTCGTTGCGCCGCACGTTCGTGAAGCGGATGGGGTTGAGCACATGGATGCGGTCGATGGTGTAGCGGAGCCCCGGATGCCAATAGATGCTCTCGATGAGACCGCGCGCCGCACTCGGCGTGATGACGTCGTAGGAGACGCGCTCAACCGATAGTTCAGGCCGCGTGAACAGGGCGCGATCGCCCCAAACCTCCACCTGTATTCCGTAAGCCATAGGACACCTCCTTTCCTTTGCCTTATAGGTTTACCTTGCCGATTCGATTATCAAGGTGCTTATGGTTCACGTTACGCGCAAGCAGCGACGAGCGCAATACTCTGCCTACAAGAACAGCCCCTTCCCGCCGGCATCGGAGGCGTCGAGGCCGGTGTCCTCGTGGTAGAGAGCGCCATCGAGCAGCACGTACGTGTCGCCTTCCAGCAGCTCTACGGAATGGGCGGCCTTCAAAGCCTCCAAATCGTTGTCGTACAGCCCCACCGAATAACGGGCCAGACGGCGCATCGCACCACGTGTCGCACGGCCTTCTCTGACGGCCGCGAGATCACCGGCGATCCGCGGGTCGGAAACGATGACGGGATGCGACCCCTCCTCGATCATGCGGAAGCGGTCGGCCACATCCTTGAAGAGGATGCAGAGGGCGCCGCCGCTCACCCGCCACAGCTCGAGGTCGGCAAGAGCGCCCGACGCGTCAAGGCGGTCGCGGCGAATCTCATGGAGCTGGTTGAAGTACGCGGCGATCACCTCAAGCGATCCGACATCGCACGGCTCGCCAGCGGCGCTCGCATCCATGCCCGCGCCCCGCAAAACCAGCCGGGCCAGCTCCGCCTTCTGCCGAACGTCGGCGGGCAAAGCGTACGGTTCCGCAGGTTCGAACAAATGGACCACGCTCTCTTGAACGTCGCGGCGCCCTTCGCGGTTGCAGCGCCCCGCGCATTGCACCACGCTGTCGATGCCCGCGAGCGCCCGGTACACAACGGGGAAATCGACGTCGACGCCGGCCTCCACCAAACTCGTGGCGACCACGCGGCAAGCCTCGCCGCCCTTAAGCCTCCGCCGGACCTCCTTCAACACGCGCTCGCGATGGACGGGATGCATGAGCGTCGAAAGATGGAACGTGCCCTCGGCGCAATCCCCGGCCACCAGATCGTAGAGCCGCTTCGCCTGCTTGCGGCTGTTCACGACGCAAAGCACTTGCTCGTGCGCCGCCAACCGGGAGGCGAGATCTCCGTCTTCGACCGCTCCCTCAAAGCGGTAGGAAACCCGTCGCAGCCGCTCGTACAACCCCTGCGGGTCGGGGGCGATCTCCCGCACCGGGCAGCCATAGCGCGCGAACAGCCCGTCGAGCGACGGCTGCGTCGCCGTGCAGAGCACGACCGTGCAACCGTAGCGCTGCACAAGCTCCGCCAACGCCCGCACGCAGGGAAGCAGCTGCTTCGTCGGCAGCATCTGCGCCTCGTCGAGCACGATCACGCTGCCCGCGATGTTGTGCAGCTTGCGGCAGCGCGAGGTCTTGTTTGCGAACAGCGACTCGAAGAGCTGGACGTTCGTCGTCACTACCACGGGCGCGTCCCAGTTCTCGGTCGCAAGCCGCAGCGCATCGCCGTCCTCGCCCGCGTCGTCGAAGTCGAAGTTCGCGTGGTGTTCAAGCACGTTGCGCTCGCCGAGCACCTCGCGGAACACGGCGGCGTTCTGTTCGATGATCGAGGTGTAGGGCACCGCGTAGATCACGCGGCGCATGCCGTGGCCCTCGGCGAGCGCATGGCGCAGCGCGAAGTGCAGCGACGCGTACGTCTTGCCGCCGCCCGTCGGCACCGTGAGCGAGAACACGCCCGGAGCCTCCCCGGCCGCGCGGGCGCACGCGTCGAGCAGGCTGCACCGCGTTTCGTTGAGCTCGGTCTTCGGCGGGTAGAAGGTCGCGACCTTCGCCTCAAGGCGCTCGCGCAGCACATCGAGCCCTTCGGTCGAAAGCCGCTCGCGCGCGCCGCCTTGCATGAACCGCTCCGTGCAGAGGAAGTCCGCATCCACCAAGCAGGAGAACACCATCCTCGCAAGGAACGCCAGCGCGAACCCGTCTTTCGGATCGGGCGGCGTGCGGAACGCAAGCTTGCCGGCGATCGGCAGCTCAACCTCGTCGGCGAACGCATGGTAGTCGGGCAATTCCCCTTTGCGGGCCCCATCGATGCGGCTCAGCAACGTGGAGCCGCCATCCATATCCGCCGACGAGCCTCCGTCAGGCAGGCCGCCGTGGTGCCCCGCCACGCAGTACGCCAGCAGCTTCGCGTTCAAATGCTCGAACAGCTCATACGCCCCCGCCGTGGAATGGTCCACCTTGCGGCCTCCACGCAAAATGCGGTTTTGGAATTCCGGCGAGTACTTCCCGATATCGTGGGCCATCCCCGCCGCGTACGCCCAGCCCTCCGCACCGAAAGGCCGTGCGAACTCCGCCGCCATCTCGGCCACCTCGCGAAGATGGTCGCGCACAAGCTCGATGCGCCCGTCCTCGGCCACATGGGAGACGAAAGCCCTCAAACCTTTTTGCACGTCGTGCCCACCATCCATACGAACCTCCTCCAACTGATGAAAAGATAGCGCATCCATCCGAACCGCCTATCCCGAATACGGGACAGTTGGTCAACCCCTCTTCATTTGATCAAAAATGAGCCCGCAAAGAGAACTCGACTCACCGAAACTCGCTCAAATCCGTGCGGCGAAAACGATATTCGGAAAAGAGACTTTGCCCACACATGCAATTCCCCGAGAACGTCCGAGTTCGTTTTTCGGACCAATGAAAATCTGCGTCGAACACGCTTCCAACCAAAACGCAGAATTTTCGTTGCGCTCCCCCTTCTTGAGCACGCATCGGCAGGGTTGTTATCGACATCCACGTTCGTTTTCGCTCCTTTCCCGACCTTTGAGCACAGTGTATCAATACTGGATCGATACACTTGTCCCCGTCGAGGGAGAAGCTGACAAAAAATTACCCTCCTCGACGAGGGCGCCTAATCCACGTCATCGCACGGCAAGCTTCATGCTCCTTCGGAATTGCTCTCGTGCCGCTATTTGAAGCGCCGGACCCCACCAAAGACCTATCGCATCGCTCTCGCAAAGCGTAACGTTTGCGCATTCCGTCTGAGATCTTTCCGGAACCTGGGACGGCGGGCGCGCCGACGCGCGATAATGGCCGCGCCAGCTTTACACCCAAAGCGCCGTCTGAAGGAGCCCGCCATGATCAACGCGTTTTGCAAGAAGCCTTTGTGGGAGTGCTCGAAAACGCTCGTCGCCGTCGCCCAAGGCCGCACGCCCGCCGACACGGTCATCAAGGGCGCGAAGCTCGTGAACGTGTGCACGGGCGAAATCCAGGAGGGCATCGACGTGGCCATCGCCGAGGGGCGCATCGCCTACCTCGGCACGGCCGACCACTGCGTCGGCGAAGGCACGCGCGTCATCGACGCGGAAGGCCAATGCATCGCCCCCGGATTCCTCGACGGGCACATCCATGTGGAATCGTCCATGATGGGGGCGGGAGAGTACGCGCGCGCCGTCGTCCCGCACGGCACCACGGGAATCTACTGGGATCCGCACGAGGTGTGCAACGTGCTGGGCCTCGACGGCGTGCGGCTCATGGCCGAGGATGCGCGCCGCACGCCCCTCAAGGCCATGATCACCACGCCGTCGTGCGTGCCCGCCGTGCCCGGCTTCGAGGATACCGGGTCGTCCATCGGCCCCGAAGACATCGCCGAGACTATGAACTGGCAAAACGTCGTGGGCCTCGGCGAGATGATGAACTTCCCCGGCATCCTTTCCGGCACCGACCACGCGCACGGCGAGGTGGCCGAGACGCTGCGCGCCGGGAAGACCGCGACCGGCCATTACTCGCTCCCTGAAACCGACCGGGGCCTGAACGCCTATATCGCCTCGGGCGTGCGCTGCTGCCATGAGTCCACGCGCCCCGAGGACGCGCTCGCGAAGATGCGCCTCGGCATGTACGCGCAGCTGCGCTTCGGCTCGGCCTGGCAGGACCTGCCCGTGCTCGCCGAAGCGGTCGCGTCGGGCGGCATCGACACGCGCTTCGCCAATCTCGTGAGCGACGACACGCATCCTCACACGCTTGTGGCCGACGGGCACCTCGACCACATCGTGCGCACAGCCGTGAGCCTGGGCATCGACGCCGTCTCCGCCATCCAGATGGTCACCATCAACTGCGCCCAGTGCTTCCAGATGGACCACGACCTGGGATCCATCACGCCGGGCAAGTGCGCCGACATCGTGTTCCTGGACGATTTGGAAAGCCTGCGGGTCACGCGCGTGCTCATCGACGGCGAGGTGGTGGCCGAAGACGGGCGCGCCCTGTTCGACCTGCCGCCGTACCGATACCCTGATTGGGCAACGCACTCCATGCACCTGGGACGCGAGATCGCGCCAGCATCGTTCGAGGTGGCCGCCCCTGAGGGCATCGTCGACGGCAACACCGTGCGCGTGCGCGCGATCGAGGTCGTTCCCGGAAAGGTGGGCACGTTCGAAGCGCACGTGGACCTCCCGGTTGCGAACGGCCGCCTGGAGTCCGCCGTGGAGCAGGACGTGCTCAAGGCGTTCGTGTTCGAGCGGCACCGCGAGACGGGCACCTTCGGCAAGGGATTCGTCAAAGGCTTCGGCATCAAGCGCGGCGCGATGGCCTCCACCGTGGCGCACGACGCGCACAACCTGCTCGTGCTGGGCACCAACGACGAGGACATGGCCCTGGCCGCGAACACGCTCGCCGCATGCGGCGGCGGCATGGTCGTGGTCGCCGACGGCGAGGTTCTGGGCCTTGTGGAGCTTCCCATCGCCGGCCTCATGGACGCGCTCCCCGCCGAGGAGATGAGCGCGAAGGTGCACGCCCTCGAGGACGCCTGGGCCGCCATCGGCTGCACCATGCCCTCCCCCTTCATGACGATGGCCCTGATCCCGCTCGCCTGCCTTCCCGAGCTGAGGCTGACGAACCGCGGATTGGTGGACTGCACGAAGTTCGAGTTCGCCGATCTGATCGTTGGGTAGAGGACGGACGGGTCGGAGACGCTTTCCGGTTTCAACCTGCGAGCCTGCGAGGCCCGACTCCCCAGGGTGGTCCGGAAGGCGTCCTGCCCCAGTTTCAACCCCGCGGGCCCACAAGGGTTCGACTGCCAGAATATGCATAAATGCGCATATTCCGAATATTGCATTCATTTTGGCAATCGGTCGGCCCTATGGACAGCCATTAGCAAACTGGCGAACTCTAAAACCTGCCCAAAACCTGCGCGAACCCCATGAATGGCGCGCCATCGCTCGGGATTCGCTCAGCATGCCACGAGTTTTACACCGTCAAGCTTCACGCCCCCTCTCGCACGCACAAGAGTCTCCCCGGGTCGCAAGCCTCCCTCGATCCCGCGCACTCGACTCCGCTTCCGGTTCTTCCCGGGGCCATTTAGTCAACACCCTCTCGCAACGCACCATCCGCGGCAAACCCCCTGTACCCATCGGCGGCAGCCGCGTACAATACCCTCATGTCCCTCATCGACGACATACGCGCCTACCGGCCCTTCAACCAGCAGGAGGCTGCGGACCGCGCGGTCATCCTGAGGCAGCTGGAGGCCGACCCGCAGGTCTTCGACCGCAGCTCGCTCGCGCATATGACGTGTTCGATCTGGACGGTCGACCCGACCGCAGCCAAGACGCTCATGGTCTACCACAACGTCTACCGTTCCTGGAGCTGGATCGGCGGGCACGCCGACGGGGAGCGCGACCTCGCGCGCGTGGCGCTGCGGGAGCTTGCAGAGGAGACGGGCGTCGCCAGCGCGCGGATCATGCCGTGCGGGCCGGGCGGCATCTACTCGCTCGAAGTGCTGACGGTGGACGGGCATGAGAAACGCGGGCGCTACGTGGGCTCGCACCTGCACCTGAACGTGACGTATCTGGCCGTGGCCTCGCCGAACGCGCCGCTGCGCCCGAAGCCCGACGAGAACAGCGGCGTGCGCTGGGTGCCCCTCGAAAAGGTCTGCGCCCTCTCCACCGAACCGTGGATGGCCACCCGCATCTACCGCAAGCTCATCGACAAGCTTGCGACCATCGACGTCTTTCCGGCGCGAATGTGCTAAGCCCCGACCGCACCCTGCAGCCTGCTCCAACGCTCGCGCGTGAGGTAGTACGCCTCGGCGTCCCGCATAAGACCGTCGGGCGTGGCCTCCATGCCGTGCAGCGTGCCCTCGTGAACGAACCCGGACTTCTCGATGACGCGACGTGACCTGTCGTTGAACACGTAGTGCGTACAGGTGACCATCCCAAGGCCCAGCTCTTCGAAGCCGTAGCGCAACACCTCGCGCACGGCCTCGGTCATGTAGCCGCGACCCCATGCGCTCCGCGCAAGGGCGTATCCCAGCATGAGGCAGTCGACGTTGCGTCGCTGCGGGTCGCGAATGAGCCCGATCGACCCGATGCACGGCCCTTCGGCGCCAACGCTGACACCGGCGTCCTCTCCTGCCGAAACCTTCTCGAAGATGCCGAACACGTGCGGTCCGCTCGCGATCACCTCCACGAACATCCTCGCATCCTCGCGCGTGCGGTGCGGCGCCCACCCGGCATCGGGGCCGACGGCGGGATCGCTGCAGTAGGCGAACACGTCGTCGATATCGTCGGAGGTCAACGGGCGCAGCACGAGGCGCTCGGTTCCCAACGAGGGGCACTCCGCCGACGTCGTCGCCAACACGGCCGGCGCGCAGCCCGGATGCCGCGCCTCGCCAGCCTTAAGGCATGCCGCAAACTGCGCCTCGTCCACCACGCGCACCCCCGCCTCGCGCAGCGCCCGCGCGGCCACACCGTATCCGGGCACGAGCGCGCCCGAGAACGTGCCGTCGTACACGAACCCGTTGCCGCACGAAGGACTCTTCGCTTTCAGCACGGCCAGCGTGCAGCCCCGCTCCCGCACCAGCTCCGTCGTTTTGGCGGCCCCGGCCAGAAACGCGTCCGTGGCATCGCCTCCATCCGCGTCCACCACGCGCAGCGCGCGCTCGGTGGCGACGATCTCGCAAGGCGTGCGCGGCACGGGCAGCCCTCCGAGCGTCTCAGGGCACACGCCCACAAGCTCGTGCGTCGCGCGCAACCGCAGCACGGCCTCGCAAGGCCGCGACTCCCCGTCGTAGCGGCACGGCTCGCCCAGCAGGCACGCGCTCACGGCTATCGGCATGGCTCGTCCTCGTTTCGTCGATAAACCATCGAGGGCACCGGCGCAAGAGCGCGGCCTAGAACTTCGCGAACCGCTCGTGACGCTTGCACACGAGCTCGTCTGCGGGCATGTCGGCAAGCTCGTCGAGCGTCGCCTCCACGTAGGCGCGCACGCTCGCGGCGGCCTGCTCGGGGTTCTCGTGCGCCGGACGCGCGCCTTCGGACAGCACGGCGTCGACGATGCCCATCTCGCAGGCTTCGACGGCGCTCATCTTCATGACGGCAGCCGCCTCGGGAGCCCGCGTGCGGTCCTTCCAAAGGATCGAGGCGAACCCCTCCGGCGACAGCACCGAGTACACCGCGTGCTCCTGCATGGCCACGCGGTCGGCGAGCGCGAGCGCGAGCGCGCCCCCCGAGCCGCCCTCGCCCAGAAGCACGCTCACCACCGGCACCCGCAGCCCCGCGAGCCCGACGAGGTTGTCGGCGATGGCGTTGCCCTGCCCGCGCTCCTCGGCCTCCATGCCGCAGAACGCGCCCTGCGTGTCCACAAGGCACACGACCGGCCGTCCGAACTTCTCGGCCTGGCGCATGAGGCGCAGGGACTTGCGGTAGCCCTCGGGCTGCGGGCAGCCGAAGTTGCGCGCGATGCGCTCAGAGAGGTCGCGTCCCTTCTCCTGGGCGATCACCGTCACCGCGCGCCCGCCGATCCACCCGAGGCCCGCGACGATCGCGCCGTCGTCGCCGAAAGCGCGATCGCCGTGCAGCTCGATGAAGCCGTCCACGAACGCGTCGATGTAGGAGAGCGCCGTCGGCCGACGCGTGTTGCGCGCTAGCTGCACGCTCTCCCACGCGCGGTTGCCCGCCACCTCGCCGCCGTCGCCGGACGCGGCCGCGCCCTCGAGCGACACGCCCGCCTCGGCATCGAAGCCGCCTTCGCTCAGCACCCGCTCGAGCCGTTTGCGCGAGGCGGCCCCGCGCCTATCGAGGCGGCCCGCCAGATCCGAGATGCGGCGCTTCAGCCCGAGCGGGCCCCATCCCTCTCCCGCGCCGAAGGCGAAGCCCTCCACCGCGAGGTCGCCGTAGGTCACCGTGTTGTACGTGTCCGTCCCGTGCTCAAGGTTCTCGCGAACCGCCTCGTAGCTCACGAGGATGTCCCGATCACCCGGCTCGTGCTCGGCGCGGACGGCCGCCTCCGTGGCCAGATGCAAGGCCAGCAGGTGCGCGAGCGTGCCGCGCAGCTCGCCGCGCTCGACGATGGCGTCGATCAGCCCGTGCTCAAGCGCGAACTCGGCCGTCTGGAAGCCCTCGGGCAGCTCCTGCTTGATGGTGTCGCGGATGACGCGCTGCCCCGCGAAGCCGATGAGCGCGCGGGGCTCGGCCAGGATCACGTCCCCCTGCATGGCGAACGACGCGGTCACGCCGCCCGTTGTGGGATCGGTGAGCACCGAGATGTAGGGCAGCCTCGCCTCGGCGTGGCGCTCGAGCGCGCACGACACCTTCGCCATCTGCATGAGCGATACGAGCCCCTCCTGCATGCGCGCGCCGCCCGACGCGGTGAAGATCACCACCGGCAGGCGCTCGTCGGTCGCGCGCTCCACGAGCCGCGCCACCTTCTCGCCCACGACCGAGCCCATAGACCCCATGAAGAACTGGGAGTCCATGATGCCGACGGCCACGCGCAAACCCGCGATGCGGCCCTCGCCCGTGCGCACGCCCTCCTCAAGGCCGGTCTTCTCGCGCTGGGCGGCCAGCTTGTCGGCATAGCCGGGGAAGGAGAGCGGGTCGGTCTCGGGCACGACGCGGTCCCACTCGACGAAGCTGTCCGCGTCGAGCGTGTCGTCGATGCGCTCGGTCGACGACATGCGCAGGTAGCCTCCGCACGACGGGCACACGTAGTGGCCGGCCGCCAGGCTCGCCTCGTCGAAGTTGAGGCCGCAGTGCGGACAGGCGCGCCACGAGCCGCCGTCGAACGCCGGCTTGTCGGTGGTGCAGAGCACCCAGCCCAAAAGCGGCGCGTCGGCGCTGAGCGGACGGAACACCCGGATGCCGCGGGCGGCCGCGCGCGCAAGGAAGCTGTCCACCTCGGCGAGCGGAAGCGCCTCGTCGCACAGAAGCACCGTCGTCGCGCCGCACTCGTCGGTGGCCGTCAGCACCGCGTAGCCATTGCAGAACAGCGCGTCGGAGTGCTTCTCGCCCAGGCAGACCGCAAGCGGGGCGAGCTTCACATGGGCATCAAAGCGATGGTCCTGCGTGTAGACGACGCACGGCGCGAACCCAGCGTCGGCCACTGATCTCACCAGGCGTTTCGCCGTTTTGGCGCGTGCCATGACAAGCGCCACGGGACGCCCTGCCGCAGCGTCCTCCCTCGCGCCGTCCGCATGCGCAGAGGGCGCGGGCGCAGAGGGCGACGCGGCGGTCCACTCGGAGGAGTCGGCCGCGTCGAGCGCGTTCGGAACGACGGGCAGGGCCGCTGCGGCCTCGGCCGCCATGCGGGGCAGACGGTAGGCCACGTCCGCGGCCTCGGCCGCTTGCTCGGCGGCGGCGACGGCTGCGCCGCCCTTGGGCAGCACCGTTCCGTCCGAGCCGATGGTGATGTAATCCTGCGTGCGCTGCTTCATCGAACGATCATCGCCCCTCTACGCTTCCGCTTTCGCCAGCACGTACTTCTGCGTGGCCGTCGCGCACACCGCGCCGTCCACGCTCGCCTCCACCTCGGCCACGACGAGGCGCGACGAGGACTTCACGATGCGCCCCTGCAAGGTGAGCGTCTCCCCCGGCTCCACCTGGCGACGGAACTTCGCGTTGTCGATGCCGGTGAGGAACCCGATGGCCCCCTCCGTCCCGCGCTCGACGAGAACGCAGAACGAGGCCGCTTGGGCAAGCGCCTCCATGATGACGACCCCCGGCAGCACCGGATGTCCGGGAAAGTGGCCCTTGAACAGCGGCAGATCCGGATCGACGTCCAACTCGGCCGTCACCTCGACGCCCGGTTCGCACGAAACGACGCGGCTCACCCACAGAAACGGGTCGCGATGCGGCAGCACCGCCTCGACGGCGTCCCTGCCGCAAGGAAACGAGATATCCACGATTCGGCTCTCCTTTCAACGGTGCGCGCTTTGCGCGCCATGCGCCCGAAGGGCGCATAACAAGCTCGCAGGTTGGAACAGGGCGCCTCCCAGCGCCCTTTCGCGCCAACGGCGCGAAAACGAACTCGCAGGTTGGCGTAGTCAGTCAGCGAGGGGCGCTCCCGTGCCCCGGATTCGCGGGATCGCGGAGGCGAAGCGTACTTCGGTACGTGAGCCTCCGGGATCGTGCGAAGCCGGGGTGCGGGAGCGCGCCGCAGCGTCGACCCGTTTCGCCGTTCGTCAGAACGGCGAAACGGCGAGGCTCGCGTTGTGCCCGCCGAAGCCCAGCGAGTTCGAAAGCGCCACCTTCTGAGGATACCCCGTTTTCGCCTCCGTGACCACGCTCACCGGACACTCCGGATCGGCTTCAGCGAATCCGCAAGTGGGCGGCACGCAATCGTTCATGACGGACAGCGCGCACACGATGGCCTCGATGGCGCCGGCGGCGCCGAGCGTGTGGCCCGTCGTGCCCTTCACCGACGTCACCGGCACCTTCCGTCCCGCCTCTTCGCCGCAAAGCGCCAAGAGCGCCTTCGACTCGGTGGCGTCGTTCGCCGGCGTGCCCGTGCCGTGCGCGTTCAGATGCCCCAGATCCTCGGGCGAGAAGCCGCCTTCCTCGAGCGCCATGCGCATGGCGCGCACGACGCCCTCTCCGCTCGGCTCGGGAGCCGTCATGTGGTAGGCGTCGCCCGTCGAGCCGAAGCCCGTGACCTCGGCCAGCACCTTCGCGCCGCGACCGAGCGCGTGCTCCAGCGACTCGAGCACCACCGCGCCCGCGCCCTCGCCGGCCACGAATCCCGCGCGGCGCGCGTCGAACGGAAGAGACGCGCACGCCGGATCCTCCGACTTCGACAGCGCGCCGAGGTTCGCGAAGCCCGCGAGGCAGATGGGCGACACGCTCTCCTCCGAGCCGCCGGCCAGAGCCGCGTCGATGTAGCCGTGTCGGATGTCGCGCACGGCCGCGCCGATGGAGTGCGCGCCGGTGGCGCAGGCGGTGA
>ERZ826396.924-NODE-924-length-37733-cov-11.884203_pt1 | contig 37733 bp, 19 predicted proteins | sample MGYA00519926_ERZ826396 | MGnify/ENA primary metagenome ERZ826396 (study PRJEB31778, sample SAMEA3449230) | human gut metagenome | biome: human gut; feature: human-associated habitat; material: faeces | place: United Kingdom | collected 2010/2012 ... | reverse complement strand
CATGCGGACTCCAATCCGGACACCGGAGTGTCCAACTTTTTGTCCGCACCCCCATATTGCGAATATAAACATTTCGAAATCGCAAGGAAGCAGGTTGCTTCCCGGACGAAAGACGGCGAGGGCAATGGCCGGCCCGCATCGTCGCTTCGTCCGCAAAGCGAGCGAACCGTGACGCAACGAAAGGAACCCAAAGCCATGACGGAGAAAAGCGAACCTCTCGCGACAAACATCTACAAAGAAGCCTTAGCGCTGAAAGACCAGATGATTCGATGGCGCCGCGCACTGCATCGCGAGCCAGAGGTGGGCCTTCATCTGCCAAAGACGAGCGCTTTCTTGAAAGCCCGCCTGGAAGAGATGGGCATCGAGTACACCACGCTCGTAGACGGATCGTGCATCACGGCGACGCTAGGCCAGGGCGAGCCGTGCATCATGTTGCGAGCTGATTGCGATGCGCTTCCCATAAAGGAGATGTCGGGCGAGTCCTTCGCCTCCGAAAACGAGGCCATGCACGCTTGCGGCCACGATATGCACGCAGCCATGTTGCTGGGTGCGGCGAAGATGCTCAAAGAGCGCGAATCGCAGCTGGCAGGACGCGTGAAACTGTTCTTCCAACCTGGCGAGGAGGCTGCCCACGGCGCCGCCACCTGCGTGGAAGAGGGCATTCTTGAAAACCCCGCGCCCGACGTGGCCTTCGCGCTGCACGTGGCCTCGCAAGTGCCGGTGGGCGTGTTCGCCTGGGGGAGCAAGGCGCTTGCGCGCGCCCACAACTTCAAGGTGACCGTGACGGGCGTGGGCGGTCACGGATCGATGCCGTACATGTGCGTGGATCCCATCACCCCCGCCGCCTACATTCACCTGGGCCTGCAGGAGCTCCTGACGCGCGAGATAAAGGGCTCCGACGAGGCCGTGATAACCATAGGCGCGTTCCAAGCGGGCGAGGCCTCCAACGTCATCCCGCAGACGGCGGTGCTCAAGGGCAACATGCGCACCTTCGATGACGAGGTGCATGATTTTCTTTACAAGCGTATCGGCGAGATAGCGCCCGCCATCGCACAGACGTATCGCGCCTCTGCCGTGGTGGAATCCATATCGGACGATCCGATGCTTGTATGCGACATCGACCTGAGCCGTCTCGCCTCCGACGCCATCAAGTGCGCGGTTCCGGGCGCGCAAGTGCTCGACGACAAGCTGCACGTAATGGGTTCGGAGGATTTCTCCTACATAGCCCGCGAACTGCCTTCGACGTACTTCATGGTGGGGGCGAAGATGGCCGACACGGAAAACATCTACGGCCAGCATCACCCGCAGGTGCGCTTCAACGAAGACTGCCTTCCCATCGGCGCGGCGGCGCATACGGCCGTGGCGCTCGCATGGCTCGAAAAGCAGAGCGCATGACTTTGCAGCGTGGGCGCCTCGCCGCGCTGGATACGCGAGCAGATGGCGGCAACGCCCACGCAAAGCGCCGCCAACGCACCCGTCGGGTAGGCCGCGGTTCCGGTAAAGGCCGCGCCGTTTCGCATCCGAAAGCCCGTGGCGCCCCGCAGCAAGATCGACCACGCCGCCCTCTCCCGAGACCGACGCCGGAAACCTCGCTCTGCGCGCAAAAAAATGCCCCCGCGCGAGGCGAGGGCATTTCGGCGTTGGCAAAAGGTGTTTACAGCTTCACCACGTTGCTCGCCTGGAGCTTGCCGTTCTGGCCCGTGGTGACGTCGAACTCGACCGCTGCGCCCTCGTCGAGGGTCTTGAACCCGTCCATCTTGATCTCGGAGAAGTGGACGAAGAGATCCTCGCCGTCGTTCTGGGAGATGAAGCCGTAGCCCTTCTCGGGATTGAACCACTTCACAGTACCTTGCGCCATCTTAAATCCTCTTTCCTCTTCCCGATCCCTCGGGAAGGTAACACTGCATGCTGCGTGGCGGCAGCACTCGCCCTCACCTCGAGAGCACTCGTCCACTATACGCCATGCGGAGGGAAAAATGCGCGGGATTCTGCTTTTCGCGCCTTTTTTACCGATCCGTTGACTGAAACGAACACCCTCTTTCAAAGGATGCGGACGCGCCGCAGCCGCCCTCGCCGAAGCCGTCGGGGCGCAAGGTCTCGACGAGCGGCGGCTCCGCCTCCTCGGGCGGCGCCTCGAAGCCGAGCATCTCCAGCGTCGAAGACACCTCCTCGGCCGCATCGTCGTCGGCATCATCGAGCAGGCGCATCGCGTCCTCGGGGTCGTCGGGCAAATCGAGGCCGTAGGCGTCGGCGAGGGCGCGGGCCTGCCGCTCGCGCAGATCGGCCAGATCGCGCTCGCCCGCGTCGCGCAGGTAGCCTGACGCGAGCAGCAGGCTGCGCGCGACGTAGTCCACGACGCGCGGGTCGACGCCCGACACCTGCACGACGCTCGCGACGGAGTCCGGCGCGAGCGACAGCAGGGCCGCTCCGTCCATGTCCACGGCCTCGCCGACGGCGTCTTCGAGCATGTCGGCGGCGCGGAGCGGGTCGCGCTCTTCCTCGGCCTTCGTCCAGCTGCGCCGGATGATCTCGGCGAACTGGAGCAGTATGCGCATAAGGTAGTCCTGCTCAAGCATGAGGCTCCTTTCTCTCGTGCAGCGCCGGTTCGACAAGCGCCCCGGCGCGGGTCGCGGGGACAAGCCCCGCTCCCAGTTGGGGACTAAACATGCCAGAGGGCATGTTTACCCTTTCTCGCGAACCGCGTCGACGGCAGACGAAGCGCGCCCTTTAGCAAAGGAAGGGCGGGCGGGCGCGCGGTGCGCGGCGCCGTCAGGTCGGCGGCATCGGTATTCCCAGGTGGTCGTAAGCGCGCTCGGTGGCGACGCGGCCCTTTGGCGTGCGCACCATGAGGCCCTGCTGCATGAGGAACGGCTCGTAGACGTCCTCGAGGGTGTCGGGATCCTCCGAGAGCGCCGAGGCGAGCGTGGTCAGGCCCACGGGACGGCCGCCGAACTGCACCGCGAGCAGCTCGAGGATGCGGTTGTCCATGCCGTCGAGGCCGAGCGCGTCCACCTCGAAGAAGCTCAGCGCCTGCGCCGCCACGTCCTCGTCGATGGCGCCGTCGCCGCGCACCTGCGCCCAGTCGCGCACGCGCTTGAGCAGACGGTTCGCCAAACGCGGCGTTCCGCGGCTGCGGCGGGCGATCTCGAGCGCCCCGTCTTCGGCGATGTCCACGCCCAGGATGGCGGCCGAGCGGCGCACGATGGAGGCCAGCTCGTCGGGCGTGTAGTACTGCAGACGGAACACGACGCCGAAGCGGTCGCGCAAGGGCCCGGTCAGAAGGCCCGTGCGCGTGGTGGCGCCCACGAGCGTGAAGCGCGGCAGATCGAGGCGGATGGAGCGCGCCGCCGGCCCCTTGCCCACCACGATGTCGAGCGCGAAGTCCTCGAGCGCAGGGTACAGCACCTCCTCCACCATGCGGTTCAAGCGGTGGATCTCGTCGATGAACAGCACGTCGCCCTCTTCAAGATTCGTGAGGATGGCCGCGAGGTCGCCCGTGCGCTCGATGGCCGGACCGCTCGTCGTCTTGATGTTCGCCCCCAGCTCGTTGGCCACGACGGCGGCGAGCGTCGTCTTTCCGAGGCCCGGAGGGCCCGAGAACAGGATGTGGTCCACCACGTCGCCGCGCGCCCGCGCGGCCTCGATGAGGATGGCCAGCGACTCTTTGATCTTCGTCTGGCCCAGGTAGTCGCCCAGGCGCTTCGGGCGCAGGCTGCGGTCGAGCGCGAGGTCGTCCTCGGTGAGCGTGGGCGCGACCGCCCGTTCGGACGCGCTTTGCCGTGCCCCGATGCCGAAGGCGGGATCGGCCTCGAACACAAGGCCCTCTATTTCGATGCCGTTGTCAGCCATGGCCGCCTCTCCGTCAGCGGGCGCGGACAGTCCGACGCCCTCACGAGTTCGCTCCCAAACGCTTCAGGGCGTATTGTAGCAGCACGCCCTCGTCGCCGCCCTCGGGCGCGCCCTTGAGCGCCACGTCGGCCTCCGCAGAGGTGAAGCCCATCGACAGCAACGCCTCGAGCGCGCCGGCCAGACGTTCGGCGGCGGGGGCGGCGGACTGCGAAGCGTCGCCGAAAAGCCCTTCGAGGCCCTGGTCGAGCGATCCTTTCAACTCGAGGATGATGCGCGAGGCTGTCTTCTTCCCCACGCCGGGCACGCGCTGCACCGCCACCACGTCCTGCGCGGCCACCGCGGCCACGAGCGCGGCGGGCGTGAACGACGAGAGCGCCGCGAGCGCCACCTTCGGCCCCACCCCGCTCACGCCGATAAGGCGCTCGAACAGCGCCTTCTCCTCCAAGGAGAGAAAGCCGTACAGCGACAGCCCGTCCTCGCGCACCTGCAAGTAGGTGTGGACCTCCACGGGGGATCCGACTTCCGGCAACTTCGAGAGCGCCGTCTGCGACATGCCCACGGCGTAGCCCACTCCTCCCACCTCCAGGTAGGCCGTCGAAGCGTCCTTGCCCGCAAGGACGCCCTTCAAAAACGCGATCATATCCTCGCCCCTTCCTTCGTCGGACAGGCCTTCGCCGCACGTCCGGACGGCGCCGCCCCGAAGGCCCCCCGCCGCGCCGCAGCGTCGCGCGCCTCGGCCTGGGCGACCAGGTGGTCGAAGCGGCCCTCCGCATGCGCGAAGCCCTCGTGCGTCGCAAAGCAGATGGCCGCCGCCAACGCATCCGCCGCATGGTCGGGCCGGGGAACGTCGCTTAAGGAGAGCACTTGGCGCACCATATACTGGACTTGGGCCTTGTCCGCCGTCCCCACGCCCACCACGGAAAGCTTGATCTGGTTGGGGGAGAACTCCTCCACGTACAGATCGCGCTCGGCGCACGCCACGAGCGCCGCGCCGCGCGCCTGGCCGGTGGCGAACGCGGCCGAGACGTTCTGTCCGAACCACACCGTCTCGACGCCTGCGCACGAGGGCTCGAACCGCGCGATGACAGCCCCTATCTGCCTCTGCACCTTCATCAGGCGATGCGCGAGCGGCATGTCCGCGGAAGTGGAGACGCATCCGTAGGCGACGCACGCCAAGCGCGGCCCGCGCTGGGACACGATGCCCCATCCGGTGTTCGCCAAGCCGGGATCGATTCCGAGTATGGTGCGTTCGATGGCCGTGGTAAGCCCCCTTGCCCGTTGCCCTGCCCGCCGGCTTCCTGCGCACGGCGACTTTGTTACAAACGTTTGTTCGTCATAATCCTATCACATCGTTTCGAGGAGCGGATCGAAGAAGCGGCGTTTTTTCATTTTTTCACAGCCCTGATGGAAGATCCCGCCAGAAGACGCACCTCCCGCCCGATGCCGCACGAGATGCCGGATCCCGCGCGCATCGCACCCCCTCTGCATGCCCAAGAACGCGGGCCGCCCCGCGCGTCGGCCCGCGGGCGCGAAAGGAACCGCAGCAGCCAGCAAAGAGCACGGTCGCAATAGGGCTTCGTCCAACAAATACCCCAGGCGGAAAGAGCGAATGATCGGGATCGGAAGGAAGGCCGTCGATCCGGATACGCTTCGGCCTTCGAATCCCGCCACACCCTCTTTCGTGGCTGCATTTCAGCCACGTCACCGTCCACCGAGCGCTCGACCGCGAAAAAGAAGGGAATGAAAAACGGGGGCGCGACTGTGCCGCGCCCCCGCTCGAATCACGATTCCGTCTCAGCGGAAACCGCCGAAGACCCGGCTACTCGTCAAGCGCCTCGGCGATCTCGTCGGTGATGTCCATGGTGTGGTAGACGTTTTGCAGGTCCTCAAGCTCCTCGAGCTTGTCCACGAGGCGCATGACCTTCTTCGCGTCGCTCACGCTCACCGCAGCGGGCGTAGTAGCCTCCATCGTGAGCTCGGCGCCCTTCACCTCGATGCCCTGCCCCTCGAGGCCCTTCTTCACGGCCATGAGGTCGGTGGGCGCGGTGTAGACGATCCACTCGTCCTCGGCATCCTCGTAGTCAAGGCCGCCGGCCTCGGCCACGGCCATCATGAACTCGTCCTCGTCGGCGGCGGCGCCGTTGGGGCCGACGGGGTTCTTCTTGTCGCCCGTCTCCACCTCTTTGGCCACCATGACCTGGCCCTTGCGCTCGAACATGAACGCCACGGAGCCGGAGGTGCCGAGGTTGCCGCCGTGGTGGTTGAACGCCGCGCGCACGTCGGCGGCGGTGCGGTTGCGGTTGTCGGTGAGCGCCTCGCAGTAGATGGCCACGCCGCAGGGGCCGTAGCCCTCGTAGACCACCGTCTCGTAGTTCGCCGCGTCCTTGCCGGAGCCGAACGCCTTATCGATGGCAGTCTTGATCTTGTCCTTCGGCAGGGAGTAGCCCTTGGCCTTCTCGATGGCGGCCGCAAGCGACGCGTTGTTGTCGGGGTTGGGGTCGCCGCCTTCCTTCGCGGCCACCGTGATGTTGCGCGACAGCTTGGAGAACAAGGCCGAGCGCTTCGCGTCCTGCGCCGCCTTGCGATGTTTCGTGGTTGCCCACTTCGAATGCCCAGACATAGACGTCCCTTCCGATGTTGCACTTGCCGACCGGTTATTTTAGCACATGCGTCACACCCCTCGGTCGCTTTCGCACGGTCTTCAAAAAGGCGTTTGAAGAGAAAGGACTCGGGCGGGCAGGGCGAAACCATGCCCCAAGATCATCCGGACGCTCGGAAAAGGGGCGCGGCCCGGCGAGAATCCGCAGGTCGCGCATCTCCTCCCCAACCGCAGGGCGTTCGGCTAACTGCCCCCTTCCGCTAAAGCGTTCAGATGGCTTTGCGATTCAGCCAAGAGAAAGAGCCAAAGCCGGCACAGACGACGCCGCATGATGCGGGGCAGACGGCTCGAGACGAGCAAGCGCCCCTCGCGCTTTCTGACGGCATGGCGACGCCGTGGCGACGGTTCGCCACACCGCGCCCTCCCGCCCCGCCGCGCCCCTACAATCGTGCGGACGGGCCGAGGCGGCCCGCCGCCCATCGCCAGTATTTCGGAAGGAGCGCCCCCATGAAGGGAAACCAGGAACTCATCGACACGCTGAACGACCTGCTGTCCGGCGAGCTGACCGCCATCAACCAGTACATGGTGCATGCCGAGATGTGCGAGGACTGGGGCTACACGAAACTGCACGACAGCTTCGAGCACCGCGCCATCACCGAAATGAAGCACGCCGAGAAGCTCATCGAGCGCATCCTGTTCCTCGAGGGGACGCCCATCGTGTCGCACCTTAACGAGATCCGCATCGGGGCGATGGTCCCCGAGCAGGTGGACCTCGACCACGCGCTCGAGGTGGACACCGTGCGCGACTACAACGAGGCCATCGTCCTAGCCGGCAAGGTGCTCGACTACGCTACGCGCGACGTCCTCATGGACATCCTCGAAGACGAGGACAAACACGTCGACGAGCTCGAGGAGCTGCAAGACCAGATCGAGCAGATGTCGCTTCAGGTGTTCCTCTCCACGCAGAACTAGCCGCACGCGCTCCTTGCCGCAGCAGGACGGGCCGCCGATCCGCGCGAAAGGTCGGCGGCCCACCGCGCGTCGGGGCGCTTCGGGCGCAAGAACAACGAAAAGGCCGTCCGCGACCCCGAGCACGATTCCGCGCGCGACGCCCCTGCGCGGCGACATCCGGCCGACCGCCACCCCACCCCCCCCACCCTCTCGAAACCGTAGCAAAACCGCCGGGCAGGCTTCTCGGCACGGACGGATAATTGTACAAACCGGCCAGATTGCTCGTTTTAATCGAACACGGAGATGCATACAATCAAAGGGAACGTTTTGTTTTTTTCGCGGATTGAAAGCAGGCAGGACCATGGACTCGATGGCGCGTCGCGCGAGCGCATCCCCCCGAACCGTGCACGTAGGCATCGACGTGGGGTCAACAACGACCAAGGTGGTCGCCATCGATTCGAAAACGGGCGACGTGCTCTTCTCCCGCTACGCCCGCCACGGCGCACGGCAGGCGCAAAGCGTCCTCGACGCCCTCGAGGAAACGGCAGCGCGCTTCCCCGACGCGCGCATGAAGGCGGCTATGAGCGGATCGGGCGGCAGCGGCATCGCCGAACGGCTGGGCATGCCGTTCGTCCAAGAGGTGGTGGCGGGCGCCGCAGCCGTGCAAAGGCTGCATCCCCAAGCGCGTTGCGCCATCGAGCTGGGCGGCCAAGACGCCAAGATGGTGTTCTTCCGCACGAACGAAGGCACCGGCCAGCTCGAATCCGTCGACATGCGCATGAACGGCAGCTGCGCGGGCGGCACGGGCGCGTTCCTCGACGAGATGGCCGCCGTCCTCAAAATCCCCGTGGAGGAGTTCGACGCGCTGGCCGCCAAGGGCTCGACGGTCTACGACATCTCGGGACGCTGCGGCGTGTACGCCAAAACCGACATCCAGCCCTTGCTCAACCAAGGGGCGGCACGCGAGGATCTGGCGCTCTCGGCGCTTCACGCCGTAGCCAAGCAGACGCTCGGAGGCCTTGCGCAGGGCCTTGCCGTGGAGGCGCCCGTCGTGTTCGAGGGCGGACCGCTCACGTTCAACCCCACGCTCGTGCGCGTGTTCGTCGAACGGCTGGGGCTCGCAGACGACGAGGCGATCCTGCCCGAGCATCCCGAAACCGTCGTGGCGCAAGGCGCGGCGATCACGCTTTCCGGCATGCTCTCGGGCACGGCTCCGCTCCTCGATCCCCGCGAGGCCGCACAGGCTCTGAAGGGGTTTTCGGACGAGGGCGCATCCGCCCTCGCGCCCGCCCCCCTATTCGCCACGGACGCGCAACGCGAGGGCTTCCTCGCACGCTGCGCGCTGCCGCCGCTGCCCGATCCGGACCACGTGGCGGCGCAGGCGCGCAAGCGAGGAGGCACGTTGCGCTGCTACCTGGGCATCGACTCCGGAAGCACCACCACCAAGCTCGCGCTCGTGGACGATGACGGCGCGCTCGTTCACAGCTTCTACGCCCGCAACGACGGAAAGCCCCTCGATGTCGCGCGGGACGCGCTTCTGGCCACACGCGACGCGTTTCGCAGCCGCGACGTGGAGCTGGACGTGGTCGCGTGCGGCACCACCGGCTACGGAGAACTCCTGCTCCATCGCGCCCTCCACGCCGACTGCCATGCGGTGGAGACGGTCGCCCACGCCCGCGCGGCGACGCGCTACGCGCCCGACGCCACGTTCGTCTTGGACATCGGAGGGCAGGACATGAAGGCCATCTGGCTGAAGGACGGCGTGATCACCGACATCGTGGTGAACGAGGCATGTTCGAGCGGCTGCGGATCGTTTCTGGAGAACCTCGCCGCATCGCTGGGCATCCCCGCCGAGGACATAGCCGAAGCGGCGTTTCGCTCAAGGCGCCCGGCCTCGCTCGGCAGCCGCTGCACCGTGTTCATGAACAGCTCCATCGTAAGCGAGCAACGCAACGGCCGCACGCCCGACGACATCGTGGCGGGACTCGTGCGCTCCATCGTGGAGAACGTGTTCACGAAGGTGGTGCGCGTGGCGAACCTGGACAGCTTGGGACAGCGCGTCGTAGTGCAAGGCGGCACGTTCGAGAACGACGCCGTATTGCGCGCGCTCGAGCTCCACCTGGGACGCAGGGTGACGCGCGCTCCGTATCCGAGCCTTATGGGGGCGCTCGGCACGGCGCTTCTGGCCAAAGAGCGCGCCGAGGCAGCCGCCGAGGCCGGCGAAGGCCGCCCCTCCTCCTTCATCGGCCTAGACGCGCTCGAGGCCTTCTCGTACGAGCGGCGGGCGAACCTGCCCTGCCCCTTCTGCGAAAACCACTGCAACCGCACCGTCGTCGAGTTCTCCGACGGCACCTCCTGGGTGACGGGCAACCGCTGCGAGCGCGGCGAGGCGACGGGGGACCCGAAGAACGCGAAGACGCGAAGCTTCGTGCGCGAGACGGCGAAGCGGGCGGCGGCGAACCTGTTCGCCGAGCGCGAGCGCCTGCTCTTACGCGAATCTCCCGTAACGCCGGCGGCGCCCGATCGGGGCTTGACCGTGGGCATCCCGCTCGTGCTGGCGTTTTGGGACTCGCTTCCGTTCTGGTCGGCGCTGTTCCGCTCGATCGGCTGCAAGGTGCGCGTGTCGGGACCCAGCACGCGCAAGCTTTACGAACGCGGATTGCCCTCCGTTGCCTCGGACACCGTGTGCTTCCCCGCCAAGCTGGCCCACGGGCACGTGCAAAGCCTGATGGACGCAGGAGTCGACCGCATCTTCATGCCCATCGTCACCACCGCGCCCACGGAGAACCGCGCCGAAACGAGCGTGTCGCGCTGCGCCGTAGTGAAGGGCTACCCTTTGGTGGTGCGCACTTCCGACGACCCCGAGGGGCGCGGCGGCATTCCCTTCGACACGCCGCTGTTCCACTGGTACACCGAAGCCGACCGCAACCGGCAGCTCGCGTCCTACCTTTGCGAGCGCTTCGAAGTGGACGAGAAAGCGGCGCAGACCGCCATCGCCCAAGCCGATGCGGCGCTGGCCGCGTTCAGAAGCGACCTGCTGGCCCGCGGCGCAGAGACGATAGCGCAGACGAAGCGCTCCGGAAGCTGGGCGGTGGTGCTGGCCTCGCGCCCCTACCACAACGACCCGCTGGTCAACCACGACCTGCCGCGGATGTTCGCCGAGCAGGGCATAGCCGTGCTGCCGCCCGACGCCGTGCCCGCAGCGAACGAGGCGGACCTCTCGCGCAGCCGCTTGGACATCGTGAACAACTTCCACGCGCGCATGCTGGGCTGCGCGCTCGCATGCGCCGAAAGCCCCTCCCTCGAGCTCGTGCAGCTCGTAAGCTTCGGCTGCGGCCACGACGCCTACCTCTCCGACGAAATCGTGCGGCTCATGAAGGAGCGCTCGGACAAGGTGCCGCTCGTCCTCAAAGTGGACGAGAGCGACGCAGCGGGCCCGCTGCGCATCCGCACGCGTTCGTTCATCGAGACGGTGGGCATGCGCCGCGAGCGGCGGATCGCCTCGGCCACGCGGGAGCTGCCCGACCCCTATCCCGCGAAGTACGTGCGCGCCGACCGCAAGCGCAAGGTGGTGCTCGTGCCCAACACGTCGCACGCGTTCTGCCGGCTGATGAGCGCCGCCATGCGCAAGCAGGGCATCGCCGCCGAGCCTTTGGACGTGGGCCGCGAAGAGGCTATCGCCCTGGGCAAGAAGTACGTGCACAACGACATCTGCTTCCCCGCCCAGATGACGGTGGGCGAGGCGTTGGCCGCGCTTCGAAGCGGACGCTACGACGATGCGGAGGTGGCCATCGGCACGGGCAAGTACGTGGGCGACTGCCGCCTGACGCACTACTGCGCGCTCCTGCGAAAGGCGCTCGACGACGCGGGCTACGCCCACGTGCCCATCATCACCAACGACGACGCCGACGAGCACCGCTTGCACCCCGGCTTCAAGCTCAGCCTGACCTCGAGCGTCCGCATCGCCATGGCCCTGCCCATGATAGACGCCCTGGAAGAGCTCCTGCGCAAGATGCGGCCCTACGAACTTGAGCCCGGAAGCGCGAACCGCGCCTTCGACGAGGCGCTCGATGCGGTGGTGGAGGGCTTGGAGCGGCGCGGGACGCACGGGGCGAGGCGGAGCTTCAAGCGCGCCATCGACATCATGGCCGGCGTGCGCTACGACCGCTCCCGTCCGCGCCCGCGCGTGCTCATCGTGGGCGAGTACCTGCTGAACTTCCACCCCGGCGCCAACCGCGATATCGAGGCGTACCTCGAGCGCAACGGCATGGAGGTGGTGGAGGCGCGAATGACCGACGTCATCCGCAAGACCTACTTCTATCAGGATGCGCAGATAAGGGAGTTCGACGTTGATCGCCCGTTTGCGCAGAAAGCGCAGTTCGGCATGGCAAACCGCCTGTTCGATGCCGCGCACGACGCGACCGACCGCATAGCGGCGGCCCATCCGCTTTACGAGCCGCCGTGCCGTCTGCCCGATCTCGCACGGGCGAGCGATCCCATCGTCCACCACACCTTCGACGCGGGAGAGGGCATCCTCATCCCGGCGGAGATACTGCACCACGCCGCGCGCGGCTGCCGCGCCTTCGTCATCTTGCAGCCTTTCGGATGCTTGCCCAACCACGTGGTGGGGCGCGGCATCGCAGGCCAGCTGCGCGAGCGCTACCCCGACGCGCAGATACTCGCGCTGGACTACGACCCTGACGTGAGCTTCGCGAACATCGAGAACCGCTTGCAGATGCTCATCATGAACGCCCGCGATGCCGCGCCCGGCGTCTGCGGAATATCCCAGCGGGGCAAGGGACGCGCATCCGGCGCCGATCAGGAGGACACGGCAGGGTCGCCTCCGCCTCGCCTCGGGCGACGGCATGACGAGAGCGGAAATCGCGGCCTCTCCCCATGGGACGACCCCAAACGGCGACAAGCGGCATGCGTGGGAGGCGAGTGCCATGGCTAGGCCCCGAAAGCGATCGGGCGAACCAGACGCCCAGCAGCGCCTCGTCGACGCCTTGTGGCTGCTGCTCGAAAGCAACCGCCTGAACGATCTGACGGTGGGCATGGTGACGGCGAAAGCGGGCTGCAACCGCGGCACGCTGTACTACCACCATGCGGACCTCGACGCCCTCGTGTACAGCGCCATCGAGCGCGAGCTGGTCGGCGACGGCTCCGTGATCAGCGCGGTGTACGATCTCGTGCTGGGCACTGGAACCGCCTCGCCGACGGCCCTTATGGACACCCCGTCCTTCCGCCGGCTCGGACTTGCCATCGAGCAAGGAGGGATCGAGCTCGTCTCCGCGAAGATCAAGGACATCGTCGCGAGGATGTGGCAAGCGGCGCTTCGCCCCGAAGGGGTTCCGCTGCAGCCCGCCACGCACATGCTGCTCGAATACCACATCAGCGGCGTTGTCGCCCTCTTGGCGCGCCACACCCGGTCCCGCGCCCACGGAGGGCTGCCTCAAGACGACGTGTCCGAGCTGCTTCGCCGGGCCGCCTCCTTTCTGATCGACGCCCTCGGGGATGCGGAGGGCGTCTCCCCCGAAGAGGCACTCGCCCGCCTCCAAACGGCCAGCCGCGTCTCTCGAGCCATGCTCCCATGAGCAGAGGGTCGACACGGCGAGCATCCCGCGGCGAAACCGCAGGGCCGGGAAGGTTCGTCGAGCTCTCGTTGCCCCTCCTCGTTTGGGTGTTCGCGCTGTGCAGCGTCGTCGGCCTGGCCGTCGAAACGATAGCGAGCTATCCCATCGACGGCGTGTGGAAGAATCGCGCGGGGCTTCTCTGGGGCCCCTTCTCGCCCATATACGGCGCAGGAGGCATGCTGATGACCGTGGCGCTCAACCGCCTCGCAGCCGCAAGGCCCGGGGTCCTGTTCGCAGCGGCAGCGCTGCTCGGGGGCGCGTTCGAATATGCGGCAAGCTGGTTTTGGGAGCGCGCGTTCGGCATCGTGGCCTGGAGCTACGCCGACGTCCCCTTCAACTTGGACGGACGCACGTGCCTGGGGATCGCCCTTGTGTGGGGCATCGCCGGACTCGCATGGATGAGATTGGGGCTGCCGCTCGCCGTGCGCCTCGCCGACCGCATCCCCGTGCGGATCCGTCGCCCGCTCGTCAACGCGCTGCTCGCCTTTCTCGTCGCGGACGCAGCTATGACCGTCGTCGCGTTCGAATGTTGGTTCGACCGTCAGGCGGGCCGTCCTGCGGAGGAGCCGGTGCCGGCGTACTTCGCCGAGCATTACGGCGACGACTTCATGGCCGAACGCTTTCAGGCCATGTCGATTCATCCCGACTTGGCACGCAGAACCTAGCCGGCGAAACGCGTCGGGGGGCAGGGCATGCAGACCGCGAAGATCGCGCGAACGCGCGGAAGGCGCGAGCCGGCGCGCCTTGCCGAGAAAACAGGTCGCACGCTGAACTCTCGTTGACAACCGCCCCTTGCGAACCCACCATGAGAGAACGCACCGCACGTGGCCGCAATCCCGACGATCGCGGCCCGCACGAGAGGAGATCCCCATGCGCCGCATCCACTGCCTCAACAACATCTCGCCCCTGGGCACCGCCCTCCTCACCGAAGGCTACGCGCTGTCCGACACGCTCGAGGGCGCCGACGGGGCGCTCGTGCGCAGCGCGTCTTTGCACGATGTCGAGCTGCCCGAAAGCTTGCTCGCCATCGCCCGCGCGGGCGCGGGCGTGAACAACATCCCGCTCGAGCGCTGCGCCGAGGCGGGCATCGTGGTGTTCAACACCCCCGGAGCGAACGCGAACGCCGTGAAGGAGCTCGTCATCTGCGCGCTTTTGCTGGGCAGCCGCGATATCGCGGGCGGCATCGCGTGGTGCCGCGACAACGCCGGCGACGAGAACATCGCCAAAGCGGCCGAGAAGGCGAAGAAGGCGTTTTCCGGGCGCGAGATCGCGGGCAAGAGGCTCGGCGTGATCGGGCTGGGGGCCATCGGCGCGGAGGTGGCCAACGCCGCCGTCGGTCTGGGGATGGACGTCTACGGCTACGACCCGTACGTGTCGGTGGGGGCGGCCTGGCGCATCTCGAGCGCCGTGAACCACGTCACGAACCTCGACGACGTGCTGCGCGTCTGCGACTACCTCACCATCCACGTGCCCGCCACGGACTCCACGAAGGGCATGATCGACGCGCGCGCCTGCTCGCTCATGAAGGACGGGGCCGTGTTCCTCAACTTCTCGCGCGATTCGCTCGTGGACGACGAGGCCATGGCCGCCGCGCTCTCCTCGGGCAAGGTGGCCGTCTACGTCACCGACTTCGCCAACCCCGCCGTCATGCGCATGGAGCATGCCGTCGTGCTGCCCCACCTGGGCGCCTCGACGACCGAGGCCGAGGACAACTGCGCAGTGATGGCCGTGCGCGAGCTCATGGACTACCTGGACAACGGCACCATCGCGAACTCCGTGAACTACCCCGTCTGCGACCTGGGCCCCGTGCCGGAGGGTCTGCGCCGCGTGGCCGTACTGCACGAAAACGTTCCGAACGCCCTCGCCCGCATCACCAACGTGTTCGGCGACGCGGGCGTGAACATCGAGAACATGGCGAACAAGTCGCGCGGAGAGGCGGCCTACACGCTGCTCGACCTCGACGCGGGCGCGGCGGGATGGCCCGACGATGCCATTGAGCGCCTCGCCGCCCTCGAGGGCGTGCGCAGGGTGCGCGTGGTGAAGTAGCGGCTTCCCGTCGTTGCGCAACCACCCGAAGGCCGATGCCCCGGAGGCGTCGGCCTTCGTTTTTCTCGTTTTTCGCCGAACGTGCTCGGCGGGGCATCCCCTGCGCCGTCGCGCTAACCGTCGCATGGCGAGAAAACCGCTTCGCTTGTTCGCTTTCCGTCCACCGCAGCCGGACGCCGTGCCGGCACCCACGGCTCCTCCGGTCGCGCGAAGCGGGCGACGAAGCTGCGCAGCCCCTCGGGGAAATGGGAGCATCGCGCCAAACACAACCCAGAAAGCAGAGGGGCGTGGTCGACCACCTCCGCGCATCTTTGTTCCGACAGGTGGAATTCCGAAGCTCCGCGTCCTCCCAAACGCACTTCGTCGCAGCCGTAGCGCCCTCTCCTTCGATCGATGAAAAACCCGGCTCCGGCAACGACAAGATGACGGGCGATCGGATCGCATGATCTCATCTCGCCCGAAGCAGCGCCGACCCAAAAACTTTTCAACTAAATGAAATCTTTTCCAGTAATTGGCAAAACTTTTCATTCGATTGAAAAGTTTCTCGATTTCTTCTATACTTTTCAATCGAATGAAAAGTTTCTGCCGAAGGGAAGACCCATGATCGACAGGCCGCATTACCTCGCGCAGCTGCGCCGCTGGAAGGATCGGGACCTCATCAAAGTAGTCACCGGCGTGCGGCGCTGCGGAAAATCGACGCTGCTGCGCCTGTTCGCCACCGAGCTGGAGAAGGAGGGCGTCCCTCCGAACCGCATCATCACCATCAATTTGGAGCAACTTGAGAACGAACGACTCATCGACTACCGCGCCCTGCACGACGAGGTGCTCTCGCGCGCGCAACCCGATGCCATGAACTACGTGTTCATCGACGAGGTGCAAAACGCCCCAGACTTCCAAAAGGCCGTCGACAGCCTCTACACGCGGCCGAACATCGACCTGTACCTCACCGGATCGAACGCCCTTCTGCTCGGCGGCACCTTGGCGACCCTGCTCTCCGGCCGCTACGTGGAGGTGAAGATGACGCCGCTTTCCTTCTCGGAGTACCGCACCGCCTCTGCCCAGGCGAAGGAGGCGCTCTCTCCGCAGCGCCTCTACGACCGCTACATCCGCAACGGGGCCTTCCCCGCCACCTTCGATTTCGCCTCCGACGATCTCTCCCTCCATGACTACCTCGAAGGGATACTGAGCACCGTCCTGTTCAAAGACGTGGCGCAGCGGCTCAACATCGCCAACTCGCTGGCGCTTGACGCCCTCGCCTCCTTCATGTTCGACAACGTGGGAAACCTCGCGTCGGCAAAGCGCATCAGCGACGCCATGACCTCCCAAGGGCTTCGCATAGCGCCCAACACGGTGGCGGAATACCTGTCGGGGCTTGTCAACAGCTATATCTTCTACCCGGTGAAACGCTACGACATCCGGGGGAAACGGCTGCTCAAACTGCACGAGAAGTACTACGCCGTCGATATGGGGTTGCGGAGGATGGCGCTCTCCGGGCAGCTGCGCGACACCGGGCGCGTCCTCGAGAACGTCGTGTATCTGGAGCTGATGCGCCGGGAGAGCTCCGTCTGCATAGGCCGCATCGGCGAAGCCGAGATAGATTTCGTAACGGAAGGCCCCGAGGGCAGAGCGTACTATCAAGTGGCAGAAACGGTCGCCGATGCCGGCACCCTCGCGCGGGAACTGGCGCCCCTACAGGCCCTGCGTGACAACCAACCCAAACTCCTCATCACGCTCGATGACGTCAGCCCGCGCTCCCATGAGGGGATATGGCAGGTCAACGCGTTGGATTGGCTGACCGATTCGACAGGCGGGCACCTCGCCTGAAAGCGATTGGCGAACGCAAGCGGATGCGTCTGCGGACGGAGTTAGGCGGGCATCAGAACGTCAAGGGCTTGGGGGACGGCGTCGATGACGTAGGCTTCGGCCTCCAGCGGCTCGCCGTCTATCTGAGCGGGAACGGGGGCGTCGAAACGCACGCATAGCGAGGAGGCACGGCGAAGCTCCATCTGTCTGAATCGCGTGTGCCTTCCGCTCTTCGCCAGCGCGAAGACGAACGCCGCGCCCGCCACACCGATGGGAGGATGGGCGATGCAGACGTCGAGCAACCCGTCGTCGATGCGCGCATCGGGGCAGATCTTGAAGCCGCCGCCATAAGAGGGGCCGATCTGCACGGCGAACGTGATGGACTCCCCGCTCGTCGGCTCGCCGCCGTCGAACGACACCGTGTAGCGCCGCGCGTCGAGGTGGTGGAGCAGCTGGTCGACGCCGGCCTCCGCGTAGAGGACGGCGCCTGTGCGGCCCGTGCGCTTGCGGCGCTCCACCGTGTCGAGCGCGATGGCGGCGTCGAGGCCGAACGAAAGCGTCTCCACGAACCAATGGCCGTTCACCCGACCGAGATCGACCGCGCGCGGCTCGGCCGTCAGCAGCTGCTCGCACGCCTCGTCCACCTTGCGCGACATGCCGAGCGTGCGCGCATAGTCGTTGCCCGACCCCGCCGGCACGATGCCGAAGACCGGACGCGCGTTGGCAGGACGCCGCATGAGGCCCGACGCCGCCTCGTGGATGATGCCGTCGCCGCCGAGCGCGAGCACGGTCGCGCACCCTTCGGCCCGCTCGGCGATCTCGGAGGCGTGCCGCGGCCCCGCCGTCTTCGCGAGCACCACCGCATCCGGCCCGAGCGCCGCGCGCAAGAGCGTCGCCGCGCGGTCGGCCGCGGCGGCTCCCGCGCCGTTCTGGGCAGCGGGATTCGCGATGAGCAGGACCTTTCCTTCGCGGATGGACGTGTCGGCCTCTTTCTCCTCAGCCGCCTCGCTCCCCTGCCTTCTTGCCGCCTACGCCCGCACTCCTGCCTTCACCGTCTCGTGCAGCTGCGCCAGGTGCTCCTCGTCCTCGGTCCATTGATGCGCGAGCGTGCCGAGCGCCAGGTCGAACCCGCAGCCCTCGAGCGCTGCGGCGACCTCCTCCGGACCGTTCGGCCCCCAGCCGTACGAGCCGAACGGAATGCCCACGCGGCCCTCCCAGCCGCCCTTCGGAGAGAGGCCCTTGAGATAGCACAGAAACGCCGCCACCGTGGGCAGCATGCCGTTGTTGAGCGTGGGCGAGCCCACCGCAACGTACTTCGCCGTCAGCGCCTCGGTCATGATGTCGGAGATGTGGTTCGCCTTGAGGTCGAACAGGCGCGCGGGCACGCCGCACTCGATGAACGCCTCGAGGATCTGGCGCGCCATGGCCTCGGTGGTGTGCCACATGGAGTCGTACACGACGATGGCGTAGTCGTCGGGCGCAAGCGAGCTCCAGCGCCCGTACGTGCGCACGATCTCGTCGACATGACTGCGCCAGATCACCCCGTGGCTCGGCGCGATCATGCCGACGTCCAGGCCGGACAGCGCGTCGAGCGCGCGGGTCACATGGCGCGAGTAGGGCATGACGATGTTCGCGTAGTACTTCTTCGCCTGGGCCAGCACCTCGGGCAGGCCAACCTCGTCGTCGAAGTGCTTCGACGAGGCGAAATGCTGGCCGAACGCGTCGTTGCTGAACAGGATGCGGTCAACGTCGGAGTACGTGACCATGTTGTCCGGCCAGTGCACCATGACCGTCTGGGTGAACGCGAGCGTGCGTCTGCCGATGCAGAGCGTGTCGCCGGTCTTCACCGGCAGATAGCCGCGCTCGCCGTAGTGCGCGGTCAGACCGCTCACGCCGTACGGCACGCTGGCCACGATGCGGGCGTTCGGCGCGAGGGCGCACACGGCGGGCAGCCCGCCGGAATGATCCTGCTCCACATGGTTCGCGATGATGTATTCGATGCGTGCGGGATCCACCACCTCGCGCACCCGCTCGATCAGCTCGTCGGCGAACTCGGGCTTGCACGTGTCGATGAGCGTAGGGTGCTCGTCCATAATGAGGTAGGCGTTGTAGGTGGACCCCCTGTCCGTCGTGTAGCCGTGGAAGTTCCGCTCGTTCCAATCCACACCGCCGACCCAGTACACGTCGGGCTTGACCTCGACCGCATGCAGCATGACGCACTCTCCTTTCGCGTTTTCGCCCAGTATAGCGAACGCACGAAAGCAGCGGGAGGCTCGAGAGCAAAGGACGCGGGATCTTCCGCATGAAACGCTGGAGAGAAGAACTTTTTTCGAGCTACAGGCAACAGAGATGCCGGACGGCGACCGAAGCAAAACCTTACACGATTCTTTCCTTGGCATGACCCGCCCCTTGCACGGTCTTTACGTCGCGCGCCTACAATGAGGCACGCTGTCACGCTCAAGAGGCACCAACCCCGTCGTCAGCAGAAAGGACACCATGGACACTCGACAACTCGCTTCTGCCTACAGCCGCAACACATTCGGTGTGTCACGCCGCGATTTCATCAAGATGGCCGCCGTTGCAGGCGTGACGGCGGTCAGCGGAATGCTCGTCTTCCCCGAACGAGAGGCCGAAGCGGCATTCACAAAACCGGAAGATCCGCACTGGCCCTCCCTCACGGGAGACAAGATCCGCTTCACCGTGCACAGCGACACCCATGTGGGGGCGGACCAAAACAACAACTACCGAGATAAGATCCCCACCGCATTCTCGGCCATATACGCAATGGCGCCCGACATCAACGCGCACTTCTTCGTAGGCGACTCAGCCGATGCCGGACGCCCCGACCAGTACGACGAGCTCGCGCAGCTGCTCAACGCCAACGTACGTAAGCCGGTAGGGATCGTCATGGGAAACCACGAATACTACAATTGGGGCGGCAACAAGCAAAACGCCCAAGACGCGTTTCGGTCGTTCCTTTCCTCAGGGCTGAGCGTGGCAGACTCGTTCCAGACTCCAGGTGGAGCAAACGAAGGCCAGATAGATGCCGACTTTGTTGTGGGTGGATACCATGTTCTGGCAGTCTCGCCCGAGCCTGGTGGATACGACAACAGCTGGTACGGAGGAAAGCGCGACTGGATTCTCGAACGCTGCGCGGAAGCGGCGGCAGAGGATCCAAACAAGCCCATTTTCCTGCTCACGCACCATCCCTTTCCGAACACCGTATGGCACTCGGGCTCGAATAGCTGGGACGGTCAGTTCGACGAGAACGCGAACATAGAGCAGTCCGGCGCGTTCTATCGCTCTTTGTGCGAGCAATATCCGCAGATCATCCATTTTTCGGGCCATACGCATATCCCCATGGCCGACCCACGCTCCATCTACCAAGACGACGGCTTCACGCTCATCCAAACCGCCACGTTCGCGAACAACTTCTGGATGGCAGACGGCGGATACGACGAGGATGGGGATGCGAACGGCCATCCAAGCGCCGGACAGGACGCAAACCAGTGCGAGCTCGTGGAGATCGACCCGGAAACGCACGCGGTGTCGGTGTATCGTCTGGATTTCCGCAGCGGCCGCGCCCTGGGGGAACCTTGGATCATCGAGCCCTCGAAAGGAATGGCCGGTTTTCGCTACACGCATGCCGGAATGGCCGAACGCAGCAAGCCGCCACTCGTGGCCGAAGGCGCTGCGGTGACGGTTCCCGAAGAATCTATCACGGCAGGTGGCGCGTCGTTCAGCGTGACGGCCTCCCGCGTGGCTCCTGACACCTCGGGGCTTGAGAGCGACATCGTCATCTCCTACCGAGCAGAAGTGAGCGAAGAGGGCTCGCCCGGCGATATCGTCTACGATGCCCGCTTCATGTCCGACTACTACAAGGCCGAATCCAACCGGTCGGAAATATTCGAACGCCCCTTGTTCGGTGCCGCCCTCGCAGAGGAGACGACGTACACGTTGCGCGTGTTCGCAGCGAACCCCTTCGAAAAAGAGACACTTGTCGGCGAGACCTCCTTCCGCACGTCTGCCCGCGTCGCAATCCCCTTAGGTGATCCGCTGCTGTCCGTCGACTTCTCAGCGGGAAGCCATGCAGACGCCTCGTCAGCACCCCACAACGCCATCCCCGTTGGCTCTCTGGCCTACGAGAGCGACACGTTCGGCGTGCCCGTGGCCGTGTTCGACGGATCGTCGGCCGTTGGTTACGACTTCGCCGCAGAGGATTATGCCGCCATCGCGCAGTCCGAGACGATCGAGGTTCTGTTCCAGTTCACGGCGAATCCGACAAATGGGTACTTCGACTTATTCTCCAGCGCCCAGGTCGCTGGGCAGGATCTCAGCTATTACGCGCCCCAACTGCAGCATTACATCAACACGGGATCGGGCTGGCGGTACACCGAAGCCACCGTGCCGCTGAACGCCTGGACGCATGTGCTCACCACCTACGACGGCGTCACCATGAGCTACTATTTGAACGGCAATCTCGTATCGACGTTGGATAACGCCGGGGCCATTCCCGCTCCCACCGCCGCCGCCACACGCTGGTTCGTGGGGGCCGACGTCAACTCCGACGGCGAGATGGAACAGCCCATGGTGGGAAAGATCGCGTTCGCAAAGCTGACGCCGGGTGTGGCGACGGCCGCGCAGGCCGCCGACCTGTACGTGGCATCGGCCCCCGTCTCGGGCGTGGTTGAGCCTCCAAGCGCAGACGCCGTCGGATCGGCAACCGTAAGCGAGGTATACGTCATTCCCCCTCTCTTGTTCGAAGACGCGAGCGGACAACATCTGCAAGGCATCCCGTCGGTCGTCGGCCCTGACGGAGCGTCGGCGAAGATCGAAAGATCGGAGACGGGCGAAGGGGCAGATGCCGCAAAGGTCTATCGATTCACGCCCACAACCGAAGGCGCCCATACGGTGACGTACGCCGCCGGATACGCTCAACGCCCTTCGTTCGAACTGATCGTGGCTGCAGCAACCGCCGATCCCGATCCCGGCCCCGGCTCCACGCCCGATCCCGGCCCCGGCCCCGAGTCGGATCCGGATTCTTTCGCACCCGAAGCCGACGAGCCAGACCCCGCCATGCGAGCGGGTGCGTTGGCCCAAACAGGGGATCCTTTTGCCGGAAGCGCCATAGTCGGCATAGCGGCCATAGCCGGCGCCGCCCTCTGCGCCACTCGCAGCTTCATCAAAGACGGGCCGGATGAAGACGAGCAGGTGCTCCTGCGCGCGAAAGCCTCTGCAAAGGATCCATGCCGGCAGTCCGAGCAAACCCAGGAAGCCCGCCACGAACCCAAGTGGAAAGCTCGCGACCGCCTCAGAGGCCACGACGCACGAGAGGGCGGCGAACGCCGATAGCCTCCCCCCCCCTTCCGCAAGCCAATGCGCGGCACGGACGCGGCAGCTACCGCTCCCAAAGGCCGGTTTTGCCGCCGTCTTTCTTGAGCAGGCGCACGTCGGTGATCTCCATGCCGCGATCGACGGCCTTGCACATGTCGTAGACGGTGAGGCACGCCACGCTCGCGGCGGTGAGCGCCTCCATCTCGATGCCCGTCTTGCCGGTGACGCCGCAGGTCACGGTAACGTGGATGCCCACGCGGCCATCGGCGCGGGCACCCTCGGCCACCGGCTCGCAGTCCACCTTCGCCTTCGTGATGTTGAGGGGATGGCACATGGGGATGAGGTCGCTCGTCCGCTTGGCCGCCATGACGCCGGCCACGCGCGCGCAGGCCAGCACGTCGCCCTTCGCGGCGGCGCCCTCGACGATGAGCGCGAGCGTCTCGGGCCTCATGGAGATGAACCCCTCGGCCACGGCGACGCGCTCCGTGTCGGCTTTCTGCGACACGTCCACCATGCGGACGTCGCCCTTCTCGTCGATATGGGTGAGCTGCCGGTCGGTCATAGGGCCCTTCCTTTCGAACGACGGCCTTCCGGGCCGATGGAAAACATGCACATGCCGAAGATCATACAACAGGTTGCAACAGACGCACAGGTTGGCGTAGTCAGTCAGCGAGGTCGTCTGCGGTGCCCGAGATCGCCGCGAGATCGGGTGCCGCAGACGACCGCAGCGTCGGCCGGTTCCGCAGGTCGTCAGACCGGTGGAACCTCCCTAGCCTCCGATCTGCGACATGCCGCGCTCGGTGCCCACCTTGTCGTGATGCTCGTCGGGCTTGGCTCCCAAGGCGGCGGCGAACACGGCGCGCACGGCCCCGTCGACGTCCGCGCCCATCTGCCCGCGCAGCGCCGCGCGCACGTCGTACTCGTCGTCGGAGAACAAGCACGGGCGCAGCTTGCCGTCGGCCGTGAGGCGCACGCGATTGCACTCGCCGCAGAAGTGGCGCGACAGCGGGCTGATGAAGCCCACCGTGCCCTGCGCGCCGGGGAACTCGAAATAGCGCGCCGGACCCCATCCGAGCGGACGGTCGTCGCCGGCGGGCACGAGCCCGTCCATGCCCTCGGCGCGGGCGTGCTCGTTGATGGCCTCGAACAGCTCCTCGCTCGGCACGACGTCCTCGGACCCCCAACCGCAGCCGCAGCCGCCGGAGCTCTCCCCCACCGGCATGTACTCGATGAAGCGCACGTGCAGCGGCCGATCGACGGACATCCGCGCGAACGCAAGGCAGTCCTGATCCAGGCTGCGCACGACGACGGCGTTGACCTTCACCGGGTCGAAGCCCGCCGCAAGCGCCGCCTCGATGCCGTCGAGCGTCTGGCGCAGCTCCCCGCGGCGCGTGATCTGCCTGAACTGCACCGGGTCGAGCGTGTCGAGCGAGATGTTCACGCGCGAGAGGCCGGCCCGCTTGAGCTCATCGGCCATCTTCGGCAGCAGCACGCCGTTCGTGGTCATCGACACGTTCTCGATGCCGGGCGTACGCGCGATCTCGCGCACGAGGTCAGCGACCCCTTTGCGCACAAGCGGCTCGCCGCCGGTGAGGCGCACGCTCCTGACGCCGAGGCCCGCCGCCACGCGCACGACGCGCGCGATCTCCTCGATGCGCAGGATGTCGTCGTGCGAAAGCTGGCAGACGCCCTCCTCCGGCATGCAGTAGATGCAGCGGAAGTTGCAGCGATCCGTCAGCGATATGCGCAGATAGTCGATGGTGCGACCATGGATGTCCTTCATGGGAAGCGCTCCCTTCTCGTCCGAGAATATAATAGAGCAATTCCCCCGTCCGCGCACCTGCAACACAGCATCGAGGGAAAACAAAGCAGGGAAGCCCCACGAGATGCGGGCTCCCGTCGACGACCGCCGCGCCCTTCGCCTCCTTGAGCCGCGATTGGCAAACAGGAGATGTCGGGACGGTTCCGAAACGGAGGCGAAGGGAAATCGACTGCTACACTGATGAAAACCCTCTCGCCAACGAACGCCCCCTGAAAGGGGCGTGGAAACGAGGCATCATGGAAACTCCCCTCTCGAAGCTTGCCCGCATCGTCTGCGCATGCCTGCTGGCGGCCACGCTCCTCCCCGCCTCCGCGCTAGCCGCGCCCGCAGACGGCGACAGCGGCCCGGCTGCCGCCGCATCCAGCAGCGGCGCCCGCGCATCCCAACCGCTTGTGAAAGTGGCCGACCCCTCCACCGCCAACAGCTGGATGGACATCTTCGATGTGCAGGACGCAGCGGGCGGCCCCGCCTACTCCACCGAGGAGTCCGGACGCCTCTGGGTGGACAAGTCGGTGTACGCGAGCGCAGCCGACGCCGAGGCGGCGGGGCTTGCGGGCGCCACGCTCGAGAACCCCGACCGCAACTTCCTCGTGAGCCTCTCCACCATGTCATCGGCCTCCACCGTGCGCGCCGAGCAGGTGAACCCGCACGACATCGTGTTCGTCATCCCCCTCGGCTCCACGCTCGATTCGCTCACCTACGACGGCAAAACGCACGCCGAGCATCTTGCCGACGCGCTGAACAGCGCCATCGGCCACCTCATGGAAGCGGAGGCGAAAAACGGCGAAAACCGCGTGGCCGTGATCGGCTATAACCTGCACACCACGGTGATGCTGCCGCTCGACACCTACGCGCCCGACGCCGAGGGCCGCTATGTGAAGTTCGTCCGCGGGCTGACCGGCGGCGGCAACGGCCTCGCCATCGCCGCCACGCCCAAAACGCCCGGCATCCAAACCGCCGACGGCCGCTTCGCCAGCTATTCCTACCCGCAGCTGGCACTGCACACGGCGGGCGGGCTGCTGGAGGAGGCCGCCGCGCAGTCCACCGCGAGCATCCCGCGCGTGCCCGACCTCGTGTTCATGGGCACCACCACCGCCACTACGGCAAACACAAACATCGCGAACCCGCCCGCGTTCACCGGCGAGAACCCCGAGGCCAACGGCTTTCTGGGCGCGTTTCCCAGCGACGACCACGTGGTGGGCTTCGGCTCCGACACCGCGCTGGCCCAGCTGCTCACCATGCAGAACGAGGCCGCGCGCGCAAACGTCGCCTACCAACCCTCCGGCCAAAGCCTGAACTTCTACACCGTGGGCTTTCGCACGTCGGGAATCAGCGACTACGTGCTGGAACCGGCCTCCGTGCAGAAGTCGATGACGGTGGAGGACACTGCGGGCGGGGCCACCGTGAACCTTCGCCAAAACATCGAGGAGGCCCGCGCGCGCTACGCCGAAGCCGCTGAGCAGGGCGCGCCGAGCGTCACCCTTGGGCTCTACGGCGCGGGGCTGGGCAGCCTACGCGAGCTGGACATCGCCTTCCCCAATCCTCAAAACGGCCTTGTGAGCATTCAGAACGATTACGCGTTCACCGCAGTGGACCGGTCGTTTCCCGCCCTCGACGCCAGCTCGCTCGCCGGCGCGTTCGACGGCGCGGTGGACACCATCCTCAGCATCGAGTACCACTCCCCCGTCAACGAGAACGCCGCGACGCCCGACGACCCCGCCGACCGCTTCAACATGGAGGATGACCTGGGCGCGTTCATGAACGTGGAGCGTGTGGAGGGCATCCTGTTCGACGGGCGGCTGATCGACGGCTCGAAGGCCGCCCGCGCGGTGACGACCGCGCTGGCCGACCCGTGGGATCTCGAGGCGTCCGAACGGCTCTCGCTCGTGCTGCGCTTTCTGCAGCTGCGCTACGGCATCGACTGGTGGTCGGCGTACTACCTTATGAACGACGCGCGGGCCGAGGGTCAGGTGGCGTGGTCCGGCGAGGACGACTTCTCGAACTTCGCCGCCTACTACGTGGATGCCGACCACCAGCTGGTGGCGGGCGAACGCGACCCCTACCGCTTCGCCAAAAACGCGGAGGTGGCCGCCGTGGAAACCGGGAAGTGGCAAACGTCCGAGAGCGTGGACGCCTCCACGCGGCAGCGCATCGAGGCCGCCCGCGCGGCCGGAGCGGCGGCCGTATGCCAAACCTACTTCTACATCGGAAACCTCGAAAACCAGTACACCGGCTCCGACGTGCCCCTGTACGACTTCATGGTCATGGTGGAGACGAGCCTTGACGATGGCGGCCAGCGCGTGCTGTTCAGCATCCCGCCCGACAGCATCCCCGCACGCGAGGCGTTCGTGACCGAGCGCGCCGACGGAGGGGCGCAGATGGAACTTGACGAGGATGCACTTGACACCTACCCGCTGCGCCTCGTGTACGAGGTGGGCCCGCGCGACGACGTGGCCGCGCTCGCCGACCGGTTGGCCGCGGGCGAGGAGGTGAGCGCCGAGGAACTGCGCACGGTGCTGGGCGACGACGCGCCCACCGACGCCTCCGGCAACTTCGCGCTGTACGTAGGCGCGTTCCACGAAGACGGCGCGGGGGCGGGCGGCATCGTAGCCGAATCGACCATGAACTCCCTCGTGAACGTCGCGAACTCCTACTACACGTTCACGAAGGACACGCCGCTGTACCAGCTGAAACCCGGCGAGGCGGTCCCCGCCGACGGGCATCCCGCCGAAAGCCAGCTCGAACCGCTGACCTCGCCGCCGCAGACGGGCGCGACCTACTACTTCCCCGACACGTACTACACGGCAAGCGGCTTGTCCAGCACCGCGGGCGCACCCGCTGAGGCCGTGCGCGCGTTCGACCCCTACGAGGTGTCGTTCTCCGGCGACGAGTTGGCGCGCCACTTCCACGCCGACGCGCAGGGGAACTACTTCGTGCTGGCCGGCACGCCGAAGTTCAAGGTGTCGGCCGTGCTGGCCGACTACGCGAAGCATCCGAACGCCACCGCCACCGCACCTTACGTGAAGACCATCTCCGTCTCGGAGTACCAGGCGGCAGACCGCACGCTGCTCACGGCGCGCCTCGGCAACAACGGCGTGTTGGCGCTCGCGCCCGCGCAGAAAACCGGCTCGCTGGCCGTGTCGAAGACGCTGGCAGCGGGCGGCACGTCCTCGCCGATCACCGCCGCCGACCGCGCGCGGGAGTTCGCCTTCCGCATCACGCTGGCCGACGAGGCGGGCTCACCGCTTTCCGGCGCGGTTGCTTTGCAGGGCGCAGGCGGTGCGGAAAGCGGGCTTCTGACGCTGGATGCGCAAGGGTCCGCGCAGGTGAGCCTTGCGGACGGGCAGTCCCTGACGCTGGCCGACCTGCCCGAGAACACCCGCTTCACCGTGGAGGAGCTGGATGCGGAGGCGGGTGGCTTCAAGCCGTCGGTCGTCGTGCAGACGGAGGCGGGCGGCGAGGCGGTTGGCGACGCGGACGGCGCGAGCGCCGACACAGATGGCCAGCGCGCGGACGGCGAGACGGACGGAAGCGCGAACGGCGCGAGCGAGGACGAGGGTGCAAACGAGGGAAGACAGCGCGCAAGCGGCGAGACGGACGCGAGCGCCGACACGCCCGCCGACGACAACCAACGCGCGGACGGCAACATGGCAAGCGGCTCCATCGCGGCCGACACGCGCACCGAGGCGGCGTTCACCAACACGAAGCAGGCGGGCGCGCTCACGCTGTCGAAGCAGGTGGCGGGCAACGGTGCCGAGCCCGCGCACACCTTCGCGTTCGCAGTGAGGCTGACGGACGCGGACGGCGCGCCGCTTTCGGGCGACTTCCCCTACACGTTGGCGCTGGGCGGCAGCGCGGGAGGCGCGGACGCTACCGGCACCGCCACGGCTGACGAGAACGGCGACCTCACCCTGGAGGGCGGCGCGCCACTGTTCCTCGCATCCGGCCAGTCCATCACCGTAAGCGGGCTGCCGGTGGGCACCGCCTACGCCGTGCGGGAAACCGACGCGGACGGATACGAGACGACCATCCAGAAGGCGACGGACGGCGGCGCGACCGCGGAGAGCGACGGCACCGGCCGCATCGAGACGGCCGAACAGTCCGACGCGCTCACGTTCACGAACGCGCGCTGGCTCTACGGCGCGCTGACCCTCGCCAAGCAGGTGTCGGGCACGCAGGCCGACGCGGACAAGGCGTTCGACTTCACCGTGACGCTTCAAGACGGCGCGGGCACGCCCCTTTCCGGCACCGTGGACTACACGGTGACCGACGCGGACGGAAGCTCCACCCCCGGCCAAGCCGCGCTCGACGCGCAGGGCCGCTTCACCGTGGCGCTGAAGGGCGGCCAGACGCTTTCCGCAGACGGGCTTCTGCAGGGTACCCACTACGCCATCGAGGAGGCCGACTACGCGTCCGACCACTACATCGTGAAGCGGGAGAACGCCGAGGGCGTGATCGGCCCCGAGCCGGCCGCGGCGCGCTTCACCAACGTGAAGCAACCCGGCTCGCTGGGCATCGCGAAGCTCGTGGGCGGCAACGCGGGCGACAAGCAAGCCGCCTACACTTTCGCCGTGGACGTGGAGGGCCTGTTCGCAAGCGGCGCGCCCGAGGAGCAAGAGCGCGTATTCGACGCCGTGCGCTACCTGCCCGACGGCTCCACCGCCACAGAACGCGTCACGTTCACCCGCGCGGCGGCCGCAGCCGGAAACGCGGACGCGGACGGCGGCACGCCCCACACCGCGGGCGACCCCGACGCGGAAGCTGCATACGACGATGCGGATGCAAGCAGCCCTGCGGATGAAGGCACCCCTGACGCAGACAGCGGCAGCACGGGCGACCCCGGCGTGACCAACAGCGCCGAGGACGACCCCGATGCGGAAGCCGACGCCGCGAACAACCTCGGCGCGGCGGCCAACAGCGCCGCGGGCACCGCCGAGGTAACGCTCCACCACAACGAGGGTCTGCTCATCGAAGGGCTGGATTCCGATGCCGCGTTCACCGTCACCGAGATCGGCGCGGAAGCCCTCATCGCGGACGGCTACACCATCTACTCCGGCAGCGACCAGAGCGGCAGCTTGCAGGAGGGGTACGTGCACGAGGGCACGCTCGCCTCCGAGGCCGCCGTGGGCGTGTACTTCGCGAACGCGAAGGACGCGTTCGGCAACCTCGCGATCACGAAGCAAGTCGCCGGCAACGCCGCGGAGGACGAGGCCGCGGCGGGCCGCACGTTCGCGTTCTCCATCGCCGCGCGCGACGGGCAGGGCGCGCCCCTGACGGGCACGTTCGAGGCCGCGCTCGAGGGCCCGGACGGCGCATCCTCCCCGCAAACCGTCGCGTTCGAAAACGGCATCGCGCGCGTGGAGCTGCCCGCCCCCGCCACGCTCACCATAAAGGGCCTGCCCGCGCAAACCACCTACACGGCAAGCGAGCAGAGCCTTACAGCCGAAGGGTACGACACGGAGGCCGTTGGCGCGGAAGGAACCGTCGCGGCCGACGAAACCGCCGTCGCCACCTTCACCAACCGCAAGGAGTACGCGCCCGCCGCCATCGAACTTGCGGGCACGGAGGTGCTGCGCGGCCGCAACGAGGCGGCCGGCGAGTTCGCGTTCCAGCTGTACGAGGCCGACGGCGCCACGCCCGTCCTCGATGCGGACGGCAATCCCATCACGGCCGTGAACCGCGCCGCGAGCGCGGGCGTGGCCACCGGCTTCACGCTGCGTGGGCTGCAGGTAAGCAAGCCGGGCACCTACACCTACGTGGTGCGGGAGCATGTGCCCGACGGCACCGAACCGCTGCCGGGCGTCACCTACGACGAGCGCGCTTTCGAGGTGACCGTCACCGTGGCGCAGGACGCGCGCGGGCAGCTGTCCATCTCGTCCATCGCGTACTGGGTGGACGGCCAATCCGCGCCCGGCATCGCGTTCGTGAACGAATACCGCACGTCATCGGGCACCTTCGCGCTCGTCGCGCACAAAAGCCTCGCGGGAGCGGCGCTCGAAGCCGGCGCGTTCACGTTCATCGCGCAGGAGATCGACCCCGCCACGGAGGCCCCCATCGGGCAGGAGATCGTCGCCCGCAACGCCGCGGACGGCACCGTCGCCTTCCCCGCCCTCAGCGCGAGCGTGCCGCTGGGCGGCGAGGTGCGGCGGTCGTTCATCGTGAGCGAGAGCATCCCCGAGAACGCCACGGCCGACACCGGCTTTTCCGCGGGCGGCGTGACCTACGACACCGGCCAGCACCGCATGGACGTGGTGGGCACCGACGCGGACGGCACGGGCGCGCTTACGTTCGCGGTCAGCGAGGGGCCGACGTTCCAAAACAGCTACGACGACGAGGCCGCCGTGCTGTCCGGCCTCACCGTGCAGAAGGTCCTCACCGGGCGCGACTGGCAGGAGGACGACGCGTTCACGTTCGCGCTGCGCGGCGTGCGCGCCGTGGACGCGGAGGGCGCACCCCTTGCGGCGGGCGCGCCGTTGCCGCCGTCCAGTACGGTTTCCATCAACGCGTTCGATGCGGCCGCACAAAAGGCCGTCGCCGCGGGCAGCACCGTGGAGAAGGCGTTCGGCGACATCGCGTTCACCGAACCCGGCACCTACGAGTACAGCCTGTTCGAGCAGACCGCGGACACGGGCGGCAACGCGGCGAGCGGCATCGACTACTCGAGCGCGCTCTACACGCTCACGGTGGCCGTTGCCTCCGACGGGCAGGGACACCTCGTCGCCTCGCCCACGCTCACCGCCGTCACCGACGACGCGGGCGAGCCCGCCGAAGGCGCGGGCGGAAGCGGGCTGGCCGCGCGCTTCGGCAACGCCTACGCGGATTCCGCGTTCGCCTCCTTCGACGGCGCGGTGGACTACACCGACGAGAGCGGCACGCGGCCTTTGGAAAACGGCCTGTTCACGTTCCGCATCGAAGCCGTGGGCGACAATGCCGACCGTGCGCCGCGGCCCAAGCTCTCGGAAGCGGGCAACGCGGGCGGGCTGTTCACGTTCGGGTCGGCCGAGATCGCGCACGACGACGATCTGGCGGGCCAAATGTTCGCCTACGAGGTGCGGCAGAACATCCCCGAGGGCGCTCGCTACAGCGAGGACGGAGCCACGGCCACGCTTGACGGGATGACCTACGACGCGCGCGTGCAGACCATCATGGTGCATGTCGTACGGGAGGAGGATGCGAGCGGCGGGCACAGGATGGCCGCCATCGTGGAGTACCCGACTGGGGAGGACGCCCTTCAAAGCCGCGTGGTGTTCCACAACAGCTACACACAGCCCGATCCGGGGCCGGGGCCGGGGCCGGGTCCCGAGCCCACCCCCGAGCCGGAGCCCGAACCGCAACCGCCCGCCGATGGCGGGGCGGGAGACAAGGGCGGGAACGCGTCCGGCAACGCAGGGGGCGGGACAAGCGCGGGCAGCCCCCTCGCGCCCCTCGGCGACCCGGCCATCCAATGGACCGCCGCGCTTGCCGCGCTCGCCTTGGCGGCCCTCGGCGCCGTTGCGGCGGTCGCGCTTGCCGCCAAGATCGAGCGCACCGGCTCCCGCCGATGAGGTGCGGGCGCCATTCGCCAGATGGCGCTCGCACGCTCACAGGTAGTAGAGGAAGGAGCGCAGCTTCTCTTCCACGGACTGGTCCAAGGTGCCGTCGAAGGAGAGGCGCAGGACGGGAGCGCCGACGGGATCCTCCAGCAGTTTGAGGACGATGTCGGTGTTCTCGTACATCGATGCGGCGGTGATGATGCCGCCCACGCGCGGCGCCATCAGGCGCTCCTTCGCAGCCCGGTAGCGGCCGTTCGCACCGCGGTAGCTGCCGAGCGCCTTTTCGGCGGCCTCGCGCAGCGCGTCGATGCCCTCGCTGTACGGCGACGCGCTCCCAAGGAGGCGGTGGACTTCGCGCAGCTGCCGCTCGTAGGCGTCGAGGACCGCGAGTTTTTCCTCGTAGGGCGGCTCGGCGGGCTTTGCGGGGATGGGGGCAGGGGCAGAGGCAGAAAGGAGCGCGGCGCTTTCGGATGTTTCACGTGAAACCTCTTCGAACGCCGCATGCTCGCCAACCCCGGACGTCGCGCGCTCGCCAACCCCGGACGCCCCGCACGAAGCATCGCAGGAGCCGCGAGCGGCACAGTCGCAGGAGTCGAGCGACGGCATGTCCAGCACCGCTTTCGGCGACACCTGATCGAGGAAGAACTGCTTGCGCGAGCGCTCGCGCGCGTCCTCGTCCGCGGCGTCGCGCCAGAGGAACAGCAGGTACTCGGCCAGCGGCATCCGCAGCAAGCGAAAGCCCTCGCGCTCAAGGCGCTCCCACAAGCCGCCCGTCAGTTCGTCGCCGCACACGCACGGCCACTCGCCCACCACCGCGAGCGTGCGCGCCGCGGATGTTTCACGTGAAACATCCGCCCGCCGGCCCACGTCAACGGCCGCCTCGCGCACGCGCTTGGGCGTGAGGGATTCGGACAGCAGATCCCGCAGAAGGGAAGCGCGCTCTTCCTGCGGGGCGGCGAAGCAGACATCGCCCGCCAACAGCGCCGTGAACAGGCCGGCTGCATCGTTCACCGCCCACGGCAGCTTCTCCAGGCTGGGTGCCACGATGCGCACGTCGCGCCGCCCCGTGCGCTCCAAAATGCTGCGGATGACGCGGTCGTACTGCCCGTCCGCCTCTGCCCCCTCCGACGAGGGCAGCAGCAGCTGGGCAGCACCCGCCGCGGCATCGGACGCGGGGAAAGATGCGGCAGGATCGGTGGCAGCGAGGGACATGCCCAGCAGGGTTGCGAAGGTGTAGTATTCCTTCGTCGAAAGCTCTTTGCGGGCGGCGGCGAGGGATTCTTCGGTGGGGCGCAGCAGCCGCACGTCGAGGCCGCGTTCGCTCGCACGTTCGCCATGCGAGGTCGTGCCCGCACCGCACGCACCCGCATCAGCTTCGCTCGCGACCTGCGCTTCCGCGCCGTCTTTCTGCATGTTCCCGTCCGTGCCCTGCGCCTCCGCGTCGACGCGACGGGCGAGCCACGCGGCGGCCAACTCGCCGTAGGGGCCCACGGCGGGGAGGGCGCAAGGGCGGGCGGGGTCTACGGGAGTGCGGGCGTCGGCCACGGGGCGGGCGGCGAGAGGCAGGGCGCGCTCGTCGGGAGCCTCGTAGTGGTCGAGGGCGTTCAGGAACGCCTCGATGCGGGTGATGACGCCCACCTTCGAGTAATGCTCGTCCATCTCGATGTGCAGATACGGCTTGTCGCCCATCTCCTCCGCGAACAGGTGGGACACCATCGTGTCCGGGCCGCAGCCGTGGTTGGTGAGGTACACCGCGAACAGGCGCGGGTCGCAGCGCACGAGCTTCGCGCCCGACAGCAGATGCTGCCCGAACGGCCAGTACATGCGCGGATGGTCGGCCGAGATGTCCAGATCGTGCGCGTGCAGGTGCGACACCGTGATTACCTTCTGCCCGCGGTCGATCAGCGCGTCGGCGATGTTCATGTTCAGCGCGGGATCGGCCGTGTTGTACTGCCGCGTGACCAGCACCAGCACGCGCTCGCCCGGCGCGAGCGAGCCCAGCAGCTCCTCGCCCAGCGCCTCGGTCTTGCGCGTGAACTCCTGCACCGCGAACCCGCCGGCCATCATGGCTCGCGCGCTTTCCTCGGGCGTGTGCCCCAGCTGCGCGCCCACGCCCAGCAGCGCCTCGGCCAGCGCCTCCTGCCCGAAGTCCATGTTCATAAGCGGGCTCACAAGCGTGACGCCGCGCTCCTCCAGCCGCAGCGCCCGCGCCACCATGCGCGGCGCCACCTGCATGTACGGGCACGCGTAGTTGTGCGCCACCTTCGAGCGCACGTGCCGGATGGTGTGCATCGACGGCATGAAGATGTAGTCCACGCCCCGCCGCGCCAGCTGCTCCATGTGCCCGTACACCAGCTTCACGGGGTAGCACACCTCGCCCTGCGCCTCTTGCTGCGCGAGCCGCACCGTGTCCTCGGTGCTGGCGTCGGTGAGCACCACGTTGTAGCCCAGCTGGCGGAAGAACGCGTTCGCCAGCGGAAACAGCTTGTGCAGCATGAGGCAGCGCGGGATGCCCACCGTCTTTTTCCCGGGATCGATGGTCGGGTCGTACCCTTCGAGGTACAGCGCGGCGCTTTTGCGGAAGAACGCGCGGTTCGCGGCCACCTCCTCGCGGCTGACCGCGCGGCGCACTCGCGCGGGGCGCTCCAGCGAGAAACCGCGGAACGCCGTGCCCTCCGGCAGCCCGCCCGCATGCAACAGCTCGCGCGCCAGCAGCGCCGCGCCCACCGCGCCCGACACGGCGAACCACGGCGACACGGTGAGCGCCTCGCCGTAGAACTGCCGAAACGCCGCCACGATGGCCGGGTTGTACGCCACGCCACCCTGCAAAACCACGCGCCGCCCCACGGGCTTGCCGCCCACCACCTTGTTCAGGTAGTTGCGCACGATGGAAAGAGCCAGCCCCGCGGCGATGTCGGCACGCGATGCCCCCTTCGCCAGCGCGGCGTGGATAGCCGTCTCCACGAACACCGTGCAGCGCTCGCCCAGATCGACGGGCGTCTTTGCGGAAAGCGCCAGCGCGCCGTACTCGCCAAGCGGGATGCCGAGGCGCGCGGCCTGCTCCTCCACGAACGAGCCGGTGCCCGCCGCGCACACCTTGTTCATCTGGAAGTCGGCCACTTGCCCGTTCGCCAGCGCAATGTACTTGGAATCCTGCCCGCCGATCTCGAACACCGTGTCCGCCAGCGGGTCGGCCGCCACGGCGGCGCGCGCTTGCGCGGTGATCTCGTCGCGCACGGCATCGGCGCCGATCAGCTCCCCGATGAGCGTGCGGCCCGACCCCGTGACGCCCACAGCCGCCACGCGCACCTCGGCCCCGAGGCGCTCCCGCAGCGAGGCCAACCCCTCGCGCACCGCCTGTTGCGGGTTGCCGCGCGTGCGCAGGTACTGCGCGTCCAGCAGCCGGCCCTCTTCGTCCAGAAGCACGAGGTTGGTGGAGGTGGAGCCCACGTCCACGCCCAGAATGCAGGGGGTGAGGCCGTCCGCGTCCGCGGGCCACGGGCGCGGCAGCGCGCGGAAGCCCGGCCCCGAATCGAGCGGCGCGGATGGAAGCGCGTCGAGGCGCGGCAGGTCGCCCTGCGCCGCGGCCGCGCCCAGGGCCGTGCGCAAATCGTCGAGCAGCGCACCGCCGCCCGCCTCCCCGGCGCGGGCCGCGTCCCATGCGGCCGCAGCCGCGCCCGCGGCTTGCGCGAACAGGCACTCCTCGCGCGCCACCAGCTCGCCCTCGCCCAGCTTGAACACCTCGCGCACGGCGCGCACCACCCCGGCGTTCAGCAGCGCGCCGCCGGTGAGCAGCACGGGAGCGTCCACCGGAAGCCCGCGGACGATGGTGGCCTTGAAGCTCTTCACCACGGCGAAGCACAGCCCCAGCAGGATGTCCTCCACCGCCACGCCCTCCTGCTGGCGGTGGATGATGTCGGTTTTCGCGAACACCGAGCAGCGGCCCGACAGGCGCGGCACGCTTTGCGCGCGCCCCACCAGCGCCGAGTACTCCTCCAAGGGCAATCCCAGCCGCCCCATCTGGTCCTCGAAGAACGAGCCGGTGCCCGCCGCGCAGCCCTCGTTCATGGCGAACCGCGGCGGCGCGCCGTCGGCGAAGCCGGTCACGAAGAACGCGTTCTGCGCGCCGAGGCACACGATGGAGCGCGCCTCGGGGGCCAGCAGCGCCGCGCCGCGGGTGAGGGCGGGCACGTCCTCCAGCACGGGGGCCTCCGGGAAGCGCTCGCGCACCAGAGCCGCGCCGCCGCCCGTGAGCATGAAGCCGGCGCACCCCTCGGGCGGCAGCGCCGACGCCAGCGCGGCCATCCCCTCGCGCAAGCACGCCGCGACGTCGCCCTTGTGCGCCCGCCGCCACGTCCACGCCAGCTCGCCGCTCTCGGCGAGCGCCGCCAGCTTCACCGATGCCGCGCCCGCCTCTATGCCCACCGTGTACCTGTCCGTCACTTCGCTCCCTTGTCTCGTCTTGCTCCATCGCACGCCTACGCGCACGTCCGCACGCAACCTGCGGCCCGCGGCTCGCCCGCGCGCCCACGCGGCCCGCGGCTCGCTCACAACCCGTGGCCCGCCCGCAGTCCGCACACTCGCGCGGCTCGCAACCCGCGCGCCGTCCGCGCCCCGCCACGCGCTACTTTCCGGCATTGCGCTTGAACTCCGCGTACTCCTCCAGGAAGGCTTCCTTGTCCAAGTCCTTCAGCGCCACCACGTCGTCGAACGTCACCAACTCGGTGACGGGGTTGTCCACCGAGAACGGGAACCCCTTCGACACCAAAAAGTCCGCGAACAGCGGCTCCTCTTCCGCGATCTGCCTCATCTTCTTGCCCGAATCGATCATGTCGTACGTCCCTTCCGATGCGTTCTCCAATGCCTCGCGCCGCAGGATATGTACCGTGCGCCGCTCGATCTCCACAATGCCCTCGTCCTGCATCCGCTTTATCTCGCGCGACAGCGAGCTGCGGTTCGCCCCCAGAAACTCCGACAGCTCGATGCGGCCGAAGGGCAGTTCGAGGTAGCCCGTGGCGTCGGGGTCGAGGCTCAGCAGGTAGTCCGCTATGCGGCTGCGCAGCCTCTGCTTGCCCAGAATGCGCACCTTCATGTTCAGCATGAGCAGCTTGCCCGCCATGTCGCGCAGAAGGTTCGTGCTCATGCGCGCGATGTGGGGGTTCGTGTCACCCTGCAGGAACGCCGCCGCGCGGATGTGCAGGATCTCCGTGCCGGAGGCGGTGGCGCATATCTCGATGCCGCAGCGCTGCGACGAGAACGCCACCGCCTCGCCGAACACGCTGCCCGCCGCGAACTGCTGCACGATCTGCCGCCGACCGCCGTCGGGGATGACCGACTGGATGCCGCCCTTCAGTACGATGCCGAAGAAATCCATCTCGTCGCCCACGCGCCGCACGAGGTCGCCCCGCGCGTAGGTGCGGCAGTACGCGCCCAGCGCTTCGAGCACTTCCCCGTAGCGCTCGGGCGGGATGCCCTCGAACGCCATCGTGTCGGCCAGCACCTCGTACTTCTTCTCCATGCGCCACGCCTCCTTCCCCTACGCCGCGGACACGTCGGCAAGCGACACGCGCCGACCGCCCAAAAGCTCCGCGTCCGCATCGCCGTGCGTGGCCACCAAGAGCGTGCGGCCGCGGAGCTCGGCCAGCAGGAAGTCCACCACAGTTCGCTTGGTGGCGGCATCAAGGCCGGTGAAGGGCTCGTCCAGCACGATCATCTTGCTGGGGAACGCCACGGCCCGCGCCAGCGACACGCGCCGCCGCATGCCGCCGGAAAGCTGCATGGCCGGGCGATCCATGCAGTCGGCGGGGAGGATGCGCTCCAAAAGCCGCTGCACGTCGGCACGGCGGGTGGCCGGCGGCAGTACGAGCGCCACGTTCTCCACCGGGGTGAGCGTTTCGCACAGCCGATCCTCTTGGAACATCATCGACACCTCGCCCGCGCGCACGCCCGTGATGCTGCCGGATTCGGCGTCCTCCAAGCCTAAAAGCACGCGGAAGAGCGTCGTCTTGCCCGAGCCCGACGGCGCCATCAGGCAGGTCACGCCGCCGCCCGGCAAGCGGAACGTCACGTCGCGCAGCACCCGGTTGTCGCCGTAGGACTTGCACACGTGGTCGAACACCACGTCGTCGCACGCCGCGCCGGCCGCGCCATTGCCCGAGGCCGGC
>ERZ826396.911-NODE-911-length-38299-cov-4.980180_pt1 | contig 38299 bp, 46 predicted proteins | sample MGYA00519926_ERZ826396 | MGnify/ENA primary metagenome ERZ826396 (study PRJEB31778, sample SAMEA3449230) | human gut metagenome | biome: human gut; feature: human-associated habitat; material: faeces | place: United Kingdom | collected 2010/2012 ... | reverse complement strand
CTTCAGGTAACCAGCAGCGCCGGTTTCCTCTTCGGCGCGCCCTGTACTCCAGGAATGAAGGTAATCGTCATGCAGAGCGTGGCGGGAGATACAACTATAGCCAGTGTTTATTCTCAAGATAGGGAGTGGGTAATCTATTTATTTGGAATTCTGTATCTGGTGGTTCTTGTCTTGGTTGGCGGAAAACAAGGCATTAAGGGAGGGATTGGCCTAGTATTCACATTTTTTTCCATTCTTCTGTGGTATCTTCCCATGGTATACCGCGGCTACTCGCCTTTCTGGTCCGCCATATTTATTTGCATCATTACCACGCTGGTGACTATGTTATTGATCGGTGGTTTCACTAAAAAAACGGTAGTAGCCACCATCGGCACAGTTGGAGGTGTGTTGACCGCCGGTATCGCCGCCACACTGTTCAGTCTAGCTTCAGGCATCACCGGATATAACGTATCCGATATCGAGACGCTGATGACTCTTTGGAATGTATTGGATATTCAGGTGGGAAGCCTTCTTTTCTCCGGTCTGCTGATCTCCAGTCTTGGAGCCGTTATGGATGTGGCTATGTCAATTGGCAGTTCCATGAGTGAAATCCTGGCTCAGAATCCGTCTCTGGGACGCAGAGATCTTCTGCGTGCCGGAATCCGGGTAGGACGCGATATGATGGGGACTGACAGCAACACCCTGATCCTGGCATTCGCAGGAAGCAGTCTGAGCATGCTCCTTCTGGATTATTCCTATTCCCTGCCTTACCGGCAGATCATTAATTCCAATAATATTGGCATTGCCGTCATGCAAGGTCTGGCCGGTAGCTTCGGCGTAGTGCTTTCTGTGCCGATCACGGTGGCTGCAGGGGCTTTCCTGTATACGGCCCACAGACAAAAGGCTGTGGCACAAACGGATGCAGAATCTGCTGATACCGAATGACATCCCAAATCAATCATTGTTTATAATTCCGTCCTTACTTTCCCACAACACATAACGGGCGTCCTATTTTCGGAACGCCCGTTGTGTATTTCTTTCCTGTATTCCTTTTTGCGGTTAGCAAATCCCGTAGAATTGCTGCCATACAGCCTCCCTTTCTTCATAAAAAAAGCCGCATGAGACCTCCAATCACAGAGACTGCCACCAGCGCGTATGCCACCAAATACTGTGCCCTTTCCTTTGCTTTGATAAAAAGAAGAACACCTGCCACACTCAAGAAGCCAAACGCCCAGGAAATCATCTGCTCTACCACATAATTCGTAGGAAAGCTGGTGGCACCTAGGTAGGCGATAAACAGCCCCCAAACCGTCAAGAAATAATACAACCCCTTCTTAACTGACATGCTTTTCACCAAAAATAGCAGAAGAAGCCCCGTAATGCTGATAACACTCATTGCTACAAACATGATCATCAATAATCCCAATGCCATTTTTTCCTCCTTACCGGAACGCCTTTTGCGCTCCTGTCTTTTCACTTTTTCTATCTGTTCACACTTTAACATGAAAAGCTGAAGAATATTTGCAGGCATTTCTGAAGAATTCTGAAGATATGAAAAAGCGTGTCTTGGACACAAGGATGGTATTCTATCCGGATTTCGGTAAGCAGCCTCATTCAATCCTCAATTCCACCTGAATTTCAAACTGTCCCTCTGCCCGCCTAACCTGTACGCCCCCTTCTCCGGCCACCCGGCGCATGTTTTCAAGGCCGAGCCTATGGCTGTCTCCCACAAATGTTTGCCTTTGGGCGATGCCATTTCTCTGGAGCAGGCACAGAGACTTCCCTTCCGTCCATATGGTCAGTTCCACTTCCTTTTCCGGATCCGCATACTTTTCTACGTTGGAAGCCAAGTTATCCAGAACCCGTCTCAGCCCATATATATCCAGCTTTCCGCCAAGATGGCCGCAACCGTTCAGATCTATCCGCAGGAGAAACCGCTCCTCTAGAATTTCTTCCCATTCCACCACAAGCTGCTCGGCCAGAATCCGTATGTCTTCCACTTCTTCCCGGATTCCGCCTTCCCATTCCACCAACTGCTTCGTGAGTTCCCGAATTTGCCCGGCTTTTCCCTCAACCAGATCCAAAAATGCTTCCATTTCCTGCGCAGTCATTTCTTTCCCCCTCAGAAATTCCGCATAGGAAAGCATCGAAGTGAGCGGAGTACGGATATCATGGGAAAGCGAGCGGACCCATGCTTCCCTCTCTTCCTGCAATTCTCTCTCCTTGCGTGACAGTTCTCTCTGAGACGCAGCCAGATAATGGATGCTCTCCGCCAGCCGGGTCAGTTCATCTTCCCCTTCCAGCGGAATCCGGCAGTTCATTTCATTTGCTTCCAGCTCTTTAATTCCCTGGATGATCGTCTTCAGATAAGCAAGACGCTGTCCCAGCAGGAATAAAAACAGACAGATAAAAATCAAGGATGCCGCAATCAGACAAATACTGACCAGCCAGACACCAAATACCGCGGACCGTTCCTCGTTCAGTACAATCCCTCTTCCCATCAGATAAGTATCTGCAATGGAAGAAGCGGTAAAATAAAGGAAACAGAAGACAAAAACAGATATCAGAAGGGAAAGCGCTAGGAATTCCAGGATCTCACCGGCAAGCTTACGTCCTTTTTCCCCCTGTCTCTTAATCCACATAATATCCCTTTCCCCATGCCGTCTTAATGTATCTTGGATTTCTTGTATCTTCCTCCAACTTCTTTCTCAGATTCTTGATATGCGTCATGACGGTCCCGTCTCCCACCGCCTCTTCTTCCCACACGCTCTGATAAAGGTTTTCAATGGAAAAAATCTTCTTCCGGTGCGTAAGAAACAGTTCCAGAATCCGATACTCCGTATAAGTCAGAGGGATCACCTCATCCCCCTTTCTGACCGATTGGCCGTCCCGATCCAGGTAGAGCTCCTTATACCTGATCCCAGATGCGCTCTCTTCCTCTGTTCCGCCGCTGCCGGACGCAGCCGTTTTTCCTTCCCCATTCGTTCCGCCGCCCTCATTCACCCCTATCGGGCTGGAGTAGCTGCGCACCCTGCGAAGCAAGGCCCTGATCCGGAGAAGAAGCTCCGTGTTGGAAAACGGCTTTACCACATAATCATCCGCCCCTGCCGCAAACCCCATGGCCTTATCCGACTCGCCCGAATAGGCGGTCAGGAAAATCACCGGCGCGTGATACTTCTTTCTGATCTCCAGGCTCGCAGCGAATCCGGACATAACAGGCATATTCACATCCAGGATATACAGGTCTATCGTCTCATCCGCCTTTTGGGCCGCCTCCTGTCCGTCCCGGGCGGTTATCACTTCATATCCTTCCTGTTCCAGGTACAGCTGCAGCACCTCGCGGATCTCCCTTTCATCATCCGCCACAAGAATCCTGTCTTTCTTATCCCCCATACGCATTCTCCTTTTTTACAACAAACCGCTTGCGCCATTCGCCCGTGATGAAGCGTCTCCCCAGCATCAAGCACCTGGTCACATTGTCCCCCACCATGCAGACCCACACCCATTCCAGCCCTGTATGGAAAATCAGCACGCAGATACAGGTTCCCACGATCCGGACTCCCCACATGGAAAAAATGGACATGAAGAAGGGCGCCTTCGTATCCCCAATCCCGTTAAAGCATCCTTCCAGAATGATCAGTGCGGCATAGACGGGCTCGGAGACCGCCACGATCTTCAGAACCGTTTTGCCTCCCGCTATCACCTGCGCATCCTCCGTAAAAATAGACATCATCACTCCGGGGAACAGAAACAGCAGCGCTCCCGTCACCGTCATCAGACAGACCGCAATGGCGACGATGAGCCGGGTAACCTGCCTGAATTCTTTCTCATCCCGCCTTCCGAGCGCATTTCCCGCCATGGTGGACGCTGCCGCCTGCATTCCGTATCCCGGAATATAGAAAGCCTGTTCCGCCGTGATAGCGATGGAATGCGTGGCAAGGGCCAATGTCCCCAGCCTCGTAACCAGGGAAGTAAAAACCACCTGTCCCAGACAGGCGCTGACGCGTTCCATCGCCACCGGCAGGCCAATGCGCAGACATTTGGCGGCCAGGCGTCCGTTAAATCTAAGCCCATATCCCTTCGGCGACAGGGTTTTATTTCTGCAGTAAACCAGGATCATGAAAATTCCTCCCGCTATATAAGCCACTGCAGTTCCGATTGCCGCGCCGATAACGCCCAGGCCTGCGCCGGGAATCAGGATGCGGATATTCCCTATATGCGCATATCTGGTATCATAGATCAGAAGAAAATTAAATACAATATTGGTTAGATTCATGATTACATTCGCCACCATGGGGCTTTTCGTATCCCCGGTTCCGCGCATGAGCGCGCCGAGAATGATGGAAAATGCCCGAAAAACCATCGGCGCACAGATGATCCCGAAATACAGGGAGGCATCCCGGTGCAGCCCTTCTTCCGCCCCCAGCCAGGAAGGGAGATACGGGCTGATTCCCACCATCAGGATCCCCAAAACCGTTCCGAGGAATGCAGAAAAATACAGCGCCTGAACGCCGAATTCCCTCGCTCGTTCTTTTTCCCCAGCACCGATGGATTCCGCCACACAGGAAAGCACACCGATGCCCATGGCGAACAAAGGTGCATTTACCAGCCAGGTCATCGTGCTCGTCAGCCCCACCGCAGCGGAAGCCTGTGCGCCTATTCTTCCAACCATAGCCGTATCGATATACTGCACCAGTGTCTGCAGCGCCTGTTCCACTATGGCAGGCCAGGACAGATAGAAAACCGTCCGGAACAGCTGTGCGTTTTTCTCATAAAATGACGCGATCCTATTTCCCATTTTCCTTCATTCCTTTATCCTTCGTTCCTTTATCCTTCGTTCCTTTATCCTTCGTTCCTCTGTTCTTCGCCCCTATGCCCTTTCCTCCCCGGTTCCGGTATCCCCTGCCTTCCCTGCCGCAGCCTCCATCGCAGCGGCCCATTCCCGCCTGTAGGCCCCAAAGGCTTCGTCCTGAGGATTAATCTGAAGCACATAGGATATCCTGCCCTGCACAGCCTGCATATAGGCCTCCTCTTCCTCCGGAAGCGGAGCGCGCCCCCAAAGGCGCTCCAGATGCGCAAAAACCCCGTATTCCATACAGTAGTAAATCTCCTGTCGGAGTTTTCTGCGATACGAAGCTGGCACCTGCGGCTTCTCATTCACCACGATTCCCGTAACCGTCTGCCGCATCCCGTCGTGAAGCAGCCGTGTTTTCGCATCATTCAGTTCAAACCCCATGTCTTCCAGAAAATGTTTCGTTTTCCAATAGACAGCTTTGGCATCGAACTCTCCTGAAAAAATCAGATCATCGCAATAACGGGTATAAAGGATTCCCCTCTGTCCGCACCAGGATCCCATGGACTCATCAAAGGGCTTCATCACCAGGTTGGATATCGCGGGAGATGTAGGCGCTCCCTGAGGCAGCCTGTCATAATAACAGCAAAGATGTGCGAGCAGTCCCGCCGCCGCAGGAGGAAACAGCTGCGCGGGAAACGCAAAGGCATAAACCCGAGGGAACAGGATATTGTCAAAGAAATTCCGTATATCCAGTTTTAGGATCTGTCTCCCGCGTTCTCTTCTTCCCCCGGCGGCCCCTGCCGTCGCATGGACGGCCGCATGCTCCTTAAGGCCCAGGCCGCGGCGGTATGCATAGGCGTACGAAGAGACCTCTCTCCCATCCAGGCAGTGATGCAGAATATTTCTCTGCACGCTTTTAAGGAGCGGATCCGGAACCAAAAGCCGTCTGCTGCCGCCGTCCCTTTTGGGAAGGCTGGCCATATGATAATGGCGGTGCGCCTGATTGCTCAAAGCATACAAGAGGGACAGCTGTTTCTCTTCGCTCATCTGCGCCCTGCTCTTTGCAGGGAGCAGCTTCAGTGACAGAATGAATTCCCTGATCTGCTCCTTATCCGCATATTTCCAAATCTGCTCCCGCGCCATCTTCCTCCCCCTTTCTTATGGAGAGTTCCGTAACCGGACTTTCCGAGCACATATTTACAGCAAAACACTTTATTATATGGAAGGAAATTTCATTTCCTAAGGAAATTTCCTTTCGTATAAAAAAAGGCTGCAAGCAGCCTTTTTTTATATCAAAAGCCGGAAGGCCGGCACCAACCATCGATTCCGCAGAATGCGGAAAGGTACAGCCGCAGGCGGCAACACAATCAGCGAAGCAGATTGTGGGACGTACCTTGGAGCAGGCTGCGGTGCAGGCTTGCCTGCCTCATGGGGTACGAAACATTCCCGACGGCGACTCGCCGCCGGTCCGGCCAGGATTCTCCTGCCAGTTATCACTGCCGGCCTTTTCCGGAAGTTCAACTCCTCTTACAGCATCGTCCTGCGAAGGGTCTGTCCATCCAAAGCGCTCAGATAAGCGGGCGCGATATCAAATACGGTCTTGCAGCCCTTCTGCCCTTCCTTTGCCATGCGGTACGCCGCTCTCGCATATGCGACCAGAACGGAGGAAGTAAAAGCAGGGTTGGAGTCCAGCTTCAGGCTGTATTCAATCACGTTGCCATATTCCTCTTCCCATCCCGTTTTCCCTGTCCGGATGACAAAGCCTCCATGCGGGATCCCGCTGTGGTTCGCTTTCAGTTCTTCCATGCTGATAAAATGCACCGTGGTATCATAATCCGCAAAATAATTGGGCATGGTCTTGATCTCTTCTTCGATCCTTGCCTTATCCGCCCCTTCTTCTGCCACAACGAAACATTCTCTCGTATGCTTCTGACGGGTGGTCAGATCCGGATTCTGGCCGGAACGCACGCTTTGAAGCGCCTCTTCCACCGGAATCGTGTACTGTCTCGCATCCACCACGCCTTCAATCCGGCGGATCGCGTCAGAATGTCCCTGGCTGACGCCCTTTCCCCAGAAAGTATAATCCTTGCCGCAGGGAAGGATCGCATTGGCATACAGCCGGTTCAGCGAAAACATGCCCGGATCCCATCCGCAGGAAATGATCCCCACCTTACCGCTTTCCTTCGCAGCCGCATCCACAGCCTCGAAATGTTCCGGTATTTTCGCATGCGTATCAAAACTGTCCACCACATTGAAATACTTCACAAATTCCGGCGTCTGAACAGGCAGGTCGGTTGCGCTTCCCCCGCAAAGGATCAACACATCGATTTTATCCTGCATCTTCACAGCTTCTTCCACCGGATACACGGAAACGCCTTCCGTCAAAATGGATACTCCTGCCGGATCCCTCCGCGTAAACACTGCAGTAAGCTCCATATCCTCGTTCTGGCGGACAGCACATTCCACGCCCTTTCCCAGGTTTCCATAGCCTAAAATACCCAGTCTTATTTTTTCCATCCTTATCCTCCAATCCAAAGCGCCCTGGCGCCAAACAAATACGCGTTCTGCCGCCGGAGTTGAAAGTCAATCCCTCATCCGGCCTGACACTATTTTAGTATATACTAAAAACAGCCTGAAGAAAAGCCCCTCAAAAATGCGGCGGATTGTTCTATACAGGCCGCCTGGTCTGGCACATCGAAATGCTCAATCGCCAGGTATCCGTCGTATCCCCATTCCTTTAGCATGCCGATCAATTCTTTCAAAGGCAGATATCCGCTGCCCGCAGGCGTCTGTCCCAACCCCTTGCAGAAGGTTCCGCACACAGAAGGATTCAACGCCCGATCCTTGCAGTGGACGTGCACAATATACTCCTTAAGCAGCCGCGCCGCAGCCACAGCGTCTTCATCGCTGAAAGCGAAATTTCCCATATCCAACGTATAGCAAAGGCCAGGGACGTTTCTCATAAACCAAAGCAGCTGGTTCATCCTCGCAAACGGCTGTGTAAACCCGTCAAAATCCTCCAGCGTGATTTTCACTCCCAACCGGGACGCATACGCCGTCAGATCGGCCAGCGCCCTTTGCATCCTGCGAACGGGCTGGCTGTTTTCCATAAAACGGGCGGTATCCGCATACGTTTTGCTGCAGGCGGACAGTTCTGCCGCCTCCTGGCTATTCAGCTCTCCCGGAACGAACAGCACCTGAGCAGTTCCCAGATCAGATGCTGTCTCCAACAGCTTCTTCGCCTCTGACAAATCCGCGTTTCCAGGGAAATCAAAGAACTGATAGAAACAGCTCACCGCAAGTCCCGATTCCTGCAGCATGGGACGGATGGATGTCTCCTCCCGCGCAAATCTCCCATATTCCATCTCCACCCCATCAATTCCCAGCCTGCGGCAGAACTTTAGAAGTTCCTGAACAGACCTGCCGGTCTGCTCATGCGCCTGTAGTATATGGTCATAAAAGACGGATAACTTCATGCCTTCCCCTCCTCAATCGGCATCTCCACAGCCGTGTTGTCCTGCGGCCCGGGCCTTCTTACTCCCGGGACGCACCAATGCACTGCATTCCTGATAATTCTCTGCACATAAGGCATCTTATAATTGGGATATTCCTCATGGCCGGGCTGGAAGTAAAAGATTTTTCCGAATCCACGGGAAAATGTGCATCCACTGCGAAAAACCTCCCCTCCTGCAAACCAGCCTGTGAAAATCACATCATCCGGCTTAGGAATATCGAAAAATTCCCCATACATCTCCTCCTGCGGAATATCAAACCATTCCGGAATCCCCTGTGCGATCGGATGGGAAGGGCAGGTATTAAAAAGCCGCTCCCGATCCCCATGACGCCATCTGAGCGTCATCGTCGTCCCCAAAAGCCGCCTCATAATTTTGGAATAATGGCCTGAATGGAGCACCACCAGGCCCATTCCCGCCAGCACATGGCGCTGCACACGTTCCGCAACGCGATCCTCGAATTCCTCCTGAAGCATATGGTTCCAGAATACCAGCACATCCGTGCCGGCGAGCACTTCTTCCGTCAGCCCATGTTCCGGCATGTCAAAGGTGGCCGTCCGAATCTGCAGTTCTTCATCCTCCCTCAAAAATCCAGCAAGGCATTCGTGGATTCCTTCCGGATATATCTTTCTGACAGTTTCCTCCGTCCGTTCATGCAGAAATTCATTCCATACTGTAACGTGAATCATTTTACTCCTATCTGCGCGCTGTTACGCCTCTCTGTCCCCTCATTTTGTTTCCGGATGCAATCATTCAAAGTAAGAACCCAGATACCCTTTTGTGCGAGCAACCATTTCGTCAAACAGCTTCCTCGCGTCCCCGATGGGAAGCGGCATATTCGGATCCATGAGAAATGCCCGGAACGCTTCTTCCAGATCTCTGTTTTCTGCCGCCTGGCTGATGAGCTCCTGAATGCCGCATATCCTGGATACAAGAGGATAGACCGAATCCGGAATCGGCCCCGCATAGACCGGCCGAACCCCGCCTGCGCAGAAGTGCGCGTTCGTCTCCACAACGGCTCCAACCGGAAGATTGGGGATCTGTCCCTGGTTCGGAATGTTCACATTGGTCACCATTTCCCTCAGGCCTAGCAGCGCGCGCATCTGCTGGACGCCTTCTTCCCCGGTCTGGCTGATCGTAATCTGTTCTTCTCCCGTGTAAAGCCGCATGCTCCTGGCAAGGCGATCCTGCAGATCCTTCTTTCTCCAGGATACGGGCGTCAGGGTGAATCCCCAGTCCAGCGCTGTTTTGGGATCCTTTAGGTACCAGCTACCCGGGCAGAATTCCGCCAGATGCCTGTCTCCTGCCGCCGCAATGACGCCGAAGCGCAGGAAGAGATCCATCTTCACCCGCTCCTTGCTGTCAAAATAGCGGTTCATCCAGTTTTCATCCGTTTTCTCATAATAGCCTTCCTGAGCGTATTTGCGGCAGAACTCCTCATAGAGGGGATAAATATCTATATTTTTATATCTGGCCGAAGGCAGCCAGGTGAAATGATTCACCCCTACCACATTTACCTTTATCTCTTCTCTCTCCACTCCCTGGATCTGCGCCCTCTCCTTCAGCACGCCTGCAAGCAGCTTCTGGGTCCCGAATACTTCATGGCAGCAGTCGAACGCCTTGATCTGCGGAAAAACACGGTAAAGCGTCTTGACGCACAGCGTCATGGGATTGGTATAGTTAATGACCCATGCATCCGGGCAGAACGTCCGGATCGCTTCCGCGAACTCTTCAAACATGGGAATCGTGCGCAGGGCCCTCATCAGCCCTCCCGGTCCCGTCGTATCCCCTACAGACTGATAGATCCCGTATGCTTCCGGCGCATGCACATCGCTTTCCATCTCATCAAAGGTTCCCGGCATGATTGAAATCACCACAAAATCTGCGCCCTTAAGAGCCTCTCCCAGAGTATCCGCAGTCCGGTAATCCCAGGAAGAACGGCATTCCTCCAATTCCTTCATCCGGTTTCCGATCACCGCATTCCTTTCTGCTGCCTCCCGATCGATGTCATAGAGGAGCACCTTTCCGCTCATATCCTCCACCGCTGCCAGATCGCTCATCAGCCCCCAGGCCCAGCCTCTGGAACCGCCTCCGATATACGCGATCCTGACGTCTTCCGCTTTTCCGTTCACATATTTCATAATCCCTCTCTCCTTTCCCGTTCTCCGAATTGTCCTCCTCATGAGCTGTTTCTATCATAACATGCAATTTTCAGATTATGGAGATCTTTTTTATTTTCTTTCCATTCTGCCTTTTGTATGCTGTCACGCTAGTTCTGATACCGCATTTTCCGCTTTTATTCTAACGGAGGAAGCAACATAGCAACACACAAAGCGCTAAGTGAAAGCTCTGTTTCTTTCAGCAGCCCAGATGGGAATTGAAAAGGTGGAACAAACTTGATATAGTAAAAATCATAGAAACGGTTCATTTCAACCTAAAAGTACAAACAATAGGAAAGGAAAAATTTTATGTTTAATGACCGCGGACTTTTTACCAAACGGCACATGAAAACCTATGTCTTTTCGCCGGAGAATCCCACCGGCATGCCAGGATGCGGTTCCAAAGGAGAAGACTGGCAAAAGCTGCACCCCTGCGATGTGCTGGAAGCAGGCGAAACTAAGACCCTGGTCAATACGAACGGGCCTGGCATCATTCGCACTATGTGGTTTACAGGTGATGTCAGCCAGAGCCTGGTGCTGCGCATCTACTGGGACGGGCAAGAACATCCGTCTGTCGAAGCGCCCTTAGGTTCCTTTTTTGGTTATGGCTTTCCGGATATCACTTCGGATCGGGACAACCGTTTTCCCACTCTCAATTCGGCCATGTTTCTCGCTGCTCCGTGTCGAGGAATGAATTGTTATTGGCCAATGCCTTTCTTACGCAATTGCCGCATTACCTTGGAAAACCGCAGGCCGGATACTCAGCTGACAGTTTTTTACACCATCACCATGGAGAAAGGGCAGCTTCCTGAAGAAGTGCTGTACTTCCATGCTTCTTACCGCCAGGCATTTCCTGTAACGCGCCATCAGGCCTATACGGTAATTGACGGTATTCAAGGAGAAGGGCACTTTGCCGGCGTCACTCTGGCAGTGGGCACCAACGCTCCCAACGGCTGCTGGGTAGAGGGCGAGGCTAAGATGTATATTGACGGAGATATATATCCTTCCGTTAATTATACTGGAACAGAAGATTATTTCTGCGGTGCTTATGCTTTCGGCTATGATCGGGGTGCACATACGGCTTATCAGCCTTACAGCGGTCTGTATGCAGGGATGTACGCCGTGTTAGGCAGCCAGGAGCAGCGTTACCAATATCAGCCTCGGTTTATGCTGTATCGTTTGCATGTTCCAGATCCAATCAGCTTTGAGAAAGATTTTCGCATGAGCCTACAGAATATGGAATTTACTCCCTATGGCCAGCGCGGGCGCCGAGATGATTTCTCATCCTGTGCCTATTGGTATCAGACGCTTCCTTCCGCACCTCTTCTTCCCCTGCCCGCGGATGAAGATATTTTTACGAGATAGTAATTGTAAATAGGTTTTATATGGCTGTGAAACTTTCGTAAGAATCATGTAAAATGTGGCATCTTTTTTGTTCTTTTGCACAAAGTACTGTCCTTTTTATAGATTATGTGGTACAATTTGAACATCAAGTAAACCTATAGACCAGGGGGATTTATTATGGCAAAAGAAATGATTGCAATGCTTCTTGCCGGCGGTCAGGGTTCACGGCTGTATGCCCTCACCCAAAAACTGGCAAAACCCGCCGTTCCCTTCGGCGGGAAGTACAGGATTATCGATTTCCCGTTATCAAACTGTGTCAACTCTGGTATTGACACAGTAGGCATTCTCACCCAGTATCAGCCCATGGTACTCAATGAGTATATCGGGAACGGACAGCCCTGGGATTTGGATCGCCTCTACGGCGGCGTCCATGTCCTGCCTCCTTACCAGCAGGCGACTGGTTCCGACTGGTACAAGGGCACGGCCAATGCAATTTATCAGAACATACCTTTCATCGAACGCTACAACCCGCAGTATGTGATCATCCTTTCCGGCGATCAGATCTGCAAGCAGGATTACAGCGACTTCCTGAGATTCCACAAGGAGAAGAATGCGGAATTCAGCGTGGCTGTCATGGAAGTTCCCTGGGAAGAGGCTTCCCGCTTTGGCCTGATGGTAGCGGATGAGAACGACCGTATCACGGAGTTCCAGGAAAAGCCCAAGGAGCCCAAATCCAATCTGGCCTCCATGGGAATCTATATTTTCAACTGGGACATCCTGAAGAGATACCTGATTGAAGACGAAGCGGATCCCGAATCAGAGAACGACTTCGGCAACAACATCATTCCCAATCTTCTGCGTGATGGCCGTAATATGTATGCCTACCGCTTCAGCGGTTACTGGAAAGATGTGGGAACCATTTCCTCTCTGTGGGAAGCCAATATGGAAGTATTGGATCCGGAACACAGCGGCATTAACCTTTTTGATGATGATTGGAAAATCTACAGCCGCAACAGCGGCATGACCGGTCACAGGATTTGTGCGGATGCTGTGGTTGAGAACTCCATGATAACAGACGGCTGCCGTATTGAGGGGCATGTGAAGCATTCCATTCTTTTTGCAGGCGTTCATGTTGAGCCAGGCGCATATGTGGAAGATGCAGTTGTCATGGGCGGTACGCTCATTCAATCCGGCGCCGTGGTGAAGCACTGCATCGTTGCTGAGAACGTAGTAATCGGTGAAAATGCCGTAGTTGGCGCTATGCCTTCTGACGGAGAGAACGGAGTAGCTACCATCGGCTCCGGCGTTTACATCGGGGATAATGCCAAAATCGGCCCCAATGCAATGGTGAATAATAATGTAAAAGGCGGTGAAGAACAATGGTAAATTCCAACTCAGATGCGCTGGGCATCATTTTCCCGAACAGCTATGATACTCTGGTTCCTGAACTGGTGAGCGAACGCCTGATGGCTTCCATCCCCTTTGCTGGCCGTTACCGCATGGTGGATTTCATTCTTTCCAGCATGGTAAACTGCGGGATCGGCAACGTTTCCATCGTCGTGCGCAACAATTACCATTCACTCATGGATCATCTCGGCTCGGGCCGCGCTTGGGATCTGACCCGTAAAAACGGCGGTTTGCATATCTTCCCGCCTTATTCTGAGAAAAAGGTAAAGATCTATAACGGCCGCGTAGAAGCGCTTGCGAGCGTGCTTGGCTTCCTGAAGGATCAGAAGGAAAAATATGTGGTGATGTCAGATGCCAATATCGCCCTCAACTTTGATTTTAACGCTCTGATCGATGCGCATATTGCCAGCGGCGCGGATATCACTGCCGCCTATGCCAGACAGGAGATTCCTGCCCGCACGCTGGAAGGCGACAGCGTCAATAAAGAGATGTATTATACACTCGGCATTGAAGACGGCCGCGTGAAAGAGATTTATATCAACTCCAAAGAGAGGGGCGTTCAGAATTTCTGCCTGAACATCTACATCATCGACAGGGAACTTTTGATTGATCTGATTGGCACCGCATTTATGCGCGGCTACATCTATTTTGAACGGGATATTCTGGCACGTTCCCTGGATACCCTGGATGTGCGCGCATTTGAATTCGATGGATATATCGCCCGCATATACGATATGAAAAGTTATTATGACGAGAACATGAAGCTTCTGGATGAAGACAATCTAGATGCCCTGTTCTCCGCTAATCCGGTCTATACCAAGATCCGTGACGACAATCCGACCAGATATATCAATGGCTCCCGCGCCAGGAACATCATGGCTGCTGATGGCTGCCTGATTGAAGGGGAAGTGGAAAACAGCATTCTCTTCCGCGGAGTGAAAGTAGGAAAAGGCGCGAAGATCAAAAACTGTGTTCTCATGCAGGATACGGTGGTTGAAGAGGGCGCATGCCTGGAATACATCATTTCTGACAAGGATGTCACTATTACGGCAGGAAAAGAAATCCGCGGCACCGATACGTTCCCGGTCTACATTGCCAAGTATCAGAAAGTATAACCGGTGTTTTGAGGTTTTCCCGTACGGCCTCCGGCATAAAGGCCGGTATACGGCTCAGGCTGAGCCGTACGCCACAGGGCCTTACGCCTCATGGAAGCAAAAAATACGCTCCCTTCCAAGCGATCAAATCCGTTCGCTCAGAAGGGAGCTTTTTATGTCGTTTCTTTTCCTCCGGATTGGAGCACCCTTACAGCGTCAGTTCCCCGATCACCTTTTTCAGGGTATCCGCGGAAGCCTTCAGCTTCTCCTGCTCCGCTTCATTCATGGAAATCGGCACCTGCGTCTCGATTCCATCCTTTCCTATGATGGCGGGCATGCTCAGCACCACCTGGTCGATGCCGTACTCCCCATGCATCATGTTCGATACCGGCAGAATCGATTTTTCATCCCGAACAATGGCCTCACAGATCCGCTTCACAGACATGGCTATCCCATAATAGGTCGCACGTTTTTTGGCAATGATCTCATAGGCGCTGTTCTTCACATCCTCTGCGATCCTTCTGGTGGAAGCTTCATGGTCAAAATGCCCCCGCATCTCGCAGAAATTATCCAGCGGAATGCCGGATACATTGGCGCTGCTCCAGACCGCGATCTCACTGTCCCCATGCTCTCCCACAATAAACGCATGCACGCTTCGGCTGTCAACGCTCAAATGCTCACCCAGCTTATACTTCAGCCGGGCGGTATCCAGCACGGTGCCGGAACCGATCACACGATTCTCCGGAAATCCGCTCAGCTTAAGCGCCGCATAGGTCAGGATATCCACAGGATTGGATACGATCAGAAGGATGCCCTGATAGTTTCTCTCCGCGATTTGGGGGATAATGCTCTTGAAAATCCCCACATTCTTGTGAACCAGATCCAGTCTCGTCTCCTCCGGCTTCTGATTGGCCCCGGCAGTCACAATAATGATCGCCGCATCCATGATGTCATCATAGCCCCCGGCGTAAATTTTCATCTGCCTGGCAAAAGGAATCCCATGCGCAATGTCCAGCGCTTCCCCTTCCGCCTTATTTCTGTCCGCATCCAGCAGTACCATTTCCGAAAACAGCCCGCTCTGCATCAGGCTGAACGCGGATGCCGCCCCAACGAAACCGCAGCCCACGACTGCCACTTTTCTATGATTCAATAATTGTTTCTCCATAGTTACCCTCACATTCTTCTATAACAACAAATCAACCATTTTCCTTCATATGATATATCTCTTCGGTTATGATGATTATAGTATAAAGGCGAGGGCTGCACAACCGGCTTATTGTTCATAAAATATCATTAGTCACCACAATTTTACCATTTATCCTTCCTTCGTCCAGCGCGATGCAGGCTTCCCTGATATCCCGGAAGTCAAAATGTGCCCCAAAGAGGGGTGTCAGGCGGTGTTGTGTCAGGAAGCCGAAAATCGCGTCCATCCTTTCCTGCGACGGCCAGTTGCTGTGAAAACCGGTCAGATATACCCCATTGGGAATCCCTTTGATCGGGTCAAAATCATTCAGCCGGTATACCCCTCCCAGAACCCCCGTATTGCAGACAATTCCTCCTTTATCCACACATCCCATCGTATCCCGGAGGGTTCTGGGACCAACCAGTTCCAGCGCTTTGGTAACGCCGTGAAGCGTACCCGCAAGCGTCCCTGTATCGAGCACCGCCATATCCGCGGCATTCAATAACGGCAATTTTTCCTCTCTGTGCGTGGTTGCGATCACCCTGCAGCCCACCGCCCTGGCAATCTGGATCGCGGCATATCCCAATGCACAGGTACCGCCGCGGATGAGCAGCGTATCCTCCTTTTCCAGATGCAGACATTCAAATAAGGATCCCCATGCGGTATAGTACGTCTCCGGAACAGCGGCAAGCGCAGCCCAGGAAAGGCCGGATGATACGGCGAATACATGATGTGCGGGCAGCAGCGCATATTCCGCATAGCTGCCATTAAAGCTGCGCCCCATACCTCCCATGAGCGCTGCAACCTTCTGCCCCTTCCGAAACCGGCTGTCAGAGGCATCCTCGATCTCTCCCACGCACTCAATCCCCGGAATGACCGGCTTCTGTATATAATCAGCGCTTATTTCACTCAGCCTCAGAATCTGCTCGGAATGGTTCATGCCAAAACCTTTCACCCTTATGAGCACCCAGCCCGGGCGGACCTGCGGTATCGGACATTCTGTCAGGCACACCATGCGGGCGGGCGTTGGTTCCGTTATGAGAACCGCTTTCATCGTTCTGTGGTTCATGCCGTCACTTCCTTCCAGCACTGCGGATCCGCTGCATAGAAATTTCCGTCCTTTCCGCTGGCAACAGCCGGGCATCCCCGGCACCAGGCCAACAGTTCACATTTCGCGCATTTTTCAAATCGGGTATAATCCCGGTATTGTTCCATCTGGCATATCCACACATCGGCAAGCCGCTCTTCAAATACATTGCCAACTTTGCTGTTCTGCACCCGCCTGCACGCGAATATATCGCCTGTCGGCAGGATTGTCAGATGACAGTTGCCGCAGTTACAGCCTCCATAAATCATTCCCTCTTCTGCGGTTTCCGGGATTTGGAACGCGCCGGTCTCATATTCATACAGCGTCCAGAGATGATCCTTCTTATTAAAATAGGTCCGGCATCCTGCTGCCTCATACTCCTTAAATCTTCTGTCACAATCGGCCAGAAGCCTGCGATATCGCAAAGGATCGATCCCCACGTCTTTTTCCTCACTGGTCGGGCAATAGCGGGCGAATGCAAACACATTGGCTTTAGCCTTTACAACTGCGTCGATGATATCCGGCACCTCGTCTATGTTCGTACCTGAAACAGTCGTCATGATTACGCTGCGTATGCCCGCACGGTTGATACAGCCGATCTTCTCCAGCGTTATGTCAAAGCTGCCTGGTTTTCTGAACCAATCATGCGTCTTTCTCATTCCATCCAGCGAAAGCTGATATTTCTCACAGCCATATTCTTTCAGCTTCCGGCAGACAGCATCATCCAAATGAAAGGGATTTCCCAGAATGGTGAATGAAATCCCATGTTCCTTCATCAATCCCAGCAGGTTCCAGAAATCCGGATGCAGGATCGGATCCCCGCCGGTAATATAGAAATACGGCTGACGGTGATAGACTTCACAGAAATCCAGACAGTTATAAAAAGTCTCCTGCATCTGCTGCCAGTTCATGGAGTCCAGTTTTTTGCAGTTGTCCTCAGAAAAAATATAGCAATGCTTGCAGCGCTGGTCGCATTCATCGGTGATATGCCACTGAAAGGAAAAATACTGTTTCATTCCATATACCCTCACTTTATATCAAATCGGATTTCCCGAATCATCTTTCAGAATTTCCGGTGGGATATCCCACCGGAAACAGCATGCAAAAAAAACGTATTACTTGTCGCCAGCGCCGCAGGCGGAGCCACAGGCCGCAGGCTTCTCTTCCGGCTTATCCCCCGCTCCGCAGGCAGAACCGCAGGCCGCAGGCTTCTCTTCCGGCTTATCCCCAGCTCCACAGGCAGAACCGCAGGCCGCAGCCGGGCTGGTTTCTATCTTCTTGCCCCAACCAAACAGATTTGAAAGTGCCATTTTCGTTACCTCCGTCTTTGTATTCAGCGAGCGTTCCGCTCTCTGTACTTATCATTCTAAACACTTTCATCCGCCTCACAAGTACGCACTTTTTTATTACCCGGTCACCTTTTGGTGACCGATGCGCATAATTCTTGGAAGGACGGGAACAACAATGGAAGGAAAGGAATAACAAAAATGCCTGCCGCATAAAACCACGGCAGGCAAAATATTAAGCAAGTCAGCACATGCATCGCAAAAAGTGCTGTCAATTTCTGTGTTTTCTGAACATCCGATCTGCCAAAAATCGTCTGAAAGCCAAATTTATCCAATAATTTACAAACATGAGAAGCTGTTTTTGCCGTAAATGCATTTTTAATGTTCACTTTTGCTCTCTCAATATTCGCTTTTGGGTCGTCAATGTTCGCTTTTTTCGATGTCCTAAATATACCACTGATATGCAATGACCGGTTATGGAGCGGATGAGCCTCATTCAACAAAAAATTCCTTAAGAACAGCTCCAGAAATTCCGTAGTTTCATGGATACCGTTTTTCATTTCATCCATTGAAAGATTACGATAGGAGAACTTTTTCTCTTCAGAAAAATCATATTCTAAAGTAGCTTTATTTTCTATGAATGGAAAGATATTCATTTGGCGTAAAGCTGAACGCCTTCTCCGAAAGAAGAGCCGCAATTCTAGCTGCAACCTTGTCGGCTTCCTCGGTTCGATCTTCTTTATCACGGATTTCCTTAGCTATGCTACGCCTTGCTTCTATTTCCTCTCCAACTTCACAACAGTTTCCACATGCACCGTATGTCGTGATTGCTTGAATATCTTTCCCTTACAGATTCGTGCAATCACACAGAACGCAGGAAACACAGCGTTTCTTGTGAATCCCATGATAGGATTTTACCACATTTTCACATCTGTTCACACAGGAAATTTTACTCATGGTAGGCAATCGGTTGGCGTTGCCTACCATTTATGATTACAGCGTCATATCTTTCCCGCCGCTCATATTTTCGGTTTTCCTTCCTCTTAGCAGGATTTTGAAAATGTACAATGCCTTGCGGCGGTATGCATAAAAATCATCTTCACCTATAATCATTAATTCTTCAGGAAGACGCCGGAAGCCAACACCATATACCAAGGACATAAAAAGCGCATCCGCAATCCCTTGATTGGATTCTTCCGCAGCCACCCGCACCAATACAGCATTTTCTTCTTCCTTCGCCAGAGCACGAAGTCTTTTTTCTTCTTCACGCCCAATTCCATAATTAAACAATTTTATATTTCTGGTTCGCATTATAGCCTCCTTAACTCTGCCAGCCAAGCAGATCCACATTATATCCCTGGCGTCCCATTTCGGCCAGAAAATCCTGTAGCGTTACCTGCGCCAAATTTTCCCCATTCACATTGATCGATATCTTCAAAGTGCCTCCTATCTGTCCCATGAAATTATTCAATTCGTCGCGCATAGCAGTCCGAAGCGTTCCTTCAGGGGTTTCAATATTGGTCTGCCCGGCAGGCTGATCGCCCAGGATCGCCGCAAATGGCCGTCCACCTTGGATAACAGCGCCGGATGCCAGATGAGGCAGGTTACTAACAACAGACTTCACGCTCATTGTGCTGGGCGCACTCATTTCTTGCATGGCCATCGCTAAGACACTGCTTCTTGCAGAAGAGGCTTTTGACGTTTTCGATACAGATGAACCGACTTTATCATACCCCGACGAAAAGAAGTCCTTTACTGCCTGGATTGCATCTTTTACCCAATCGATAAATTCTTTGATTTTATCAATGACCGGCGAAAGGGCATTGATGATGTTGTCCTTCACAGAAGTAAATGCTTTGCTAGCGTCATCCTTAAAAGTAGTGAACTTCTTAAGGAGTTCATCAACCTTTGTTTTTATTTCACTTACCTTCGTGTCAATCGCAAGCTTTATGGTTTCCCATACTTCTTTAATTTTTGATTCTACAGCCCCAAATTTTTCGGCAACCGATTCCTGAATGCCCGTCCATATTTCATAAAGGGTATCTTTAAGCAGTATCCAAATTTCAAGGGCGCTGTCTTTTATAGACGTCCATTTTTCATAAAAGAACAGGATCAAGTTTTCAAAAGTCACAGTAAGCCATTCTTGCAGCGACGCCCAGTTTTCCTGAATGCCAAGAAGCAGCCCTTGGATCAGATAGGAACCGATTTCAGCAAATACTGTTGACGGAGAATTAATTCCCAATCTCTCCTTTACAGCACTCACCAAATCTCCAAATACACTAACAGTCGATTCCTTATCCTCAGACATCCCATCGCTTACACCATTTGAAAAGCCTTTTGCCACATTTTTACCGGTTTCATAAAGGCTAATGCCCTGGAGCTGTTGGGTGAGCCCTTCATTCACTTCTATTCCTGCATTTTGCGCTTCCTGAACCAACTCTCCAAGTCCATCTTTATATTCGGATAAGCTGATTTTTCCATTATCATATTCGCTCCTAAGATGATTTAACGCAGATGTAAAATCACCCACATTCTTTATCTCGCCAGGCCCGAATATATTTTCCCATATTCTCTTGATCTCTTCTAAAATCCCTGCACTTGCCCCAAATCCTATAAGGCCTGCTTTTGCTACATTTATAGCACTACCAAAATTTCGTAATGCACTTTCGCCTTTTTCAGTTGCTGCCTGTACACCACCAAATAAGGTTTTTAAGTTTGTAAGAAATGAAATTAGCTTTGAACTCGCTATTATCCCGTCAAGGATTACAAGTGCAGCTTTTAAGGCGATAAACGCTTTTGCCAAATTTTCTATCCCTTTTGCGGCATCCTCCGGGGTTACGCTATCCATCCAGTCCGCTATATGGTCAAGGAAATCTTCAAACTCATCACTATTCAGGAAATCAGCGACAAGGTCAGATACCTTTTGAATAAAAAGGATAAGCCCTTCCCCGACCGTTTCCGCGAAAGGTTCCAGGGAATCCCATAAATTGCTGAAATTATTCCGCAGCCCTTCCCAGTCCACCTTTTCCACAAAATCCGTCAAGACACCCAGGAGGTCGGGAAGCCCCTCTTCAAGAACCCACTTGCTCAATGGAAGCAGCACCTGTGTATAAAAATCCGTAAGAATACCGGAGAGGGTATCAAATGCCGGAACCAATGCCGCCGTCAGCTGTTCAAATGCTGTTAAAAGAGGGCTGAAATCAAGGTGTTTTGACCATTCAACCGTAGCATCCGCAGCAAGCCGGATATTATGGATAATCACTGCAAGAATATCCCGGATATTCTCAAGGATATGTAAGCCCGTCTGGTTTTCGTTCCATGCTTCACGGAAGTTATGCGCCAGGTTCCCCACAACAAGTCCGATATCTCCGATAATGTGCAAGATATCTTCAAACATATTGATGGTTTCCTCCTGGTTCCAAACCTCTAGAAAGTCCCCTCCGATATCCTTCACGAGCAATCCGATTTCTTCAAGGGTATATCTCCAGGAATCCATCACAAACTGGCCTTCGCGTTCCCAGGCTTCCTTTAGCGGCGCAAAAATTTTTGAAAAGATATCCTTCAGCTGATCCCCAAATTTTTTAATGTCTTCAGAAATAGGGACTTCTTCAAAGCCTCCGCCTGCAGCACCACCGCCTCCACCAGCCCCTCCGCCGGAATCCTGCTGCTGGAGTACGTCCAGGTCATCAAACTTTGCCAGCGCGCCATAAACTTTCTTTGCTGCGCTGGCTGTTCCTTCCAGTTCGTCATTGTATCCGGCCTGTACCTCTGTTGCTTTCGTCCATGTACTTTTCCCGGTCAAATATGCAAAAAGCTGGCCAATCGCATTAATTGCCCGGTTTATCCAGTTAATGAGCTGAACCAAATAAGGGATAACTGCCTGTACGACCGGGGAAAAGGCGGCTGCAAAAGAATTTCCTAATGTTGCGAGGGAATTCTTTAAATCCTGGACACTTCCCCTTAATTCGTCAGAATGCCCCATCAGGTTGATAAAGCCTTGCCCCACCCCTTCCATAATGGTGCTGATTGCCCGGAATACGGCGCTGAAGGCCATACCTGTCACAAGCATCTGCCTCATCCCGTAATTAGCGCTTTTTACCGCCCTGGATGTTTTTTGCGCATGGGAAGCCAGGCTGCTAAATGCCTTTTTGGAGACGGAATTAATCCTCTCCAGGAGCCCATGCAGCCCCTTTACAATTTGGGATAGGCTCCCCAGGGCCTTTTTGGCAGATACATCCCGGAACCGCTGCGCCATTTCCATCAGCCTTTTGTTTCCGACCTCCAGCTTATTGTTTAAATCTTCCGCCCGGATTGCGGCCTTTTTAAATTCCTCGGTATCTATCCCGGATATGTAAGACTTCGGGTTTTGTTTCAGGGCCTCGATTTTATTTTTAAGCGCGTCTATCCTGCTGCCGGCTTTTTCCACTTCTGATACATCTACTTTGGGCAGGTAAGCTTTCCCCTTACTCTCCAGGGCATCCATTTTCTCTTTCAGCCCTTCTACCCGGAGCACGGCTTCAGAGACTTCCTGGTTGAACTGCTCCCACGCGCCTCCCGACTGGTTTACGCCCATGTTCTCCCATCGTGTTTGCTCTGCGACGAGTTTATCCATCTCTGCCGTAGCGGCAGCCAATTCTTTCTTAAGCTTTGAATATGCATCCGTTTCCTGGCCCCGGGCGGCTGCCTTCTTCTGGAGCGCTGCATATTCCACCTGTGCCTTCTTCAGTTCTTTTTCCAGCTCCTTGAGGTCATCTGCGGCTTGTGCGGTAAAGCTCTTCCGTTTTCCGATCTCCTCCATCTTTGCCTGTAGGTCGGATAATTCCCTCTCCGTCTTTTTGATCTCATTCTTTAGCTGCGAAAAAGAAGCCGTCTCTATTTCCGTGTTAATCAGGATCGCCCCATCGTATTCTTTTGCCATCCTCAGCCTCCCCGGTGTTCATTATTCCGCCGCCTTGTAATCCTCAATCAGTTCCGCCTTGCTGCGCTGTCTTCTTCCGCCCTTCCTGTTGCGGTTATATTTCAGGGCAATCTTTTCGCCACGCTCCGAAAATGCACGGTTCACGAAAGGAACCATTTTCTCCATGAATTCAAAAATACAGGCTTCATCAGGGACCTCAGCGCCAAATGCCGCGCTGCAGACGCCATGCCCAAACAAAGAATCCAGCTTTTCGCAGGCTTCTTGACACACTTCTTCCCTCGCCTCGGCAAACTTCAGGAGTGCATCCGTATCAATGCCATTTTCTTCATCTTGTACAGGCAACTCCCTCTTTCCGATCTCTTCCGCCGCCGCTTCCAGCCAGTTGATCAGTCCCGCAAACCGGGTTACAAATTTTGTGTCATTTGTCGGGATTGTTGCCCTCGTTCCACCCGTTCCGATCTTTACCAGACGGATGCCATCGTCAAATTCAACAGTTTCATCAAATGTTTTTGCCATGCATTAATCTCCTTTTTGTGTAAAAAAAGAGCCAGCAACCTGTTGGAATTACCAACAAGTTCACTGGCTCTGCATCTGTGTGTCTGGCTCTACTTTAGGTTCTGCGGCTGAATTATGAACCGCATTGGCCTGATATTCTCTTTTTCTTTTTGTTTCTCATCATAATTGCGGAGTATTTCCCCAATTATCGGAAGGAGCCCAACCATAAAATCCTCTAGTGCAAACATGTCAGGCACCGCCACCCCGGGAAACGCTCTCCGAACCGTCCCTTCGCCGAGGAAATCATCTACTGCTTTCCCTAGCTTCCTGCTCGCGTCTATCCATCTCTGATCGGCTTCAGCGAGACATCGTTCACTTGGATTGTCCGCTTCATGGTCGTATTTCGCCTTGAATTCCGTAATTGATTCATGAAACTCTCTTTTGAGAACCCCCAATGTTTCCATGAATTTGCACATCCTTAGGTTAAACATTTCATCTGCCGGATTGACTTCTACATATTGTCCTTTATTTCCGTTGATACAGATTCTATAGATATCCTCTTCCATATTCGGCCTTTCTAAATCATCCTTCCGTGCCCGGGCGCACCGGGATCTCCTTCAAGCCCGCAATAGCTTTTTCCACTGCCACTTCAAACGCCGGCTGGTAGGAAGGCACCGTACCTTTATCCCGAACCGCCATCATTGCAAAATCCCGAAGGCTCTTAAAATACTCCATTTCCTTCTTTCCGCGCAGTTTTGCATAATGCCCCAGCAACGTTACCATTTCAGAACGAAGCCCATTATTTTCTGCGTACTGGTCAAGCAGCCGGACCATAGTGGGATTGTCCGTATACCCGCCGATCAGACGGTCAAATTCAGCTTTGTCAAACGGAAAGAAAGCGTTAAGCAGTTTCATGGCGGTTTCGTCGATCCTTGCCCCGTTCGGCCTGTAGAAATCGTCAAGATGTTCCTGAAACTGCGCCTGCACCTTATCAAGCGCCTCCTTCATTTCGCTATGTAAATCTGCAATGGCGGACTTATATTTTTCTTCTGCCTGCAGGTACGCTGCCTTCCATGAAGTCCTGGAGACTTCACTTGCTTTTTTATCATTGGCCACCCTCTTCCAGTCCTCACGCGCCTTTTCAACTGTTTCAAAAAGCTTCTGGGCCTTATCTCCCATGTCGGCCTGAATCTTCTGTACATCCCGTACATATCCAGCAAAATCCTGATGTTGCATCGCTTTATATTCCTTCCTGCCATCCCCGGACGAATAATATTTCCTGATTTCCGTTTTAATCTGTTCCGTGATTTTCTTACATTTTTCCTGCCACTCAGGAACCTTAGCGTAATCCTTTGATTCTGCGGCCAGAATCACTGTTTCAAGCGGCACATTCTTCCACTCCGGTGCAATGTCATATCTTCGTGCTGCGAGTTCTTCGTATAGTTCCATATCAACAACAATCCCTGCCAGAATCGTATTCATAAAATTCTTTCTCCTTTTTCATTCGTTCTCGGCAAATCATTAATTATTGCAACCTTTGCACCACACTGATTCATATATACCCCTAAGTCCTCAATCGGCTCTCCGCCAATATAATATTGCCCATTATAGAGCCTTGAGAAAATAATAAACTTTCTCTTTCTCTGTTTCTCTATATCTTCCAGCCTCTCTATTCTTTGTGATAAATTCATATTATCTCCTTCAAATACCGCTGAAACTCCATGTCTGAGGTAAACGGGCCAGTATCTTCGCCATCTCCTGCCCTTCATTCGTTTGATACAGCCAGGCAATCTCTGGATATTTTTCTATATCACGATTCCGGAATCTCTCTTTTTGTTCCCGTGTGTAAAGCTTTCCTGTCTGTGTAAAAACATGCATCCACTCAATACACATTCCCATGCTGACTTCTACATACAACCCCTCATTAACTTTTCTGTTTGCCAGATCAACGGCTTCTCTTAAAGTAAGATATTCTGTAACCTCCGGCTTCCGATAAAGCCCTTCCGGATAATACCTTATAATCGTTTCATCATTTGCCATAGACCAGGGGGCCAGAATCATAAAAGGTTCATGCCGTTTCTTTTCCTGCCGCTTAAGGGATGCTTGCCCTTCCAATAATTTAATCCTTTTCTCCAGTTCAGTCATATTCCCCTCATTGATACATAACCCTCCAGCAGTAAATCCACTTCCCTCAAATTATTCCCCTTTACAATCTGGAACGGGTACACGCATTCGTGATCCCTGGCCGGGTCTGCAAGTTCTTCCTGGCTGCACTTTAAGAAATCTTTTACGCTCATTTTTCTTACGGTACCATCTGCCATTGGAACCGCCAGAACTAAACTTTGAGGTGCCCTCTTTTCCAGTGCCTCAACTCTCATACTTAAAGTTTTCATATTGCACCCCCAAAAATGGTCAATTATTCTTCCCTGCTTGCTTTTTCCAGCGCCTCCACTCTTTCAGCTAGATCAGCTGTTTCTGTCCATGACTTACATTGTGAAAGCATGATTTGAATTGCATTTACCCGGATCTGAGGGGAAATCTCATCATTCTTGATAATGCGGTTTAGGACATTTACGCAATCTGTAAGGGATTGCTGCATTTTCTGGACGCTCCGGCGAATAATCAGCACCCTCCGCTGGTTCAGAATCTCCTGGAACTGTGCATCATCACGGTACTTGGACACTGTATTGCGGCTAAGCCCTGTAGCCCGCATAATGTCAGAAATTTTATCATATTCCAGAAAAGCCGATATGAGTTCTTCTGTATAAGCCCGTTTTCTTCCCACTACATCCCCGCCTTTACCTTCTCGATAGCCTCCAGGATTTTTTCCCTCTTATCGTCCGGCAGCTCCTTCCGGAGCATCCGGCAAAGCGTAGTCTCTGAAATATTCATTTGGTCCGCAACCTGCCATTGAAAAACCCCTGCGCCCTTAATTCGCTCCCTAATAGCTGTGTTATTCATGCTGTTCCTCCTTTCCGACTGTCTCTATCATTTCCACTTCCATCATATCAGATTTTCAAAAATTACCTCTCCCCACATTTTTTCAGAAACCAGGGCTAGGCACTCCTTCTCAGGAACACCTAACCCTAACTTCAACATTTTGAGCGCTTCGCCTCCCCATCCTGGACATCCATAACAGTCTCGTTTCTGCAGATCGGGCAGAATACGGGAAGTCGTTTCGCCTCAGTATCCGGACGGATTTTCGTGCGGGTTTTATTGCCACAGATTGGGCAACGTACCCAGACGGTTTTAATCAAATTACATACTCCCTTCTTCACTGCCGATTCGCTTCATGCCGTAAAGTACCTGCCTCTATAAGAATCCACTATGTCCATAACTTTTTCTGCAAGGGCGTTATGCTCTCCTACAAGTTCCGGGACCAGTCTTCTCCATTCCTGATATTCTTCATCCGTCAGTTCTCTTAAACTCACAATAATTTCCGCAAGTTCATGGCAAAAATCTTTATAACTCATCATATTTCATTCCTTTCTGCCGGCCTTTCCAGCTTTAATTGTCTCCTTGTTTTCTCGCTACAAATAGTATCCTGTGCCGCTTGAATTGCTAAACTATACTTACCCTTCATTAGTCCATTTCCTCCAAAACATCCATCGGAATAACAGCAATAAACCTTCTAAATAATGGTGCAACATCATTTTCCTTCACAGATATTTCTTTGCCTATAAAATTTTCCTCTTCCTTTCTCCGGGAAGCCATGCTATTAGGTAAGTGTACGGCTATACCAGTGCCCTGTAGGAAGGTGATGCTTCCTATAGGGTTTTTTAATTTGTTTACATCAGCAAGGGGCTCTTTTCCTCTCCCCTCTCATACACTAGGGGCATAAAACACCCGTTCATGGTTCTGATAGGCAAGGCCAATTTCATACATAACGCCCCTGGCCCGTTCCATATCCTCATAAATTCCGAGGAGAACCGGCTTCTGATGGAGCAAATTCACCATATAAACCCCAGCCTCACCATCTTTTCCGTAATAGCTGGCGAATGTTTCTCCATACTCAACGTACCGCGTCGCATCCTGCGTTCGGACTTTCAAAATAGCAACCTCCTATCCTCAGTCAAACGGTGTTTTTGTCACCGGATGGAATTCCGAAAAATCCGTATTATCAAGTTCCTCAAACTTCATGCTTGCCCCGGAAAACCGCATCCTGAATTTTCCAAGTTCCCCCTGACGGTTCTTTGCGACCTTCAGACCCTTCTGGCTGTTATCCCTGGGATCACAGTTCCACAACAGGAGGATCACAGAAGCGTCCTGCTCAATGTCTCCTGATTCCCGCAGTTCTGCCATCGTTGGTTCCTTACCGTCACGAACCTCAGACAATCTGTTCAGCTGAGAAAGAAGGATAATAGGACATCCCAGCTCCAAAGCAAGGGCCTTGAACGCCTTTGAGATTTCCCCAACCTCAGACGCCCGATTGCTGTACCGCCGCTCTGACCTCACAAGCTGGAGATAATCTACGATGATGCAGTCTGCGTCCATGTGCCGTGCCTCTGCCCGGATCTGCGATACCGATTTTGCGCCGGACGAAATCCACAGGTCAAGCTTTTTCAGCTGGTCATTTGCACCATCAAAACGCCCTTTTTCGTCCCCCAGGAAATCCACGGCCCTTCTGATACGCTGCAGGCTGATTCCCGATATCTGAGCCACCAGCCGCTCATAAAGCTGACGTTCCGGCATTTCAAGGGAATATAAGAGAACCCGCTTTCCCTGTCCGGATATATGCCGCGCCATCTGCGTCACAAGTGCTGATTTACCCACAGCCGGCCGCGCTCCGATAACAATGACGTCGCCCCGTTCCAGGGCACCCAGGCACTCGTCCAGCCTCTTAAATCCCGTCAGCAAAGGCTTTTCCTTGTGTTCCCGGAAATATTCACCATGCAGGCTATCAACCACGTTCCCGATCTGAAAAGCAGTTCTCCTATCTTTATCAGCCAAGGATTCCAGTTCGTTAACAATCTCCCCTAACTGCCGGTTTATACAGTCCGGTGAAAACTGAACAGCACCTATGATCCTGTCCGCCTCTCTGACCCGGAAATTCCTCTGGACCGCCGCGGCGTATTGGGGGGCCAGTACAGATGAAATAGAGGAATCCAGGCATTCTTGCAGGCGTTCTACCAGCATGTCCGGCGGTATACCGGAAAGCTTTTCCGCAATCTCAATAGGTGTCAATGTGTAGCCAAAATCAGCTGCTCGCTGGAATTCCCTGAATACCATGCCCAGAAGTTGATCGCGGAACATGTTCATTTCCAGTCCATCACAGGATTTTATCGCTTGTTCATCAGTCAATAGAGCACCAATCAGCGCCACTTCAGCATCAAGAACCACAATCTGCCTCCTTTCCCGCCCCGTCCTCCGGCAAGTAGTCAAGGATTGCCTTGTTCATGAACGTGTCGAAATTTTTAAAATATTGGAGCTCCGTCCCATTCTGTTCCTGTTCTTGGACATATCCCCAGACGGACAAATAGATTTCCCTTGGTGTCAGCTTATACCGGGTGCCATCAATCAAGCGTCCACCATTCACAAAGCCGCGATAATACTGAAAAGCTTTTGCCTTTCCTCTCTTCTTCGGGTAGATCGCATAGATTTTCTCAAAATCCACCTTGTCCCTTGTCAGCTTCGTTCCCTCATTGTTCTCATCCGGCTCGCTCTCATGTGCTGGCGAAGCACATAATATATTTAATTTGTTTTTGTATTGTCTTTTCTTGGGTATCAAGGTTGATACCGGTTCCTGTATCAAGGTTGATACCAGTCCAGTATCATCCCTGATACCAGTGTCATTATTGATACCAGTATCAAAATTGACATCAGTGTTCCACGAATCGTAATTTTTCTCCAAAGCCAGTTCGGAAGTGACACCCTTGCTCTCTGCATTCAAAGAAACTATGATTCCCAAATCAGAAAGCCGTTTCACAGCCCGCTTCACCGTCGGCACACTGCACGAACACCATCTTGCAATAAATGCCGTGGAGAGCTTGTGGCTTTTTCGATTGAACCCGTATGTAAATCGTAGGACACATAAGACAACTTTGAATTCCGTACCGTTTAGATTGATTCTCCCAAGCGCATCCAGAAGTTCATTCGCGATACGGAGATACCCGTTTTCAAGCTGCGGGCTTGCCATAATATCACCTGCCCGCCGTATTATCTGTTTCCTGGTTTTGCACTACCTCCACAGGGTATGATTCAATAAATCGCTCAAGATCAGACCCTCGAACTTTCTTTGCGCCAAGTTGTAAATATGGGAGCCGCCCAGAGTGCATAAGGGCATAAACGGAGTTTATGCTCACTTGAAGCACAGATGCGACTTCTTTAACAGAATAAATTGCATTATATTCCTTGACCAACTTCACCCCTCCTTCACCTTCACAATCTTGTCAACAGCTTCCGCACATGCCGCTTCAAAGCCATCTCCATCAATTTGCTCCATACAGAACAGCGCCCACAAACACCCATGCAAAAACTCATAATCTTCCCATGTTCCCCTTGCCATTGCCGCGAATTTTTCCCGTATGGAATATGCCAAGATTTCCGCGCGGCTGTCCTGCCTGCGTAGCAAGCTAGCGATCAGTTTCTCCATCATATACCTCCCCTCTTTCGATCCGGACGAGCCCCTTTTCGATTCCCCGAATTGCATCCTCATCAAAGCAAAACGGAAATGAGTATTCTGCTCGAAGTTCCTCCAGAATAATTTGGGCTTGTGTCCTCATGTCCATCTTCTCAATCCTCCAGAATTTCTGTGATATCCACGCCCAAGGCATCAGCCAGTCTCCCCGCAGAAACAGTGGATACTTCTCTCTGGTTCAGAAGAACGTTGATTCTGTTACGGCTTACTCCATAAGCATCCGCCAACCGCTGGACAGTCCAACATTTTCGGGCAAGCTGCAGATTAATCTTTTCTCTTGATAACTTCACTTCCTTCACCTCCATTATATTCAAAATTGAATATTTTTATTGACATGTACATAATACTATTCTATAATGAATATGTCAACTACTTTTTCATAATCTTATTTTCACTTTTGAATATTTTATGTTATACTCCACATAAAGGAGTAAAAATAATGGGATTAAATGATATTCTAAAAATAGGGGATAGAATTAAAAAAATCCGTAAGGGAAAAGGGATTACACAAAAAGCAATGGCCGAACTATTACAAATACCATATTCCACTTATTCTAATTATGAAAATAATAATCGAACACCTGATAAACCAATTCTAAATAAAATTGCTGCTATATTGGATGTTGATGTCCGAGAATTACTTGGTCTTGAAAGAGGCACACAAAATATTCCAAAGATTACTTTTTCTCCTGAAACATTGGATGAAGCAAGTAGATGGAATAAAGTGCGGCCTATTCATGAAAAATATGAACGTGGCGAAGCTCTTACAGAAGAAGAAGAAAAGGCGCTTAGCGACTATATTAAGCATATTTCCAGTGATTCATATAAACAACAACTACAAGAGCGCAGGAAAAAACTATCAAAAGATGCAGAAAGCTTAATTAAAACATATTCTTCCTTAAACGCTGAAGATAGGGCAAAAGTTGAGGAGTACGCTGAAATGCTTGCTAAATTCCGAAAAACAGATGATGGTCATACCCAATAACGTAGCGTTATTGAACTCGCGTACCAAAAGGGTAGTGGAGCGCGACGTTATTCAGGCCGCATCTCCGCAAGTGGGGAAGTCAGTGCGTCGGCAATTTGACTTGATCCGGCCAGATTTGCGACGTCGCAAGAGCCGCCACCCTGATCCGGTAGAAATGTCGCTGTTCACGACCTAACCTACCGAAACGGTACTTTTAAAAAATATAATGATAATCCAGAAGGGGAGCAGTAAAATACCGTCCCCTTACCAGACACACCAGGAGTTCCATACAGCCACTTTTCCCGTTTGTGGGGAATTGTTCATCTGCAATGGAATTATTCCCAGATGAGCCGCAGGGCATCCCTTCCCCGTCAAATCGACGGATTTGCCCTCCGCACCATGACATTATAATATATTTAACCGGGGGACCGGGGAGGCGTGCAGTCATCCGTTCTTTATCCTGTAGAAAGGGTGAAAGCTTATGAGTACATATGAGGAATTCATGGTGCTTCTGGCCATTGCCAGTTTAATCATAGCCATTCTGAACTATAAAAAGTAAGCAAGCCGCCTTGTCTCTTGGCCGGAGTAGGCAGCTTGCTTTATATTAACTGTTAACTTTGCACCGGAGCGGATAGGCTTCATCTATCTCCCGGCTCTCCTGTTAAGTATATTATAGGTCTGACGCGGCTTTTTGTCAAACAGAATGAAACGGCCCCAGCGCGCCAACGCCGGAGCCCTTCAGATAGATACCATAGGATTATGATATACCACCTACACACAAATTTAGTATATCACAATCCTTGGTAAAATGCACCCAAAAACGTGTGTTCGTCCGTTTTCCGGACGGGAAAGGAAAGTGATAATATGGGACAGTTAAGAACGAGGAAACGCGGGAAATACTGGGAATGGTCTTTTGAAGGGGCCAAAATCAATGGGAAGCGCAACCCCATTTCTAAAAGCGGATACCGCACCAAGGCAGAGGCCCAGGCGGCCGGCACGCAGGCAAAGGCGGAATACGACAGCACCGGAAGGGCCTTTACGCCCTCAGAGATTAGCGTGGCTGATTATCTGGATTACTGGCATAACAACTATGTCCTGCAGCTCAGTTATAACACACAGGTGAATTATGAACGTCTCATCCGAATCCATATCAAGCCTGCCCTAGGCCAGTACCGTCTTGCGGCTCTGGAGCCGGACGCAATCCAGCGCTGGATTGATGGAAAGAAGTCTGACGGCTATTCCCGGAATATGCTGAAGAATACTCTCTCCTGCCTGTCTGGCGCCCTGGACTATGCCGTGCAGCCGTGCAAATACATCAAATACAACCCCTGCCTCTATGTCAAGGTTCCGAAGGTTTCAGAGAACCCAAAGGGCAAAGAACATACGGAATACATCTGCAAGCCGGAGGACTACCAGGCCATTATAAACCGTTTTCCGGTCGGAAGCAGTTTCTTTCTGCCGCTCATGGCCGGATATCATCTCGGCACCCGTCTGGGTGAAACCTACGGCATAGACCTCCTTCATGACATAGATTTCCAGACGCATACTGTATTCATCCGCCACCAGCTGGCTAAAGAAAATAAAGTATGGTTTTATCGTCCGCCGAAATATGATTCTTACAGAACCATTGACATAGATCCGGAAATGGAGGCTGCCTTCCGTCAAGAAATCGTCTCCCGCAAAGAAGCTATGCTCCGCTACGGCGAGTATTTCACAAAAACTTATCTGATGCCGGATAACTCCATCGCCCAGGCTCCGGCTTCTGTACCAGTCGCAGGCCGTGAGATTATGCCTCTGAGCACAAGGGAGAACGGGGAGCTTCTCACCCCGGAATCTTTCAAATACTGTGCCCGCGTCATTCATGAGGAGTTAGGGAACCCACTCTTTCATAGCCACTGTCTCCGCCATACTCACGGAACCATACTGGCGGAAAACGGGGCCAGCCCGAAAACCATCATGGAGCGCCTGGGGCATAGGGACATAAAAACAACCATGAACCGCTATGTTTTTAACACGGAAAAAATGCGGCAGGATGCCGTCGCAATATTCATAGATGCCATAAAGGAAATGCCTACCGCTTAAAACAACGGTAGGCAAAATGTTGGCAAATATGGTGTTTCCAACCATATAAATGCTGTGGAATAGCGTATTTATCGGGACAAAAGAGCAACCGTCTCCACATGCACCGTCTCCGGAAACATATCGCAGCCTCTCCATTTCTTCAATTCGTATCCATACTCCGCCAGATATTTCAAATCTCTGGCAAGCGTGGCGGAATCGCAGCTTACATATACAATACGTTCCGGCTGCATTCGCACCATGGTCTCCAGGCATTTCTCATCACAGCCCTTGCGGGGCGGATCCACCACAATCACATCCGCACGGATTCCTTCTTCCTCATATTTCTTCGGAAGCACTTCTTCCGCTCTTCCAACGAAGAATTCCGCATTTTGGATGTCATTTCGCCTGGCGTTTTCCTGGGCGTCCAAAACGGCCTCTTCAATCACTTCCACGCCATATACCCTGCGCGCCTTCCGGGCCAGGAAAAGGGAAATGGTTCCAATTCCGCAGTACAAATCCCATACCGTCTCTTCACCCTGCAGCGATGCATACTCCAGCGCCTGCCCGTACAGCTTTCCCGTCTGTATGGGGTTCACCTGATAGAAGGAGAGAGGCGATATCCGGAACGTGATCCCATCGATCGAATCCTCTATCCACCCGTTCCCGCGCAGGACGCGCAGAGACCGCCCCAGGATCACATTGGTCCGCTCCCGGTTCACATTCACGGACAGGCTTGTCATGCCCGGGATCTGCCACAGGCTGTCCGCCAGTTCCTCTTCTTTTGGCAGAGCATCTCCATTCAGCACAAGGCACACCATGATCTGGCCGCTGACAAACCCTTTCCGAATGAGCGCATGGCGAACCAGGCCTGTTCCCTCTGTTTCATCATAAGCACTGATATGGTATTTTCCCATATGAGCGAGAATGCGCTCCAGGATTTCCCGGTTTTCTTCTACCCCCAGAACGCAATCCGTATTCTCAATGATCGTATGGGTTCTTCCCGCGTAGAATCCGGTAATCACCCGGCCGTCCTTGGATGTGCCGAAAGGAAACTGGGCCTTATTCCGGTAACGCCACGGCTCTTCCATCCCGATAATCGGTTCCCTGGCCGCATCCACAGCGGCCGGTTCCAGCCCCCCGAGACGGATGAGATGATTTCTAATTTTTCCTTCTTTAAAACGAAGCTGCTGCTCATAGGAAAGGGCTTGGAGCTGACATCCCCCGCACTGCCGGCTGTACGCACAGCGGGGCGCAACGCGAAAAGGAGAAGGTGAAAGTACCTTCTCCAGCTTCGCATAGGCATAGGTTTTCTTCACTTTCATAATCTTAACCTGCACCACATCGCCGATCAGAGCATCCTTGACAAAAAGCGCACAGCCGTCCGCCCTTCCAATTCCTTCTCCTTGTGTCCCTGTATCCGTGATTTCTATTGTGTAGACATCGTTCTTTTTGATCTGCATGCCTTCATCCGCGCTCCTTTTTGCCGTTTTCCATAACAGTCCGAACCATTCTAAGCTGCCAGGCCTTTCTGCGGCGCCCTATTCCATGCGGGTGGGACGGATGTTGGACTCAAACAGCCGATTATATCCCAGCCAACCGGTTCCGGAAGCATTCTGCAGCGCTTCGGAGAATGTCTCCATCTTGGCATCCGCATTATCCGCCAGATTCAGAGCAGCCGCCTCAATGATTGCGGGTTTCTTGGGCGAACCATATTCATACTCTCCATGGTGGGCCAGGATGCAGTGCTTGAGTTCCGCTTCCAGCACCGGAGGGAAGCCGGGGATCGCCCGCGCTTTTTCCCCGATCATCTCCGCTCCCATCACGATATGCCCCAGGAGCTGCCCATCATCCGTATAATCGTTCTCTGGGAACAGAGAAAGCTCCTTTGTCTTTCCGATATCATGGCAGAGCGCAGCCGCAATCAGAAGATCTCTCTTCAGAATCGGATATGCGCCGCAGAAATATTCGCACATTCTGGCCACGCTGAGCGTATGCTCCAAAAGGCCACCCACAAAGCCATGGTGTACCGTCTTCGCTGCGGAAGACGTGCAGAAAGCCTTAACAAAAGCCTCGTCCTCCACAAAAAAGCTTTCCAGTAGCTTTCTCAAATACGGATTTTCCGTTTTCCCGATCAGGCCCAGCAATTCTTTATACATCTCGTCCCGGTTCCTGTTGCTGACAGGAAGGTAGTCCGCCGGATCATATTCTCCCTCCTGGCAGAGGCGCACCCGCTTCACATTCACCTGCAGCGCCCCCTGGAAACTGTTCACATCGCCATATACTTCAATATAGTCCAACGTGTCAAATTCTGCGATTCCTGCACTGTTGGGATCCCATATTTTGGCATCCATGGTTCCTGTTTTGTCCTGCAGGATCACGTTTTCATAAGGTTTTCCATTTTTGGTTACCGCAGACTGTTTATGTTTGCACAGATAAATGTCAAATACTCTGTCGCCTTCTCTGTAATCTTTAATGTACTTCATTCTCTTTTCTCCATTCTTCTGCCAGGCATCTTATTCCATCGTTCCCAGCAGCACATCCACCGTCATTTCTTCATATTCTTCCTGTCCCTGCCGCATAACGGTAAGCGTTACTTCCGTGTCCGGAAGAAGGCTTGACAAAATTCTGCTGTAATCGGCAAAGGAGTCTATTTCTTCCGTTCCCATGCGGACGATAACGTCTCCGCTCTGTATGCCCGCTATCATAGCAGGGGAATCCATCACGATGCCCGTCACATAGGCCCCCTGCGGAACCCCTTGTTCCTCATGAATATCCTCCGGGACATCCGTTCCGTAGATGCCAAGAGAGGCCATTGGCTGTCCGTTGGACATTTTCTCAATCTGGCTTTTCAGATTGCTGATCCCGAGTGCCGTGATCAGATTCGGTATATCGCTTCTGCTGTTCTCCTGGCTGATAATGCCAAGAACCTGCCCGCTTAAATTGATGATGATTCCGCTTCCGTTTGTACTGCCATAGATATCCGTTGTCAGCAGCTGATAATTTCCATCCGTCAGGTTCAGCTCCGAATCCACCGAAGTAATCATCCCATAGGCCATGGAGCCGGCGGTTCCCAGCGGGCGCCCCAGCGCAATGATGGGCGTTCCCAGCAGGCTGCTGCCGGAATTTCCCAATTCGGCCGTGGAAATGCTTCCCAGCGTATCCTCTGTAAGGCCGCTTCGTTCTACACTGATCACAGCCAGCCCTGTCACCTGATTCGCCTGCATCAGCGCTGCATCCGCCTGGATGTCGTTGCAGAAGGTCACGGTAAGCCTTTCCGACTGATCCACAATCTCCTTCTCCGTAAGGATCAGCAGCTGTTTCCCATTGTCCGCCACGATCATGCCGGAGGCCTGTCCCTCGTTCTCATAAGGATTATTCAGCCAATCTGTATCCGATGTGGTCCCGATCACAGTGACCAGGGATTTGGATACCTCCTGTGCCAGGGAAGAAAGTTCCCCATACAGAGACTGGTAATCGGAAATGCCCAGCTCCACTCGTTCCACCACCGTCGTCTGCACCGGAGGCTGGCTCTCTTCCTCGCTCTCCGTCTCCAGAATCATATCTTCCGGCAGCATCTCTTCGTTGGCCGCCTCTTCCTGAAGCTGCACAGGTTCCGGTTCCTCTTCCGGATACAGCCAGTTCGTAAAAACAGGCTCCAGCACCAGGAAGGTAAAGCAGGCGATCAGGCCGAAAATCACCGCCATGGACGCGGTGATAACGGTTCTCCTCAACAGCTTTCTCCTGTTGATGGGCCGTTCCTTCACCTTTTCTTTTATAAAGTTAATGTCATTGCCAGGCGTTCCGGAAGCGGTCTGTGTTCCGGTTCCCTGATCCGGCGTCTCCTGCGAAAGCTTCGCAGCCTTGCGTTCGTCACCCTGGCTTTTGTCTGACATGAATTTGTCTGACATGAATTCCTTTCCTTTCACTTCTCTCGTTTCTTTTAGTCAGTATAGCTGATCCGCCTCTTCTTGTAAAGAATCGCCGGCCTTTCTTTCTATACGCGCCCTTCTTTCTACGCCGCCAATCCCCACGCAGCCTCGGAATCCCTCTGCGGGCACGCAGGAACCGCCGACACCGCGGCAGCCTATGGCAGAACGGTAAAACGCAGGGTGCTGTTCCTTCCACAGCATCCTGCGTTCCATTGTTAAACATAAGACCAGGCAGGGCGCATCCCCTCCGTCATTTGAATCCGCTTTCCTTAACGGCTCGCTTTCCCCGGCTTTTCTTCCCACCGTTCTTTCCGAAAAAATCTGCTTCATGCGCCCGGCTTTTCCATCTCCTTCTTCCGGATGGAAAGACGCGCCTTTCTGACACTCTCCCTGTAATTGGCATCCGCCTTCTGCAGCAGATAGCCCGGCGCAAGAAACGCTGCATTGTATAATTCTTCCAGCGTCTCTTTCTGTTCTTCGGTCGGTTCCGACGGAGACACCACCCTGGTCTGCCATACAGACATACAGCCAGTATATTCTACCAGCCAGAAAAGAGGCTCCATGCTCTTCTCCATATACCCGTTCAGCACATGGGTATTTTCTCCCGCCCTCTCTTCCAGCTTTCCGATATGGGAAGGAATGGGATCCTCCACCCCTCCGTCCGGCAAAATGACACACTCGCAAGGCTCTTCATCCTGTCTGTGCGCATCGATATATTCCATTACAGTCATGGTTCCGCCCCTCCCCACGTCCAAGCTTTTTATATCCGGCTCGGCCACATCCGGCCGTTTCCTTATCCAGCTTCCATACTAGCAAAAAAGCGGCGCTTTTTCAATCAGGGAAATCGGACGAATCCAAATTACTGTTACCTGCTACTCTTTATTCGTTTCCTGCACAGCCATGCTTATCCTCTCCGCAAGCATGCGAGCCGCACTGATGGCCGCCTTCATGGTGATGGCTGCATACCACGTCCGGCTGATAGGACAGACGCCCTTCCAGCAGCGCCTTCACCGCTTCGTCCGCCTCCCCGGTCACGCCCGGATAAAAACGGATTCCGGCATCTTCCAGCGCCTGCCTGGCTCCGGCCCCGATTCCACCGCAGATCAGGACATCCGCCCCTTCCTTTTTCAGGAAACCTGCCAGCGCGCCGTGCCCGCTTCCTGCGGCACTGACGATTTTGGTCCCGTTTATGGCGCCGTCTGCCGCATCATACAATTTAAAATTCTCACAATGTCCGAAATGCTGATACACCATTCCATTCTCATACGTCACTGCTATTTTCATTCTTTTCCGCCTTTCCCGCCTGCCCTTCCGCAGACGCTTCCATACGATTATGAGACCAGTCTACTCTTATTTTTGGCATATGTCAATAATTGGGTTTCCCATTTTCTTTGCAGAGTTACTGCTCAGCCTTCCGCATATGCCGTTCCGTCTCACTCGTTTGTGCCA
>ERZ826396.904-NODE-904-length-38465-cov-4.107889_pt1 | contig 38465 bp, 30 predicted proteins | sample MGYA00519926_ERZ826396 | MGnify/ENA primary metagenome ERZ826396 (study PRJEB31778, sample SAMEA3449230) | human gut metagenome | biome: human gut; feature: human-associated habitat; material: faeces | place: United Kingdom | collected 2010/2012 ... | reverse complement strand
GGCTGGCGAAGTGCTGCTGCGATAGTGCTTACGGGCTGGATCAGGCGTGGCACGAATTGAAAAACAAAGGGTATCTGCGCCATTACTATTGCACGGGCAATAATGGTGCCTTTTGCCATGCCTACGAGCTGCTGCAGCATCCGACGGACGATCCGGTTGTATTCAACTATTCCCCGGGCCTGCATCGGCCTAACGGAGATTGTAAGGCAATAGAAAACGCAGCCAACGATTTTACCAAGGTTTCCACGTCAATAATCAGAGATAAGTCTTTGTCTTTGGCATCAAAGGCTTTGTTCGCATTGGTATCTCATCTCATGGAAATACCAAATTTCGTGCTGCGACCGGATGGTATCCGATATTTCTGCAAGGAAAAGATCAAAAAGTTTACGACCCTCTGGCGCAAATTTAAGTTGAGCGGCCTGCTCAAGCAACATAGGTATCCGGCAGGTGAGACCAACAAATTTACATATTCATACGATCTCTGTCAGCAGCCCGACATGGACAGTCCTTATCTCATCAACCACCATTTAGATGGATCAGTCTCCTCAGTTGTCACCATTGGTTCTTGTGTCGGGAAATTAAAGAAAAATCTCGAAGCAGCCATTACCGCGGCAAAGGCCATTATTCCCCAAAACAGAAAAAGGGACAAGCCGCGATCCGCCCGGCGACGGGAGCGTCGAGAAATAGAGAGTCGGATCGGATATGAAGCGCTGAGAAACGCATACGATCACACACTGGTCGGTGCTGTGGTAACCGCAATCTACAACTTGACCTACTTTGACTCAATTACAATTAAGGGGCAAAAGATCCCTCGTAGTGAACGCTCAAGCGTAGTATCATCGATCAATGAAGATACAGTAGCCGCGTTCTTGCGAGATATGAAGATAGACCTTACAAGGATCAAGGGAGATCCTGTCCCATATATGCAATCCGTCATATATGACTATCACCAGAGGCTCATACGGCAGGCTACGCCGACGCCAGCTTCGCCCTTGACTCAATGGGAAGAAGATTGGCTTGCCCGAGTTAAAAATCATCAGCATCAGCAAGATAAAACCAGTATGGAATCTGACAAGCCCCTATCTGACTGGGAAAAGCTATGGTTAGATGAGCAGAAGGAGATACGACGCAAAAGACTTGCAGCCGAAGCCGAAGCTGCTGAACGTGGAAAGCAAGAATAAGACATGCAAAAAGCTGTGATCTTAAAGAGCCACGGCTTTTTGTCGTGTCTCTTTTTTTTTGATATTGAGCGCAATATGAGCGATCACTCAATGGCAAAGCATATACCTTTTTTCATGGGGTACCTTATTTTAGCATATATGGAAATTAGGATTTATGGTAGATAGGGATAATGGAAATCGGATATAAATAGTTAAATTCTCTTACCTATTCCTCTTTTAATAATATTCTTTTACTCATGCTTCTATTCAATAAAAATGAGAGAGAATAAAACATTATAACGTTTAGACGTCTAAACGTCTTGACAACAAAGCGAAGGTCACTTATACTATTATTAGACGTTCAAACGCTTTAACGCTTGATCGTTCAGATGGTTAAGCGTTCAAACGTTTTTTGTAAGGAGGTCATTTTTATGAGAAACGTATTTGCATTTGCCAACCAGAAAGGGGGCGTAGCAAAAACAACGACAGTATCTACCTTGGCTGCGGGTCTCACGCGACAAGGATTCAGAGTCTTAGCTATTGACTGCGATCCACAAGGAGATCTTTCAGCTTCTATTGGTGCAAACAATGAAACTGCGCCAACACTTTATGAAGTCATGAATGGAAGCGTGGAGGCTCAAAATGCAATTCAGAACCTTGAGCCTTTCGATATAATCCCAGCAAATATTTTGCTTGCAGGAATGGAGCAGGATGCAAACATAGGCCGTGAAAACCGATTACGCGAAGCAATAAGGGAAAGAGATAATGTAACGGACAAGTATGACTACATACTTATAGATTGTCCGCCATCTCTTGGTGTGCTTACAATCAATGCGTTTACTGCTGCGGATTATGTAACTATTCCCACAATGCCCGGTGCGTTTGAAGCAATGGGTATTCAACAGCTTTATGAAACGCTTAAAAGAATAAAGAAATACACGAATCCCGATGTTTCTGTCGATGGTGTTTTAATTACAATGTATAACAGCCGCAGTAATATTAACAAAGACATGAAGGAGTTGACGGAAAAACTGGCTGAATACATAGATGCGTATTTATATAAGACAACCATTAGAAGTGGGGTTGCCATCAAAGATGCTCAAGCTGATAAGATGGATATTTTTACTTACCGAACAATAAATAAGAAGCGAAAATGTTCAGTAGCCGATGACTATGAAGCGTTTGTAAAAGAGTTCATTGAGAGAGAAAGAGGGAATTAAAATGCCGGATAGCAGTCGTGTAGATAATATGTTTTTGAACATGACAAAGGGATCACAGAGAGATGATGGAGAAAAAAAGACACTTTCAAAACCCGATAGCAAGATATCGAGAGAAGCGAAGGACACAGTGCGTGCTACCATTTATCTTAGAAAGGATCAACACAAAAGATTGAAGCTCATGGCCGTCGAAAAAGAAGCTGATATATCAGCATTGGTGAGAATGGCTGTTGATGAATATTTCGAGAACTATAAAAATTGATGTGGAAAAGTGAAAGTGAGGGAAAAATCTATGAAGTGGAACAAACAAAGGATTGCGCAACTGCAGCTACCCGATCCTTTGGACGCTGATCCACATCCTCGTTTGCTCTTGGATGGATACGGCGTACACGCCGGGCAGGGGTTCACAGCTCTATTTCCTGATGGGTGGCACGAGATAACCCTTGAGATGAAATGGGAGAAGACTGGTGTTGCCTGCTGGTACATATCTACTCCCGAATTTAAGGACGTGTGCCCTGTGGGACTGTTTGTGAAGTTGTGAGAGAGTAATCTCTTAAAAGAATGCCAATGGTTTCATCACGTTAAAAAGAGAAATGTGAGGATATACCTGATGGGAGTAAAGGTACCTAAATATATCCGAAAGAGAATGAATGAAATTCTCGCATTGAATAGGCGTGCAGCCTATGAAATGGAGCAACTTGAGGAATGGTTGGAATCCAAGGGTATTGATACGATCAAGCTGCGCGATGGCAGTGGAGTGGGACTTGAAGAATTGGAATATGGCAATGATATAGTAGACGAGCTGTGCGAGCGAATAGAACATTTTGAAACGTGGAGACCCTAATAACAGAATACCGCCCGAAAGGGCGGTTTTTTTTGAAAATGGCAAAACAGACTTGAAAAGGAGCTGCGAAAGCAGTATGATATAGAATATCGCGAAGCGGGGATAGCAAGCAAAGCATGTGGATAGCCACATGCGAAAAACAAAAAAATCTGGTCGTTTGAAAACTTGATTTTTTGAAAATTTGGGGAGATCCCCAAACCCCCATTTCATTTATAAGGTATGCCAGTATTCGATGGAATACGGTAAAAGTTCGATAGGGCTTCTCTGAAAAAGAGAGGCCCTTTTTTCTTTGGAGGAACGAGGTATGGTAAAGATAAATCGAAAAAGGGCAGTGCAGATTATTGTAAGAGTTACCCCAGAGGAGAAAGAGATTATAACCCAAAACGCATATGCGGCAGGGACAAGAAATGTATCGGCATATGCACGGAAGATGTTGATAGACGGTTATATTATAAGAGCCGATATGCGCGAAGTAAAAAAACTGGCGCAAGAACTCGGATATCTTTCCAGAAATATTAACCAAGTAGCGAAGCGCGTAAATGAGACGAGAAGCATTTACGAAGAAGATATAAGAGATCTGCAGCGCGATTATGCCATTGTTAAAAATGAAATTCTTAAATTCTTGTTGCGGTCAGGGGAGAAAATAGTTGGCGATCATTAAAATCCACAATATTAAGAAGACACCAGAGAGAGCTATTGAGTATATTGAAAACCCGGAAAAGACGGAAGATGAACTTTTAGTCTCTGGCTATAATTGTGATGCTCATGCTGCTGCTGTAGAGTTTGCGATAACAAAACTTATTGCAGAGCAGGTAAATGGAGTAACGGCAAAAGGCGACAACGAAAATTTGGCCCATCACGTTGTGCAGTCGTTTGCGCCATATGATAAAGTGACGCCAGCTCAGGCCCATGAAATAGGGAAAAAGTTTGCGGACGAGTTTCTACAGGGAAAGTATGAGTATGTAATAGCGACTCACGTTGACAAAGGGCATATTCATAATCACATCATTTTCAATTCGGTGTCGTTTTATGATTTCAATAAATTCAGAAATTACAAAGTTGCAAGTAAAGCAAGGACAATTAGTGATAGGCTTTGCTTGGAGAATGGGTTATATGTTCCGGCTTTTCGTCGGAGACGTTCTCATGGTTATTACGAATGGGAGCAGAGAAAAAATAAGACCTCATGGGTTGGTCAACTCGAAGAAATACTGCAGGACACCATTGACCATGCCGAGTCCATTGAGGAATTTTGTGCTATGCTGCGGGATCAAGGGATACAGGTAGATAATGCCGATCCGGCGCAAGGGAAGCATATCAAATTTAAAATGAGTGGGCAGCAACGGTTTTGCCGAGGTTATAATCTGCAGGGAGATGACGGTCAGGATTTCTCAAGGGAAAGTATAATTAAGAGAATCAGTGACCGACAACAAAGCAGAAATGGAGTATCGTATGCAGATCAGTTAGAACGTATTTCCTATAAAACGCGGCTGCACAGATCGCAGGCTCTTGTTAATGCGTTGAATGTGATTAGATCATCTCACATTAATAAAGAAAGTGATTTTGAAATTAGAGCAGCATCATTAGATCAGCAGATCTCGGACATGCGGGATCAGATAAAAGAAGTTGATGATAAAAATGCAGAATACAAGAAAGTCGTTGGTTATCTTATTACCTATAATAAATATCTTCCCATAAAAGATGAGGCCGAAAGAAAAGGAATTGGAAAAAGGGCTTTTATTGCATCACATAAATCAGAGTTGGAGGCATTCGATTATGCGCTTAAAGAAATAGAAAAGAGAGGGTTAAGCACCACCATTGATGTTGATAAGGTTCTGGAACTTATAAAAAATCAAGATAGTATGGTAGAGGATCTTCACAAGAGAGGTAAAGAGGTAGAACAACAGGTACAGCAGATACGAAAGGCTGCACAGCTTGTCAAAGAACTATATAAAGAAAATGATGGACAGCGAGGTTTAAAAAACAGATAAAAGCCGCCCCGTGATGGGACGGCTTATAGGCTATTTGTATTTTGTCACGAGTGGCTGAAAATATTTTCCGCCGCCATGACGCGGGCGGTGGCACATTACAATACCAACAGCCACGGAGCAAGCCTCGGTATTCCTTGCGGTAAGGTCAATCCCGCAAAAAGTCAGGTAAGGTTGTGTTATAATATAACCTTAGATCGGCCGGGGGTAATTACTTCTCTCTGGCTGGAATGAGTAGGTATAGTTCGTCGTTCATGGTGGTTGTGTCGGTTAGCTCTGGCGCACTCATAAACCATGTGCGGCCATGAACCATAACCCGAACCCGGCCGTATTCAAAGTTTTCACGGTAAATTAATTCTTCCGAGTGATCGCCTTTCATGGTAGACATGGTGGACAGTTCATCCAATGTCTTAATGCAGCTTTTGACGGTCTGCCACGGGTATCTCCCCCTGTATCTGGAACTGATAGAGGGATTATCAAAGACAGATACGCCGGGGGGCAGAACAGCGGAAAGGAACTTCCAGTATTCTTTTTCCCTGTCCTCTTTGGGAATAGCGTCAATGGCCTTTAAGGTGTGCCGCGCCTTTGCTTCTTCCACGTGGTCAGCCAAATTAAGCCATTCCGTTTGCCGGGTAAAAACTGCGTGGGTATTCAGATAGGCCACTATGGTTTCCTCGTCATAATAGACGGTGCGTGAATTGGCCTTATCTCCGGGCAGCTGCGGCCCCTGCTTACCGATAGGCCGCAAATATTTGTTGACCCAGCTTCGGCTCACACCCAATTTTTCACACAATTCCTTTGTACTGATTACCATAGGTGCGCCCCCTTTCGTTTATTTACGATTGTATTATAATACAACCACACAAAAAGTCAAGTCATTGACCATGCTTCGGCGGGGGACAAAAAAAGGAGAAGCCGCCCATAAAAGCGGCTTTTATCTATCTTTATCGTGAAATGTTAAAGCATGGTTATCAATCTCCTGTTGGGCAGATTGGTGTCGAGCAGCTGCGAGTTGATCTGCGATCCGCGCCGGGGCTGCGGTCTGTTGCAGATCATCAAAGAAAAGTTGACAGCATAGCTCCGCATAGATACTACGAATATCAGGAAAAACTAAATTGGGAACACCAGCCTTTACCTTCTCTAAAATACGGCGGGCATTCCTCATAATATACCATGATGTTCGCTGATCTATTTGAACAGGAGAAGCATTTTTATGGAGATAGATGTTCGCAATATACTTTTCAGTTGCAGGACACATGTCTTGTATCAAAAAGGCAGCGTCTCGGCCAACAAGGTTTCCTAAGTATATAGTATTGCAAAATCCATTGCGAGCAATTTTTTGGCTGACAAGTGTTTTATATTTTTCAAAGCGAGAAGAAATAGGAACCAGCCAATAAATATGTGGCTCCGCTAAGTCAGGAAAAGCAAAAAAGAAAGGGCGGTTAGCCGAATTTCCCGACGTAATATTTTTGTCTGAAAAATCAGTGAAATACTGCTCTTTCAGAAAAACAATTTGTCCGGGGAAAATATACATAATATAGAAATCCTTTCTATACAACAAAACCCCGTTGCCGAAGCAACAGGGTTTTGCGATTTGAGATCCGATCATTTATAGCCCGCATAACATCGGTGGCGGTAAACATCTATCATCCCGACCATTTGTAAACCGCATATCGGGGAGCGGTGAATATCTCAAATCATAGTGAGGAGATTCCTCTCCTACTATTATTATACCAGAAATTAGGAGCGTGTCAACGGATCGGGAAAATAATTTCTGTTGCATAAACGGACAAATGTGCTATAATGAGTATAGGCCAAGGATGCTGGATAGTCCAAGCCTGACATGCAAAGGTGAACCCCCCGGAGCGGCTACTCCGGGGGGTTCTTCTGTGCTTACTTGCCCTTGCCGTGACCATCAAGCCACTTGCAGATGCAGTGGCTAAGTACACCTGCTGCGACGGCCACAAGGATGCTGGATAGAACTTCCACGTCTGACACCTCCTCTCTGTTGCCAGATTGGAGAAGGGCAGCATGGTCAGTATAACATAGATGACCTAATATGACAAATTTCGAGTTCGCTGGTATTCACAAAGGTAGACATTTATGGTCAGTGCGCAATAGGGTTGAAAAAGCGTTCACAATATACTAAAATAAATTTGTGAATATATTCATTAAGTGAGTGATATTTACGGTCACTTCATTGCAAAAGAGGAGACATAATTATGTTGGGACAGAGCAGAACTTATTATTATGCGCGTGTATCTACGCGGGATCAAAAGCTGGATCGACAGCTGAAAGCCTTTCGAGCGATGGGAGCAAGCGACCGAGATATTGTTACGGATAAAGAATCAGGAAAGGATTTGGAGCGGCCGGGCTATCAGGCACTCAAAACAACGATGTTACGGCCGGGTGACACACTGATCGTATATTCGCTGGATCGACTTAGCCGAAGCAAGGCAGATATTCGCAATGAGCTGCAGTGGTTTAAGGATAACGGCATCCGGCTCAAGGTAATTGATCTTCCAACGACCATGACGGAATGGCCGGAGGATCAGGAATGGGTGCAGGATATGGTAAATAACATATTGATTGAAGTGCTGGGTACGATCGCTGAGCAAGAGCGCTTGACGATCCGGCGCCGCCAACGTGAAGGAATTGAGGTAGCCAAGGCCAAAGGTAAGCGCTTTGGCCGGCCAGCGCTGCCGCTGCCGCAAAACTGGAATGAAGTATATAGCAGGTGGCGGGCCGGTGAGATAACTGCAAAGAAAGCGATGGCGCTGACCGGCACAAAACCCACACATTTCTATAAGCTCGCAAAAGCACAGATAAAATAAAAAGGAGAATCCCCCGGAGACAGCTTCTTTGGAGAAAGGCAAGAAAGCGGCATCACTGATCTAAAGTCAGTGATGCCGCTTTCGCATATTCTGGCGTCAATCTTCGAGCAGATCGGGAACATTTGAAAAGTCCAAGCTCTCGAACTCAGCATCAGTTGTTTGCTTTAATTTCTCAAGCAGTGAGAGAAGGTCGCTTTTCATGCACTCATCGTCAATGTAGGGCAGAATTGACTCTATTTTATTTATAACTTGCTTACGAGGATGTTCTGAAAGATACATTTTGATGATTGCCAATTCAGAGGACGAAAAAATCACAGATATCACCTCTCTTTCTCAATAGAATTGCTACAGATAAATTTTTCATCGGCAGCAGCCTGCGCCTGCGCAGCAGCGAGCTGGTCAGACATACGGGCTGGTGTCAGTTCTCGTGATTTCTCCAAACTGAGGATGAGGAGCTGCGCATCAATTCGGTCGATCAGTGAAGACGCCGTATCTCTAATGCGGTCAAAACTTGCTTGCAATAGAGCAAGATCCTTACCCGCGCCCCAGCTGGCGACATAGCCAACCGAATAATCTGAGGTATCTATTCCATAATGAGAACAGACGACAAAAGCGGTGCTCTCTGCTTCAATTTCGTGAGTTTGCCGATCCGGTTTGTTATTCGCTTCGATATTGGGATTATGAAGCATCGCATGAGTAACTTCATGGATCAAGGTCTTGATAGTTTGAGCTTCGCTCATTCCTGAGCGAAGATATATGGTATTTTGGGTGTAAGAACACATACCTTTTGCTGTTGATGGTAGATCCTCCGTGAAGGAAATTGAAAAGGGGGATATGTCTGATAATGCAGCAAAGTAACTTTGATAAGATGCGACATCAAAATGTAACTCCGCTGCTATTTCGGGAAGCGGATCGCCTTCGGTCTGCCCTACATCAAAAACAGTGCAAGGGAAGTACCGAGGGATAGTGATTTCAACTTCATGTGTTTGGGGTTGTCCATGTTCGTCATAGATTATATTCCCCATACTATCTTTCTTCAATTCCTGTTTTTTGAATTTCTGAGGCCGGTATCCCAGTATGCGGATACCCTTTTCATTGGCTTTGACATGTCTATTAAATTTTGTCTGCCATGCTTTATATCCGGCAACACAGCTCGCATTTGGGTTCTGCATTAGGATAAGCATGATATTTCGTGCACTGTAATTATGGAAATGAGACATTGCAGATAGATACTCCTTGAATCTATCACTTGTCATAAATTGTGATACGCCATCTTCGAGTGCCTTGAAAATCTGCTCGATTTCATCATCTTTTGAGGAGTTTTTGGCGGGCTTTTTCATTTTCGATCCTCCTTATTCTCAGATATTTGTAGATGGTAGACCGACCAAGGCCAGTTATCCTTGAGATTTCCGTAACCGATATTTTATCGTTTGAAGAATACAAGCTAAAGGCTCGCTCAAGTTTTTGTTGGTCAGCGGACGGACGTCCCAGCGGAGCACCGGCTCTGCGGGCAGCCTCTAAGCCGGCGCGAGTACGCTCTATCAAAATTTCCCTCTCCATCTGAGCAATTAAAGCTAACAAGCCGAACTGCATTTTACCTACAGGAGTAGTAGTATCAACATGATCTGTAATAGATACGAAATTGATTCCGTCTTTTGTGAATTGTTCCGAAAGAGTAAGCAATTCGACTGCGCTGCGACCCAATCTGTCGAGTTTCCAGATTACAAGCGTATCATCGGTGCGGAGTTCCTTTAATAGTTTTTCCAGTCGTGGGCGATGTTTTACACCTGACTGTTTTTCGATTACCAATCGGTCAACGCCATAGTCATTTATAGCATCTATTTGGAGCCTTAAATGCTGTTCGCGAGTGGAAACACGCGCATATCCTACTTTTTCGGGTTTTGTTTTTTTTCGAGTAACGTTCATCTAAATTACCCCCTTGGTTTACTGGCGCTTTTCTTAAATTATAGACTTTTAATTGCAAAAAATCTATAAAACGACCGTTTTTTAGACTTTAATAAAGGGGAAAAATTCGGCATTTTTCGACAAACATTTATGGACTATTTTGTGGACGCAAGAAGGGTGGTAAAGAGATGTATAAAGATGATGTATCATCCGAAACTTTATCGGTCGTGGTAGGGGACAGCAAATTAACCCTCAATGTGATGCTGGCCGCCATGAAGTTAGCGATGCGGCATTATGATAAGGTTTCCCACCAAGGGGAGCAGACCTTAAAAAAGTTCAATGAGAGTCAGGAGCAGAAGGGCCTTATTGAAGACATCAACGAGGAAGATGTTAAAACCATCCGCGCAGAACTAAAGCAGTATCATGTCGACTTTGCGGTAAAGCAGGAAGCAGATGGAAAGTATACTCTGTTTTTCAAGGCAAAAGACATGGACACAATCCAAAAAGCACTCAAAAATGTAGTAACGGATCTGAGCAGTAAATTGCGCGTTGCAGATCAACTTGCCAATGCGCAGCAACAGGCGGATCAAGCTCGCGAAGATCCGTCGCATGACCGTGACGCAAACCGGGACAGGGATCTCGGCATGGATAATCGCTGACGCGATGAAAATCGCAAGGGTGTTCCCACGGCGGACGCAAGCGACGCCGGACGATCCGCTCTCTTTTGTGGGAGTTGAAAATCCACCATTGCTGACGCTGCCTGAAATTGATGAGATCCATATAAGTGTAACTTTCACCTATGACAGACCGCGAGCAGAGAAGATGGCATATCAATGGGAGGCCGTTGGCGTCCCGGTTCGGCTCGGTGGCCCAGCATATGACGATCCTGCAGGTGAATTTATACCGGGGCGTTATCTTAAACATGGATATACCATCACCAGCAGGGGATGTAACAACAGATGTTGGTTTTGCATGGCAGCCAAACGTGAAGGACAATTAAGAGAATTGGAGATAAAGGACGGCTGGAACATTTTAGACAATAATTTATTGCAATGTTCCGAGGCGCATATCAGGTCTGTATTTGAGATGCTACGCCGGCAGCCTCACCGGCCAAGATTTACTGGTGGCCTTGAAGCAAAAGAGTTAAAACCCTGGCATTGCAAGCTGCTACGGGAGGTTCATCCAAAGCGAATGTATTTTGCGTATGATATGCCAGATGATTATGAACCGCTGGTCGCAGCAGGAAAGATGCTCATGGATACCGGGATCACACCACAAAGTCATGCTATGGCCTGTTATACCCTGATCGGATACAAGGGAGACACATTTGATAAGGCGCAAGCACGTCTGTACCAGACGATCCGGGCGGGGTTCATGCCATATGCAATGCTCTATAAGGATGAAAAGGGAAGTGTAGATCGTGAATGGGCGAAATTTCAGCGTGAGTGGCTGCGTCCAGCTATCGTATCCACGAAATTTGGGGAGGTATGGAACCAGTGCAAGAGCCAATGAACCAGAATGAACCAGCAGCGAGAAGCATCGCTGACCACCTTTATACGCTGATGCAGCAGTATGATCCAAAGTTCATGCAGCAGTATCAAAATCGTGAAGTGCAAGTGTCGGAAACTGAGCACGCAATCCGTAGCGGAGATCTCAATGCGATCATGCACATCGAAATGCTCGTACTTTCCGCAAAAAACGATGAGCAAGCGACTCCTGCGCTGCGGGATCAGGCTGCGAATCTTCTGCAGGAAATAGACACATATAAAGAGAGCAACCACACTTTTTCCATTTATCAGGTGAAGAATGCGCCGGAAAATAGGGACTATCTCTTTCAGCCATACGATAAGCTGCAAGAAAAAGGCATAGAAGTAGATCCGGGCAATTATGACCTGATCTATACCGCGCCTTTACCGGATCTAACTACGCTGGAGGATATATACCGGATTTTCAATTTGGAGCAGCCGGATGATTTTACGGGACGCAGCTTGTCGGTTTCGGATATCGTCGTCGAAAAATTCAGCGAAAGAGAAATTGCCTACTATTGCGATATGTATGGGTTTACTGAGGTTCCGGAATTTCTCGAAAAGCAGAAGCAGCATGGGGCGAAGTCTTTTATCGAAAGCGAATTGAAAGCGGCCGGGATCAATGCTACCTCTTTTGATAGCGCAGAACAATGGGAGAAATGGATGGAGGCAAATCTTATGGGCGATCGATCTGCTGTCACGAAGACCGATGAGCTATCTGTCCTTGTCGTAGAGCCGGGCCGGGAGCCTTATGCCAAGAGAATCGGATCGGATCTGAAATCATTGCAAAATGAAGTAGGCGGATACATTGAGGCGATTTATCCGTTTTATGACCCGGTTGCGCTGATATGCAATGAAGAAGGAAAGATTAACGGATTACCCCTAAATCGTGCGCTCAGAGACGAAAAAGGTAAGGCATATGACATAATTTCGGGAACTTTCATGGTCGTTGGTCTGGGAGAAGAAAATTTTTCATCACTGAGCGATGACCTTATGGAAAAATACACCGATTATTTCAAAGCACCTGAGAGGTTCATTGTTGGCGACGGAAAAATTGTAGTTCTCAAGCCAAAAGAGCCTGAGCCGACGCGCATGGCGGATCAGCTTGCAGCCGCCCGTTCGGAGGCTGATAAGCAGGGAAAAGAGCAAGGTGATCCACAAAACCGCAACGAACAGGATCGATAAGGAGGAGCCAGATGGGAGCTGCATACGAGGCACCAGAAATGACAGCGTCCAAGTTGGATAGGGCAATGGCGGGAAATGCCCCCTACATCGAAAACATCAATTTCCGAGGGATTACAATGCCTGATTATCTGCATGGACGGTTTCGTCACTGCACATTCAGCGATTGTGATTTCTCGGGGACGGAGATATCTGCAACCTTTGATGACTGTTCGCTATATGATATGTCGACAAAAGGGATGAAGATCGGAAACAGTGAATTTCAAGACTGCACGATTGCAAATACAAAATTCGAGGACTGCGAGCTGAGCAATGTGGTCTTTTCCCTGTCTGATATCCGGCAATGCTCGGCAGTGCGCACAAAATTTGAAAACTGCCGCTTTGAGCATGGGACAATCGATAGGGTGTTTTTTCATCAGGGAATTAAGGCGCACGGTATCGAAGGACTTGAGTCTATGAAAATAACGATGGGAGGCGCTACGGAGCAGGAAGCCGCCAATCATGCGCGCCAAATCTGCGAGGCATTAACCAATGGAACGCCAGATAAAGATGCGGTTATGCCCCTTAAAACCCCAGTTCGAGTAGAAGATGAGGACTATGGATATATGGTGGAATGCAAAACCTTTGAGGAATACGCGAGGGCGATGCAATTTCCAGATCCGACCGATGTTGTAATACCGATCGGCACACAAAATCTCATTACTGACCTGATAAATGAAGGAAAAATCGACATTTCCGAGGCATTTTCAACTTGTAGGAACAACTATCAGTATGATGATCGCGGTCGGGAATATATTGAATTTCCTTCGGAAGCGGAAATGATAGATATTCTAAAAACATGCAAGAGCTATAAAAGGGCAGATCCGACGCGCATGGCGGATCAACTGGCCGCAGCTCGGCACCAAGCAGCACAGGAGAGATCAGAGAACCGAAAGGAGAGGAGTGCAGTCCATGACAATAGATGAGTTGTTTGAGAATATGGATTGGCCACTCCTTCGGCAGCAAAAGGACATGCTTTTAGTGATTACCTGCGATGATGAAAGCAATCCGCTCACCGGACTTGTAACATTGTTGGATGAGGTTTATGACGCAGCCGAGGCTCAGGGGATGCTTACGTTCAACGATTTTCTGGAAAGCGGCGAGGAGGTAAACTGCGGGCTGCAGATAGATGGGTTGGACACCCTGCGGCACTTCCGTTGGGATGGATCTCTTTCTATCTCGGATGCTGGGCGCGAGAAATATGCGAGACTGCTTTCGCTTCATTACCAGCGCGACGAAATTGGAGACATTCACTTATTGTTGGAAAATACTCCGGTTGGTACGACTGCTATCACAGCGCTTTATAAAGAGTTCATTTTGGAGCTGCGAAACGCGCATGTTATCAAAAATGGCAGTTTTATTCGACGATCCGGCAAGGATCACTCGAAATTCTTCGCTCAAAAGAGATCGTGTATAAATGGAGCTGGCCCACCCGGGCAGACAAGTCGTATTGCAGATCAAATAAGCTATGCAGAGGCTCAGATGAGGCACGCGGCAGATACAGTTGAGAGAGAGCAGCAGCCACCGCCCAAGACAGTTGATCGGTGAGAGGCTGGAATAATTCCAAACGGCATGGATATTGACGTTTAAGTGTCTTAACGACTAAACGTTTTGACGTTGAAATGTTAAAGTGAGATTGGTTCCAATCAGATAGAGACGGAGGTGTAAAAATGGATATTCGCTATCAGGTATCAACAGGTAACGGGGTGGTGGCAAAAACCCCGGAAGTAGAGATCGCGTTGCAATCATACGATCAGGAGCCTGACGCTCAAAAGGCGCTTGGCTTTTCATACGCTGACCGAGCTGGGCTTTTGATGGCTCGTGACGCCTCTGGCAGAGATGTCACAATGCGGCACGAGATAGCTGGACGGGACATGGCAGTACGAGAGATACAGCGCGCTGTCGGGGTCGTGGAAGACCATATCAGACGGCAAGATAAAACGCAGGACTTTGAAGATCCTCTTGTTGGTCAAGGTGTACCGTTTGAGCGTATCAGACGAATTACCGGATATCTGGTAGGATCAATCGACCGATTCAATAATGCCAAGCGTGCTGAGGAAGCAGACAGGTTGAAGCACTCGGTTGAACCGGCGCGCATGGCTGACCAGCTGGCAGATGCAGTGAATCACACGCAGCAGCATAATGGGAGTGAGCACGAAGTCCACCTGAAAGACCGATAAATGGTAGCTTTTATATGGCAAAATAAAAGTAATACCATAGAAGAAAGGTGGATTTTGTGAGCAAGCGATTATTTGTAGATATGGATGGAACACTGGCAATGTTCCATCATGTCGACACGCTGGAAACGTTATATGAGAAAGGGTATTTTCTCAACCTTGAACCGCATCAAAATGTGATCGATGCAGTAAAACAAGTTTTTCAGAACGAGCCGGATATTTCTGTTTATATCCTCTCCGCTGTGTTGGCAGACAGCGCAACAGCTCGCGACGAAAAAAACCTCTGGCTGGACAAATACCTGCCAGAGATTGATGCAGCACATCGCCTATTTCCGCCGTGCGGCGTAGATAAGGCGTCATATCTGATTGCAAACTACGGAATCAGGATCGATAAAGAGGATGTGCTGCTGGATGATTACACAAAAAACCTGCTTAACTGGGAGCTGATCGGCGGGCGCGGGCTGAAATTGCTCAATGGGATCAATGATACCCGAGGCACTTGGCATGGGGCGCGAATCGAACATACCAATCCCGGATGGCGCATTGCCGAAGTCGCAACCTCTATGGCAAAGGGGATGGGACTGTTGGAGATATTTGAACATCAGGCGATGCGCGAACGATCAATTCCCGATGTGCTGGCTGCAGGAGGAAAGTCACGAGAAATATGGGACACTGATCCGGATGCAATCTGCTATATACCGGAATCTGCAGAAAGTCCAAACGAAGGCTTTTCACGGCGCGACATTGTTGAGATGTGTGCCGGGGATGACCTGAAAGCATATATGATTTTTGATCTGCTCGAATGGCAAAGCCCATCTACGGTGCTGGGTGAGTGGGATGAAGACGATGATATTGCTTTGACAAGTATGAGGGTTACAGAGGAGGCCGGAAGGATCTGCAAGGAGCTGAAAGGTCTTACGGAACCCAATAGCCCCAGCAAAACACATCTGATGGTTAAGGTATCAGATGAATATTTGAAATTTGGCGGAAACATAGATCAGCTTTATGCTGCTTTGCAGCGTAAGAAATCACTGACAGCTGCAGAAAGAAAGTCGCTGGTATTGTCGTCCATGAAAGGTATGATGGGCTTATATGTGACGATGCTGCCGGAGCGTGAGCAAGCACACCCGGCGCGGATCGCAGATCAGCTCGCGGCCGCGCAGCAGCAGGCAGACTTGCACAAGGATGCCCCGGAACAACCATCTGAAAGGGGTGAATCCCGATGATCCCCGCAGATTATTATGCCTATACCCTGCAGCTGATCGGCACATCAGAGGCGCTAAATCAAGCAGAAAACTGGCTAAAAACACATTCGATTGCTGGTGATGATGAACCAATAGTTCCCGGTTTTTTGAATGAAGCTGAGGATGTCGAAAAAAATGCTTCGGTCATTGGTCGGGCATTTACACTGCAATGGGGCAGCATCTCAGAAGAACCGGGGCTGAAAAAAGCCATAGACCAATTAGCAGCAGAGTTCCCGGAATTGCAAATCGACCTTGTAGAAGAAAATGTAGATCACGCGGAAAAAAGTGCGCATCATCGCTGGATGAACGGACAATGTGAGTCTCGATATGCAGTATTGATAATGCCGAGTTTCGGCGCTCGCGGTCAAAAATCAAGTGATCCTACCCGCATGACGATTACTCGGAATGTGAATGGACAATTTTGTGCTTTTGAACTCACGCCGGAGGAAATGCAAAAAGCATGGGGCATAGTGAACCTGAATGCCTGCCGTGATCTGATCCTGACGGAGCTGCGTTCAGACCTGCAGGATGGCGAAACCATCGCGGAAAACTCGCCGCTGCTTGATGAATGGGCTGCGGAGCTGTGGGAGGCCGAGAAGAAATCAGCAGAATATTTCCGATCGGACGATCTGGGCTTTATTGTTGATTTGGAAATAGCACGACAGCAAGGTCTTCTGCAGACCAAAGCAGCGGAACGGCCACCAGAACGGATCGCAGATCAGCTCGCGGCTGCACAGCAGCAGGCGAATGGTCAGAAAGAAATCAGTCAGGGGCAATACGAGAGATCGGATCGATAAAAGAACAGGACGAAAAGAGGTTGGTTAAGATGGTTGCGTCCGATGTTATGGGACAAAATGAATTTGTGGTTACAGTATCCGCAATTATGCCGGATTTTGCGGCGCTCCCGGAATGGCAGCGGAAGGTTGCATATCGGCAATTTTCGGATGGTATTACTGAGGCACTGGACAGCAGCCCCAGCCTTGATGCCGATGAGCTGCGTCGTGTCATGTTTGACAGCGGGCAGATGGACAAATATATGCGAGCTGCAGTGAAGGCCGGGGGGATCGAGGAAATTCTGAAATCCTCTACTGACCGGTTGACCAGCTATCAGGCCCTTTCGGATCTCGCGCGAAATGATCTGCGGCTGATTGAGCAGCACAATGTATCGGAGAATATTTTCCGGTTCTGCAGTGATTTGTCAGGGGATCATACTGTACTTGCAGCGCAGGTTGATCCTGATTATTTGGTCACAGGGCTGCAGCTTTATGGCAATGCAGTCGATCTTTCGACAGGCGAGGTTGTACAACAGCAGCAGGAACAGAAGAAAGAAAATGTCAGACCGGCCCGGCAGCAGAAGCCGAAGGAAAGAAAGAAAAGAATGGATATGAACCAGTATGAAATCAACTGCAGGCCAGTTAATATCGAGGGCAGCAAGACAAAGGCATTTGTAGATGTGCTCATAAATGACGCTATCCAGATCAACGGCATCCGGATCGTCGATGGAAGCAACGGCCTATTTGTCGCTATGCCGTCTCGACCGCATCAGGCGGAAGGCGATATCACCGAATATAAAGATATTGTTTTCCCGATAACTGCAGCGGCGAGGGAGTCGCTGAATGCAGCGATTTTGGACTCATATTTTCCGGAGGGTGGTGCAACATCGCAGACCGTCGGGCAGATGCCGGCCAAGATCGCAGTAAACGCTCGCGTCACTCCATATACAGATCCCAACCGACCGAACCTGCAAGGACTGGGATCAATCACAGTCGGTGACTTTGTTATCACCGATATCCAGCTCCTCAAAGGGGAAAACGGTATGTTCCTCAATATGCCTTTTAAGATGCTCGAAGACCCGAACACCGGCGAAGTCGAATTTGCCAAGGTCGCAACGCTGACGCCGGCATACATGGGACAGGCTCGGGGAAACATGGTGATGGACTACAAGCATCAGCTTGAAAAAAAAACGGAACCCCCGAGAATAACGGATCAGCTGGCAACTGCACGGCAGCGGGCCGCGCAGGATGCGAGACTCCAACAGCAACAAGAACAGGAACAAAAGAGTGAGGCAAGAACATGAGTAATGGAAATGTAACCGTAACCGGTATTACCCGGCCCATTGATGATTTGGGACGTGTAGTGATTCCAAAGGAATTACGAGATGCGCTGAATTGGCCGGCGAAAGAGCGTGTCGAGATCCTGACCACTGAAATCGACGGCGAGGACGTCGTTGTGCTGCGGAAGTCGGCATCTGATCGCTGCGCACTCTGCGGCCGGCAGAAGGGATTACTTGCAATGCCGGGATCTGGTAGAAAAATCTGTACGGCGTGTGCGAAAAGCATAGTATCGGAGTTCGCAGCAGCAGAAGCATAGCAACAAAACAAGATGAGTGCACCTTGAAAAAACACGGCAGATGCCCGTCATAGTCGGCGTGCCGCTGGACGAGTCTTACCCACCAGCGGCAAAAAAAGACCACGGGTTTAAACCGTGGCTATGAAAGCGGCAATATATGTAAGACAGCAGCGCCGACATGAAACAACATCATGTCGGCGCTTTTTTGTTTTCAGCAACGGCACGCCGACTGTGACGGGAAATCGTGTTTTCATCCGCATAGGGGATTGGCAATCAATGAGTAAGGTTAAAGATTTTTTCATTTTCTTCATATTCTGCATAGTTGCTTTTTTGTTTGTCTTCTTAGCTCTTATGCTTTTTTTCTGTGGGAACGAGGAATCCGAAATTTTGAGTTGGCAAAGAAAAAGCCCCGGCCGGAGCCGGAGCTAAGTGGGTTAGTCGTAATGACCGCGACAGGCGGCGATTTCGACATGTTCGTCGTGGATGCGGTACACGACGCGGTGCTCGCTGTCGATACGACGACTCCACCATCCGCTAAGATTCCCCCTTAGTGGTTCAGGCTGCCCCAAACCGCTGAACGGGTTCCTTTGGATGTCTTTAATTAATTTGTTGATGCGGTTGAGCATCTGGGGATTATGAGATTCCCACCACAGGTAGTCATCCCATGCTTCATCCCCCCATAGGAGATTCATAAAATTCACTCCCTTTATTAAATTAAGGATTCTACTCGATCAACTTGTGCTCGCGTAGTCGCCCATTTTCCATATCTTCAATCACCTTTTTTAGATGACGCATGTTGCGTTCAGAATAAAAAGGATCAGCGCAGATATCAAATGGAATCCTTTTTTCCTGTGTTACCTTCGTTGCGAAAAGAGTAAATGCCGTAGTCATTGATAATCCCATATCCTTGCAGGTTTGTTCCATTTTCTTTTTGAGTTCGTCATCCATCCGGAAATTCACCATTGCCTGTGCCATTTCCACACACCTCCATCTATTATCTGTAGTATAGCATATGTAAAGCGAAATGTCAATACTGTAAAGCGAAATTTATAATATTGACATACAATAACGGCGAAATATAAGCAGAGTACAATGAAATAAAGGAGAGTTATATTGCATGGAAACAATCTTGACAGTCATGGGTCTGTTTGTATCTATTGGAATCGCTTTGCACCAACGATATCAGACGAATCAACTTCATTTTTTCGATCAAAGAATTAAAGTTATTGATGTCATGGAGTGCATTTATCAAAATGTTTCTGAACAAAGCGGACTTCTTCAAAAAACTGCGGAATCTACTGAGAACTCATGTTCTGATGTTCCATTTGTTCTCCTTATGAACAATTATCTGATGTACGAATGTCAAGGAAAAGTAGGAGAAAAGGAGTTCCAATCTTTATTCTGGCTGAAACGATCAGAAATACGACGCATTATAAAGCACGCACACTTCCTTTTTAGTAGAGAGGACGCCGTACTTTGTGAAGAATTTATAGATGCTTATTTTGAGTGTTTGATTAAGAACTATCAAATGCAGTGTTGTCTTCGCAACATCTATGAAACGAATACTAATTTGGGGAGGTATGAAATGACTCGATGTAATTCTGCAAGCGCGCAAAAGGTAGATGAGGAGAATAATCGACTGCTGCAATCACAGTCAGAGAAAATACGAGAGGCTTATAAAGTCTTACTTGAGTGCTTACATCGAATAGAAGAAAAGAGAGTGCTTATGAGTTTGACGAAGAAAGCGAAAGTCCAATTATGGTCAAAATATCGGCTCCGGCCGGAGCCGGAGCCAAAGACATAGTTGGGAATGAATTACCGATGTTATTCCCCGAGGATACCATCTTTTTTACTGAGATGCGTTCCAGCCAACAGTATCCAAAATACCGCAAACGACAGGAAAGCACCGAAAAGGGCTATTACATCGATCAATCCGAGATGATCGAGGATATTAAATACGATGGCGCTCTCTCGAGTCACTGTGAAGCGACCTAATATCAGGAGCACAAAACTAACTATGATACATAATTTCGCAGCCCGGAACGACAGCATATCAATAATTTCGCTGTCCTCTGGAAGATGCACATGGTCACAGAAAACTTTTAAGAGCACCAGAATCGTTACTGCAGCAAATAAACATTCCAAAATCGCAAAGATGATCTCGAAATGTGCTCCTACCCATGCAAGTACAGGGAAGGTAATATTCAGAGTCTCAAGATCGAGGCGTGCGATCGGGGAAAACGGCGCATAAAAGAGCACCAACGCGAGAAGGCTTGCGATGTAAAAACCCTGCGCAGCATAGTCATTCCGGCTCAAATTTTTGATTTCGGTGAAAATTTCCTTCATTTTGTTTCTCCTTTCGGTTTCAAAGACGAAAATTTTGACTAACAACTTATTATATGCGGGAATTATAATTCTTATTCAGAAAATTTGTCAAATTTGAAAACAACCGCATCCTTTCTGCTGAAATCTTGGGAATTTAAGTATAACATGTTTAAGCAGAAAAAACAAACATTTGTTCGATATTAACAGATGGTTTACATTCTCACCTTGATATCGAGACGACACCAAGAGGAGTAGCCTCTTGACGCTATAGATACACTTTTGCACATATCATTCAATGATTATATAACCCGATGTACCTTGAAAAACACGGGGAGATGCCCGTCATAGTCGGCGTGCCGCTGGACAAGCCTTACTCACCAGCGGCAGACAAAAAACGTCATAACGTTGTGATGTTGCAACATCTTAACGTTAAAACGTTGTATATTTTACAGCTTGAAATCACAGATTAAAATTGGTAGTATGTGTATAGTAAGAAATATAAGTCCATATTTTTGTACTTTTGATGTGCTACCATAAAGATAGAAAAAGAAAGGAGATGGCTTTATGAAGAAAGTGCTTGTTGTTTCGGCAAAGGTAGTGGGTGGAATTGCAATGGCGTTCGTTGGATTCTGCCTGCTGATTGTAAAGCTCATCTTCGCAGCGGCAGGCATCCAGTCATCGAACTGGTAAAAGCGTGACAAATGGTAAAGGAGGACTCACAATGAAAAAGGCTATTCTTTCGACTGGTCTTGCATTGGCAATGATCGCAACAGCGGGAGCAGCCTCGACCACGGCAAAGCCGTCCACCCATAAGGTGTACGTCGATGGTGTTCAGGCCAGCGTTGCAGCCTACGAGATCAACGATAACAACTATTTCAAGCTGCGTGACGTGGCTGCTATCCTGTCCGGTACGGCCGCCCAGTTCGAGGTAAACTGGGATGAGGCTACCGGCAGCATCACCCTGACGGATGATAAGACATATACGCCAGTTGGCGGCGAGCTGGGGGCGATCCCAGCAGGTAATCAGGCTGCGGATGACTCCACGGCTGCAGTGTACCGCGATGGTACGCAGGTTCACTATACCGGCTACGAGATCAACTTCAACAACTACTACAAGCTGCGTGACATCGCAGCCGACTTCAACTTCGGTGTGACTTGGGACAACGACACGCAGAGCGTGATGATTTCCACTACCGAGGGCTATGTGCCGGAGGGTGAGCCGACCGAGCCGGAGACCGAGTTCGTTGACCTCAAGGGCGAGCCGACCGAGGAGTGGAAAGCGGTTCTCAAGGAGAACGAGGAGAACGGCGAGCGCGTAGGCCCTCTTAATGGCACCTACGATGCGGATGTCTACGAAGTGACCCTGACGTTCGATATTGAGGTATCTTGGGGATACAATGATGCTACCCCTGCAGCATACGCACCGGTCACAATCGGCATAAATAACGAATCTTATACATCATTTACCCCCATTACGACATTGGTCACAGATGCGGATGGCAAAGCGACTTGTACGGTTACTGTACCTTGGTCGGTATATGGAGATCTTCTTGACCATAAGTGCTATTTGGATGGTAGTGTAGACGATGTGGAATATACGGGTGAAATTTTTAATAAGATCGGTGGATTAGACAGCCGTACTATTCAGATCCTCGGCAAAACGGCGACTGAATGGGAAATGGAGAATATTGATCCGCGACCGATGGAGATCCACCTATCAAACTGACGTCTGAACCGGCTGGCTTGACAAACCGACCGAGACTGATATAATGAAGATAGAAAAAGGGACACCGCCCAGCAGACGGTTGACCCGATATATGCTACAAAGTAGCCGCTATCTTTTGGTCGAGAGGGCGGCTACTTTGCATATGTGATAAAAATATGTAGCAGTAAAGTCGCACATATTGAAATTCGGATGAATTTCGCTATATCCATATGCACCACCCCTTTCAAAAGGGAGTGGTCAAACCGCCTGCGCGTCTGAGGGCAATGTCCCAAAGAAAGTATACCATAAACCCCGAGGCTTGACAAACCGGCCGAAACTGGTATGATGAAGACAGAAAAGGGCGCAACCGGTTGACGGTTACTCCCTAAATGTTAGTCAGAATTTGACCGCCATTGTTGGAAGCAGGGGCGGTCATTTTCTTTTGCTTGAGATCTGAAAAAACTCAATATTGTAAGATGGAAGCGCCGACATGAAACAATATCATGTCGGCGCTTTTTTCGTTTCCGACAACAATCAGGAAGCACAGCTTCCTGTTCATATAGATAGCAAATACCTACAAAATCTCACAAAAAGGAGGAAAAATTACCTATGGAAAAAGGTACACGAAAGCGAAAGCTGAGAGATCGGATCTGTTCCGCTGTGCTCGCGTTCAGCGTGATCGCAACGATGTTGCCAACGATGATGTTCTCGGCCTCGGCTGCGGATCGGACAATTACGATCAACGACAGCACGCAGGGCAATGCAGATCTGCAGCAGGCTTTTGCCGAGGCGCAGAACGGCGACGTTATCACGGTTGAGCTGAACACCAATTTAACTCTATCGGCTCCACTGAAATGCCCGGCCGGTGTATCGCTTACGATCAACGGCAATGGAAATACGATAACAGCCGTCAAAGGCGGGCCGTTTACCGGAGAAGTCTATATGTTGGATATCGGTGACTCGGATGAAAGCAAGACATCGTCACTGACACTGAACAACATCACCTTTAACGGTAACGGTGGCACCGGTGGTGTATCGGCGCGTCTCTGTAATTTTGTCGGCAACGGTTTGATTATAGAGAATACCTATTACCGCGAGGCCGGCGCAGCTGCAGGTTTGTCGCTCTGGAATTATGCGAAGACGTTCGGTGGGCCGCGCTTTACATCTACTCTCACGAACTGCATATTCCGGAACAACATAGCGGAAACCAATAACACGACTGCCGGCGGCGGCCTGTATATCGACAACGGCTCCAAGGTCACGATCACAGGCTGTACTTTTGAGAACAACAAGTCCCACTCCGGCGCGGGTCTGTATGCCTATGGTGATGATACGATCGTCACGATCGACAGCACCACCAAGTTTATCGGCAATCAAGCCGGTCAGCGCGGCGGCGCGATCCACTCCCACGCTACGGTAATCTGCGAGGGGACACAGTTCGCGCGCAACAGTTCGGGTCAATTCGGCGGCGCGATCTATGTTTCGGCAAACATAGACAGCCAGAACAGACAGCACTTCGGCGCTGTTGTCCTTAAAAATATCAAGATCCAAAATCATTCGGCGGGATCTGCCGGCGGCGCGGTGTACATCGCGGACAATGCAGCTCTGTTCTGCTACACCGGCACGGTTATCAAGGATAACCTCATCACCACGGATGAAGCACCGGCACCGTATGACCAGAACAATGTATTCGTCCAGACGTCCAACTCTAAGCTGGTTGCAGCGGCGGACATTGTGCCGGACAGCATCGGCGCTTCTACGGGAAACCCGTACACCAAGAAGGATCTGGTCTTCTCGACCTGCACGCTGGAAGCAACTTCGTTCCCGAACGTCAGACAGTATGTAACCGGATTTGATCCGAACTATGACATGTCGACGAATGAAACGAATTATGATGCTTTCTTCTACGATTCTGAGGGCTGGACACTGGTCAAGGATGAGGAACATCCGGAAATGATGTACCTGATGACCACCTCGGCAGCAGATACCGGCACAGTCATTTTCGACTACAATCTGCCCGGCGATGCCGCAGAGGTCTACGAAAATCAGGCGGTAGACTCCACGATCGACGTCCCGAAGTATCAGAATCAGGAAGTAGACGGCGTGACCTTCAAGTTCCTCGGCTGGTACACGGATGCGGAGGGCGGCCAGCGGATCGGCAATACCGTAACCGTCAACCCCGGCACGACCGTATATTATGCGCACTGGCAGCTTGAAACCAGCGGCGGCGGTGGCGGCGGCATGGGTACAGGCGACATGTACGTTGGCTACTTCGACTACAATATCGAAGGTGCTGGTGTCACATCTGTCTACTGCGCGGCAGGTGAATTTACTTGGACGGTAGAGGTGGATGGCGAGTCAAAGACTTATACCGCCACGCTGCCGTTCCAGTTTCCCGAAGATCCCTACCGCCCGGGTTATACGTTCCTCGGCTGGGCGACGACCAGCACGGCTACGGCACCCAATGTAGATAAAAATACATGGCTGCCGTCGGAAAACCAGAACACCGTATACGGTGTATGGGAACCGGACGTGCATACCCTGACATGGGATGCAAATGGCGGCGTCGGTACGACGACTACCACACAGAATTACGATGAAGTGATCGTACCGCCTGCGGCCGAGCCGACACGAGACGGCTACACTTTCGCCGGCTGGTATATCGACGCCAACTGCACTGTCCCGCTGTCCAGCTCTGCGACAGTCCATAGCGACCAGACGTTCTATGCGGCGTGGACGAGTGAAAAAGTCATCGTCACATACTACGACACGCGGCAGGGTACGACAGTTGTAGGAACACAGGAATATAACTATGGCGACGTGCTCACTCCCCTCAATGAGATGGAAGACACCGACGGCCAGTTCTTCATCCGCTGGGAGACCGAAGATGGCAAGGAAGCCAACAGCATTGGCGAACTGACCAGCGCGGTGCTGACCTACCATAGAGGCAGTAATGGCGGCGATGTATCCTCGGACGCAGGATACTGGGAACTGAACCTGTATGCTGTATGGCAGGAACAGACCACGGATTATATCACGACGATCCGCTGGAACGATCTGTCCAACAACGACGGATGCCGGCCGCAGAGCATCCACCTTGGGCTGCTGTCTTCGGTATCTGACCGTGTGGTAGCAGAGCAGACCGTAGCCACGATCGATGCTGATGAGCAGACGGTCACTTTTACGGATCTGCCGATCACCACGGCAGACAGCTCGGTCGAGAAGATCACCTATAAGGTGTTTATGATCGGTTACACCGATTCGGACGGCACCTACAGAGAGATCAAGGACACGGCCGCAACCAGCGGCGAGCTGATCGGTTCTTCGGCGTCGGATTATGACGACACCACCAGCACGGTTTACCGCTACGCGATCAATACCTATACCACTGGCGCAGCGGCGGCGGAATATTCCGGCACGATCAGCCTTGACCACGATCTGATTACCACCGGCGACGACGTGCAGTTCTCGATCCAGTGGGATGACCAGTCCAATAACGACGGTGTACGCCCAAGCGCTGTAACGCTTGTACTGTACGCCAACGGCCTCAAGGTCGCGGATCATCCGCTGCACAACAGCGGCACCGGCGTCGTCAGTGTTTCTCCGTCCAACTGCGACGTGAGCGACGACGGCAACGTCTGGACGTATACCTTCAAGGACTATCAGAAATATACCGGTGGACAGGCCATTGATTATACTGTCGCTGTCACGAATGACGATCAGGTGACGACTTTCAATGGCAATGGATACTCAACCAAGTACCTCAACAGCGCAAATCCGGCCATTGGCGATGCGCACGGGGCAATCATTTCCCGCGATATTGAGCTGACCACCAAGACGGTCACGGTGGAGTGGGATGATGAGAGCAACCGAGATAACCTGCGTCCGGAAACCATCACTGTGACCCTTTCGGCGTACCAGTGGAACAACCAGACCTACCGCTGGGAGGAAGTTCTTGTCGATACGGCCGATATTTCGGGCGGCGCAGACAACGACACTTGGACGCACGAGTTCACGGATCTGCCGGTCTTCCACGGCGGCCAGCGGATCATCTACCGCGCGGCGATCACCAGTGACCTGAACGCCCATATCCCGGAGGGTGCCAACGGTTATACGTCTACCAGTAATGAGCTGAACATTGTAGTATCGCATAACCGCAATGTTAAGAGCGTGACCAGCACGATCGAATGGGCGGACAACCAGAATAATGACCAGATCCGTCCCAGCACGATCATTGTGCAGCTCTATGCAGACGGCGTAAAGCTGGATGGTGCGCAGTATGCGCAGCTTCTCAGCGGCGATTTGACTGCGGACACATGGACGGCCACTTTCAACAACCTCCCGGTATACCGTGACGGTGAGCAGGGAGAGGAGATTGTGTACACTATCTCTGCAGAGGAAGCCGTAGAGGGATCTCTGTATGGAACCTATATCTCCGATGCCAACGGCGAGGAGGAGGAGATCGTCCGCTATACTGCCAGCTACATGAGTGCTGCCGGCGAGACAACGGACGACCTGCAGCAGTCCGCTTATCCCTATGTGAAGCTGACGCACGGCACAGATCAGGGTACGGTCAATATCTACGCGAGCTGGCATGACGATCAGAACCGCGACGGTAAGCGGCCGAGCAGCATCCAAGTAGATCTGTACAAGCAGGTCGGCAGCGAGAAGACCTTCGTGCAGACCTATACCGTCACAGCCGGCCGAGATAACTCGTGGACGTATAGCGTCAGCGGCCTGCCGCTGAATGAAAATGGTCAGAAGATCACCTATCTGGTCGACGTAAACGAAGACTTCCGGCAGCAGCTTGAGCAGAGCGGCTATACCTGCACAATGGAGGGCAGCACTGTCCACCTGTACTACACGCCGGCAGTCGGGTACGTTACCGGCCATATCAACTGGAATGACAATGGCGATAATGATAACCTGCGGCCGGACAGCGTGACGGCTACCCTGTATGCGAACGGCAAATCCACCGGGCAGACGCTTGAACTGAACGAGGATAACGGCTGGACGCAGACATGGCAGGATGTTGACAGCTACTATAACGACAACGGCACGACCGGCACACCGGTAGTCTACACGATCGTTGTCGAAGTGCCGAACGGTTATACGGTAAGCTACACCCCGGAGAGCACCACGACGATCAACCCGCAGACCATCAATATCGATCTGACGCATGAGACTGACCAGCAGGCGCTTGACGCAACGATCTACTGGAATGATAACAGCGATCAGGATGGCAGACGGCCGGACAGCGTGAATATCCAGCTCTATGCCAATGGTGAAAAGGTTGTAGGTCAGACCGCGGACGTAACCGGCGACGGCGATGTCTGGACGACCAGCTTCTCCGGCCTCGACAAGTACGAGAACGGCGAGCCGATCGACTACACGATCCGTCTGAATGACAACACCGGCCGCACCTATGAGGCGCTGACGGCAGGCATGAACTTGTACTTGTCGTATGATGCCGTTGTTGCGGATATGAGTGTGTCCTTCCGCTTCGACGACCGCAATGACGCGGACGGCGTGCGGCCTGATGCCCTCTACCTAAATCTTACTGCAGACGGCGTACCGATCGACGAAGCAGACTATAAGAGAACCGTTAATTTCGACACGGATGGCGTGACTTGGAATTTCAGCGACCTCCCGGTCTATTCGACCAATGGCACAAAGATCCGCTACAATGCAACGGTTGAACTGTCTGCAGACTACGGCGCGACGGATTACACGGTAACAACCTCTCGCGATGTAGAGCTGTCGGAAACGAACAGCAATAACAACCAGATCATTGTTACCCTGTCCCGCAGCAGCGATACCGGCACCGAGACCGGCCATATCTATTGGTTCGACGCCAACAATCAGCGCGGCAATAGGCCGGACAGCCTGACAATCGTTGTCCGCAGTGATGCCAGCACAGCAGTTGTCGGCACCTACACGATCAATAGCGAGACCGGTAAAGTAACAGATGCCAAGGGCAGTGAGGTAGGCAGCGTAACGGTATCTGAATGGGGTTCGGACGGCTCCTCTTGCTGGACGTACACCATTGAAGGTCTGACCCAGAACGCAATCTATGACGGCGTATCGAACGAGATCTTCTATACCGCAACGGCCAACACCACCGGCGTTACCTCGTGGTACACCGTTTCCGATGGCATCAGCCTTGATATCGCGCTGACGCACAAAAATTATTTGGATGACGTTGGTTCCAGTACGCAGGACTTCACTGTGACCCTGAGCTGGCTGGATAACAGCAATGCGTGGGGCTACCGTCCGGACACGACCGGCGTAGACATTGCTTTGCTCGCCAATGGCGTCGAATACGACACCATCCATCTAACGCAGACCAACGCGGTCAGCGGCAATGATGCTTCGTGGTCTTATGTTTTCGAGGATCTTCCGACATATCTCAACGGCAATGCCGTAGTATGGACAGCACAGATCGAAGACATTGCCAAGTACACCGAGACCACCGCAAACCATGATGATTATGCGACGATCACCATGACGCAGAGCATTGGCTTTGACTTCACGGTTAATTGGAATGATGCCGATGACGACGACGCTGCGCGGCCGGATGAAGTCACTGTGGAGATCTACGGCGACGGCACCAAGGCGGGCGAAGTCACTTTGACCGGTGACGGCAATAGCTGGACAGGCTCCATCACAGATCTTCCGGTTTGGCGTACTGTCGGCACAACGATCCCTGTTGCTTATTCTTTCCGCTGGTCGGATGCGACAGGCTCCGAGCTGATCGACAACTACTACACTGCTACCCCGACGCATGACGGAGCGCCCGTTGATACGGACTCTTTCTATTGGATCTCTGCTACCGAGTGGGGCGCGATCGACGGCGGCCTGAATGATCTCACCGGTCAGTACCAGTGGGAAACCACGCTGACCCGCAATCAGGAGACGCGCGATGTATACGCGGATATCCTGTGGGATGATGACGGCAACCGTGACGGCCTGCGCCCGGAGAGCATCGCCGTGCAGCTTCTTGCAAATGGCGAACCTGCTGGCGATCCTGTCACCCTGACCGGCGGCAGCACGGATAGCAGCTGGCCGGTGAAGTGGGAAGCACAGAACGTGTATGACGGCGGCAAACCGATCGTGTATACGGTCGAAGTGGTCACCATTCCGGACGGCTATGCAGCCACTTCCGACAGCACCGGGCTGAATATCACCCTGACTCATACCCCGGAGATCACCAATGTCACCGGTACGGTAAATTGGGATGATAGCAGCGAAGCGCACTATGAGTACAATTCTCAGGGTGAGCTTATCCGGAGCTGGTACGGCATTGAGCGCGTAGACGTGTTTATGCAGCTGCTTATCAATGGTGAACCCTACGGTGATCCCATTGAGATCCCGGCCTCCGGCTATGAGCAGGAAGATGGAACGCTTGCGATCTATGCTTCCTACACATGGCAGGATGTCTTTGTCCATGAGAATGAGGGCGAATCCAACAAGTACACGATTTCCGTGTATTCGCCGGAGCTGGATGCACTGCTGGAAGACGGATATACTCAGACCTACAATTTTGAGGAAGCGTATAAGCCGGCAACCACGATCCAGCACACCTACTATGATGTGCGCGGTACCGTCTGGTATCTGTACAATTCGAGTGATGAGTTCCGGCTGGCCGATGTACCGGTGACTGCTTACCTCTACAACGAGGAAGAAGATACCTATACGTCTGTTGGCTCGGCTGTGACCGATGAAAATGGTGAATATGAGATCCGTAATATTCCGCAGGGCCTCATCACCGTGCGTGCAACCTATGAGTACGGCGATTATACCTATGCCGGCAGCGTAGGCGTACAGCTCAACCTCTGCGATCAGGACAATGTTGACCTGATCGTTAACCGCGACGCACAGACAGACAGCGACCTGTACCGTTATTCGGCATCCGGCCGCGCATATTACCAGACCGACCGAACGGACGACAGCACCCGCACGGCGGTTCCTGCAGGCAGTGTAGTCCTGCTGTACAAGATCACGGATACTGCTGAAAATGCGCAGTATATCGGGATGACCACGACGGATGAATCGGGCGCATATAGCTTTGATTCACTCGAAAGCGGTACTTATCTGGTAAATGTCGTCTTCAATTATGCAGATGGCACTTATACCTATGACAACAGCGACGCACAAGCGGACGGGCTGACTTTCCGAATCAGCGGAGCGGATACCAGCTGGCCGGATATTGTCAAGCAGGTCAATGCGCAGGTCGAACCCGGCCCCGATCCTGACCCGGGCGAGGAACCAGATCCGGAACCCGAGCTGCCTGAGCCGTGCGTAGTAGATGGCATGGTCTACTTCTCCGATAACGGGCAGCATACCACCGATCCGGTAGAGGGCGTGGATGTCTACATCTATGCAGCTGACAATAATGCTCTGGTCGGACAGGCTGTGACCGGCGCTGACGGCCATTGGAGCATCGAGGGTATTGGCGCAGGCAATTACATCGGCGTGTTCAGCTATGCGGGCAGCACATCGCGCGTCCTGCATTTCACAGTCACGGACGATGATTTTGAGACCGGCACCTATACGGCGGCTACCCAGTATTTCGACCGTCAGAGTGATGTCAGCACTGCTATGATCCGTGGCGTAGTGCTGGATGAGACTGGCAGCCAGACAAGCGCGCTTGTCCAGATCCTTTCTGAGAGCGGCGACATCGTAGATGTGGCCTATACGGATAAGGACGGCTTCTATTCGTTCACAGTCCAGAGCGGCCAGACCTATCGTGTCAAGATCGTTTCCGTAGACCGTGAAACCGAGTATCTGACGGCTGGTGATCCGGACGATGAGTACACGACGCTCGATTATTACACGGTCAGCGGCAACTTCTCGATCGACGGCGCAGCGCAGAGCGGTGCAACCGTAGTGCTCTACAAGGTAGACGGCGATAATGCGGCGGGTTCGCCTGTCACTGCTACCCTGACCGACGGCAGCGGCAATTACACCCTGCAGGTCATGGAGGCTGGAAACTACCGCATCACCATGTACCGTGATGGTCAGGTCTATGCAAACCACATGGTATCCGTAGGATATCAGGAGTACGAGCCGATTGTGACTGGCAGCGATGGATCTTACACCATCAGCGGCAGCGAGCCGGATGGTTACGACAGCGGTATCCTGTACGATATCAGCACCAATGTTGTCCGCAGGATCTCCGAGTTTGGGGCTGGCACCAGCTATCGCTTCGATTCCCTCCCGGCCGGCACCTACATGCTGGAACTCGTTCAGGGCGGAGCGATGACCCGTTACTACATCGATGCGCCTGACACGGTTATTGATGTAAACCACTATATCACAGTGTCCGGCAGCGTAACCGGCAGCGACGGCAACCCGGTACTGGGTGCAGTTGTCACATTGCTGAACAGCGACGGAGAACAGGTTGGCGAGCAGACCGTAATCACGAACGGCAGCTACGAATATTCTGGCCTCCCTGCAGGTGAGTATACCGTGCAGATCGATAAGCCGGTAGCCGGCACGGAGTTGGTCAGCAAGACCACGGAGGAGCCGGACAGCTATGGCGCATCTTACCCGGGCGGTATGCCGGATGGCTCTGTGTGGAGCTGGAACATGAATGCAGTGACCGTATCCGGTACTGTAACCGATCAGACCGGCGCACCGGTAGAGGGCGCAACCGTAGTCCTCAAGCTGGACAGCGATCCGGATAAGGCATATGGCGTCACGACCAATGAAAACGGTCAGTGGAGTATGGGCGTCATGGACGGCAGCTACACGGCATCCGCCATGTTTGAAGCTGATGCAGAGCATATTTACCACTCTGTAAACGACGTACCGGTGACTGTATCCGGAAATGATGTATCCGGCGTAGAACTGACGATCAACCGCTATACAGTATCCGGCAGTGTTGTACGCGATGGTGACGATCAGCCGATCGCAGGCGCGGACGTAACAATCACCTATCCGGACGGCACCGAAGTCTGGACGGGCAAGAGCGGCGACGACGGCTCTTTCACTGCACCGCTGTTCCCGGATGACTACCAGGTGTCCGTCTCTTACGAGGATCAGGCCGCGAATGCGGACATTACTGTAGATGATGACATGGATCTGACGCTGCGCGTCGGTATCCCGATCACCATTTCCGGTACAGTGTACGATACGGACGGTCAGCCTGTATCGGACGGTATTGTTTACTATGACGGCCCGGCATCCGGCAGAGTGTATACCAACGAAGATGGTCTCTATACAATTAGTCTGACCGCTTCCCAGACCGGCCGCTATACGCTGTATGCAACGGCAGCCGGCAATACCAGCGAGACGGTTACGGTTGACGTACAGACCGATACCACGCAGGATCTCACGCTCAAGGACGACGGCGGCTCGGAACCCGATCCGGGCAGCGAACATATGATTACCGGTGTTGTCGTGGACAATGAGGGCAATCGTCTCGCAAACGCACTCGTTACCGTCGTATACGGCGATGACAAGACCAAGACGGTTGAAACTTCGACCAGCGACAATGGCAGCTTCCGTGTAAATGTTCCGGACGGTACATTCTATCTGTCGGCTGTTTACGAAGCGCCGAACGGCTATTCGTATCAGACCAATGGCGATTCTACCGTGCATGTCAACGGCTCTGATGTCACCGATATTGTGCTGGCTGTCAGCCTGTCCTATGAGGTGCGCGTATCTGTCGTTGATACGACCGGCGCACCGGTAGAGGGAGCAACCGTGACCTATTCCGGTGCAAGCACTGGCGAGGCCACAACCGGCTCTGACGGCATGGCTATCCTGCAGCTCGCAGGTGGCAAGTACGATTTCAAGGCGACGATCGGCAACCGCGAAAGCGGTACGCAGACTGTCGAGATCAACAAGGCAACCGATATCAAACTGACAGTAGGTACAACCGGCATCGAGTATGAGCCTCCCACAGTAGAAAGCCATGACAACACGATCAGCGGATATGTCGTCGATCCGCAGGGCAACACTGTTGCCGGCGCGGACGTGACGCTGCTCAAGTGGAATGTGGCCACCGAGGATTGGGATGTCATCAAAACTACGGTGTCCAATGGCGATGGTTACTACGAGTTCACCGGCCTTGATGACGGCAGATATCGCGTTGACACTTCCTTCACGCAGTCCGGTACTGTAAGCACTGAGGCTGGTTCGTATCAGATCACCGGCTATGCGCTGGATAACGGCGGCAATCCGTATGTACATGCGACGGTCAACCTGTATGATGCTGCCGGCGAAACCCTCCTGCAGACGGTTTACACCAGCGAGAATGGATATTACGAGTTTACCAATCTCGAATATGCAGACTATGTTGTTGAGATCATCCCCGAGGGCGACGAAGGCGTGTATACGACCAAGGAAACGGTTTCCGCGCAGCCGGGCGGAGCAGTGATCGAAGGTACGGTAATTGACGTCAACGGCGACCCGATTGCGGGCGCAACGGTCGTTGTATCCGGCGAGGGCGGCGACTGGTCGATGACCACGACCGATAACGGTGAATACCGCTTCGAGGTTCCTGCAGCCGGCGATTATACCGTAACGATCACCTATCCGGACAGCACGGTTGTTACTACTGACGGAAGCTATCAGCCCGATCCGGACGATCCGACCGCGCCGGTCCTGAACGCAGATAACTTCACCATCAGCGGATATGTCCATGATACGGACGGCAAGGTAATCAGCGGTGCAACCGTCATCCTGCAGAACAAGAATGGCGATCAGATCGACGAGACAACCACAGACGGCAACGGGTATTACGAATTTACCAATGTGCGCCCGGGCCAGTACACTGTCATCGTTATTTCCGGCGAAAACCGTCAGAAATACGATGTCGACACCGGTGATGCCGGCGATCCGGATGAACCGAATCCGCCTGATCCGCAGGACTCTATCACGGTGAGTGGCACCGTGGTAACGGATCATAAGAAACCGCTTGCCGGCGCAGCGATTATTGTACGCAATCTGGATACCGGCGCAGAAGTCACCCTGACCGCGGATGCGGACGGGCGCTTTGACACCGGTGAAATGGATCTCGGCCGCTACGAAATCGTCGCAAGCTATACGCATAAGTACGGCACAAACAGCTCTGACCCGCTGCATACCACGACTTCGCAGAAGGACGCTGTACTGGTCATTACCCTGAGCTATGTGGCCGACGTCAATGGCGACGGAAACGACGAAACCGTATATGCAGGTAAGGACGATACGTTCGACACCGAAGATGACTTCTATCAGGCTGATACCAACGATGACGGCATCAAGGAAGACGTCTACGCCGGCGAAGACAAAACGCCCGGCACGGAGGATGACTTCTATCTGAGCGATCCGGATAAGGACGGAGAAGACGAAAAGGTATTCGTCGATGTCGACCGTATCCCCGGCACGGAAGACGACTATTATCTGAGCGATCCGGATAAGGATGGCGAGGATGAAAAGGTTACGGCCGGTGAGGATGAAACGATTGGCACCAAGGATGATTACTACCACTCTGATCCGGACGGTGACGGCGAAGATGAGCAGGTCTTCGTTGGCGACGATACCAAGCCCGGAACGGAAGATGACTGGTATCTGGATGATGACGGGAATCCGGTATATCTTGGTGTAACCGTGACGTTCAATGGAAACGGCGGTACTGTCAATGGCAAATCCACTATATCTGTGGCAAAGGACAGCATCACTACACTGCCTACGGCATCGCGTGACAACTACACCTTTGATGGCTGGTACACTGCAGCAAGCGGCGGCAATAAGCTCTCCTTGGGTGACATTGCAGCACTTGAAGTCAATACGACTGTCTACGCACACTGGACGGAGTCCACTGGCGGCAACCCGGGCGGCGGCTCTGGCGGCGGCGGTGGTTCCACCGGCGGTGGCGGCGGAGGCGGTGCCGGTGGCGATACAGAAACGCCCACCGATCCGACTGAACCCACTGATCCGACAACTCCTCCTGAAACGATCCTGACCGATGACCATATCGCTTATGTCAGCGGTTATGAAGACGGCACTGTCCGTCCGGAGGCGAATATCACCCGTGCAGAAGTCGCCATGATCTTCTATCGCCTGCTCTCGGACGATGCGCGCAGCCAGTACGAGATGACGGTCGAAAGCTATTCTGATGTGGCTTCGGGCGCGTGGTATGCAACCGCAGTAGCTACGCTGTCCAATGCCGGTATTCTTTCCGGCTATGAAGATGGCACCTTCCGCCCGGATGCTACTATCACCCGTGCGGAGTTCGCTACGATCGCAGCGCGCTTCGACACCAACGATACTGCCGGCAGCGGCAGCTTTACCGATATTGCCGGCCACTGGGCCGAGCAGTATATCAAGCGTGCATATACGCTTGGCTGGGTCAATGGCTATTCTGACGGCTCGTTCCACCCGGATGCGGATATCACTCGCGCAGAAGCGGTAACGCTTATTAACCGCGTGCTCGGCCGTGATTCCCTGACGGCGGACAGCCTGCTGGATGGCATGACGGAATGGCCGGATAATCCGACGTCCGCATGGTACTATCTTGCGATGCAGGAGGCAACCAATGGCCATGACTGCGAAATGGTAGACAATGTGGAAGTATGGACAGCTCTCAAATGATAATTGGAGCTGTGAAAACGGAAAGGATGTGATGCCAAAATAAAAAAATGGGGAACCGCCTGCTGCAACAAGCGATTCCCCAAAGAAAAAAGGTTTCGGAAGATCGGAACCCTGACGGTGGCAAATGTTGGGGTTCCGCTTCCACCCTCTTATTGTAGCAAATATGAAAATGCTTGCACAGGGGAATATTTTCCCGAAACAGGAGGCAAAAAGATGAAAACAAATTCGTTTAAGCGGATTACCTCTCTGATCCTTACTGTGGCAATGCTGCTGTCATTCTGCCCTGCAGCTTTGGCGGTAGATGACCCAACAACCGGCGCAGGCGATATGCCTTTTACGGATATTTTAGAGCCGGGTACGGATCTTGGTGAATCCGATGGCGGCGATGAGCCGACACAAAGCACACCGGAGACAACTCCGGAAACACCCGCAGATCCGGAGATCAACACCCCTTCGGATGTTGAGACCGGGGACTCTGCGCCTGAGAACAGTGATGAGCCATCTCTCACACCGCAGCCTGCACCTGACAATGGTGCACTGACAGACGGTGAGACCTCCCCCCTGCCCCTGACCGGCAGCATCACCTACTATGTTGCCAATTCCTCTGCAGACGGCAGTGATATCAACGGTGATGGTACAGAGGGCAGTCCGTTTATGACCATCAGCCATGCGATCGAGCAGGCACAGGCGAATGATGCCGATGACCTGCAGATCATCCTTCTGTCGGATATCAGCTCCACCCTTGAGCTGATGTTCGATGATGCGGATATGCCTATCCTTATCACTTCCGCCAGTGGCACGGCTACGATCCAGTTTACCGGCACCCGGCCGATCGGCACCGAGAGCGGCTTTATCCGCGCAACTTCCGGCGCGCAGATCTCCTTCGATAATGTGACTTTGGCCGGCTCTACCGGTGCATACGACGGCCGCGTCATCTATGTTGCTGACGGCGCTGAGGTGACGCTGACCGATACCACGGTTACTGAGGGTCTTGTAAACAACGTCAATAATAATATGGGCGGCGCAGGCGCTCTCGTAGATGATCGCGGTGTGCTGAATATTGGATCTGGCACCGTATTTGAAGGCAATGAAACTGTCGCCGGCGGCGGCGCAGTCTTCGTTGCAGACGGCGGCACTGTTGCAATCAGCGATGATGCTGAGATCCGAAACAATACCGCGCGGCTTGGCGGCGGCATCTATGCCGATATACAGACCAACGATTACGGCGGCCTGACGATCTCGGACAGTGTTGTAATTACTGGCAATGATGCGTCTGAAAACGGCTCCGGTATGTACATCTGCGCGGGTGCAACCGCTTCCGTACAGGGCAACGTACAGATCACCGGTAACGAAAAAGGCCGTGAAGCCAACAATGTCTACCTGCCGGCTGATGCAACACTGGATATTTCCGGTACAACCGTAGGCGCAGATATAGGTATCTCTGCTGATCCCGAGTATGCCTATCGACTGGTTTCCCTGCCGGATAACTATACGATCCAGCCAACGACCAGCGGCGATGAGCAGGGCTGGTCTGACGACTGCGACACATGGGATATCCGCTATATGAATTATCAGGGCCAGCCGGGCCTGTACCTGTATTACAAAACCTTGGATGTATCTTTCGAGGATATCACTACGCTGACCAGCATTACCGGCAAAGATATCAACGGTGAAACCGTGGATTTCCTGCAGGATGCTGACAGCCTGCCGAGCGTATCTATTTCCGACAGCGTGCTGACCGCAGCTGATACCGTCGCGAAGAATACGCCGGAAGATGATGACTTGACCTTCACTTTTGCAGTCGATCCGGACGAGTACCGCATCCCGACCGAAGACGTGATTTCCGTCACCTCCGGCGGCCAGCCGGTCGAGTTCACCTATTCCCCCAATTTTGAAGCTGGTACGGCAACAATTACGGTTGACGATACTATCGTCGATACTCTGACCGATACGATCCAGTTCAAGATCACCGCGGAAAAGTATTTTGACCTGACGCTGCGCATGGAGGGGCCGCTGTACGCAATGCAGTCCAGCATTACGCAGCTTACCCAGTCCGCGCTCGTTATCAGCGAGCAGAGCAAGACCGGCGCGATCGCGCACTATAAAATCACGCTGGACGGTCAGCCGTTGAGCGGCGTCACGATCGAGCTGTATGAGGAGGACACCAACGCAATCGGCGGCACGCAGATCACCAATGAAGATGGCGTAGCAAACTTCACCGGGCTGCTGCCGAACAAGTCCTACTATCCGATCCTAAAATATGAGCATACCTTCCGCGTCATCTCGCGAGATCTGGTTTCCCTCGACTTGTCTACCCTCGAAGGGCAGAACCTCGCAGCAACCTATACCGCAGATGAGGGCGCACAGACCGGCTCGATCAGCTATGATG
>ERZ826396.897-NODE-897-length-38769-cov-13.631709_pt1 | contig 38769 bp, 31 predicted proteins | sample MGYA00519926_ERZ826396 | MGnify/ENA primary metagenome ERZ826396 (study PRJEB31778, sample SAMEA3449230) | human gut metagenome | biome: human gut; feature: human-associated habitat; material: faeces | place: United Kingdom | collected 2010/2012 ... | reverse complement strand
AGGAGGCGGCTGGGGCTGGCCGCCTAGGCCGTCCGGAAAAACGTCCGCACCCCCTTCATGTTCCTTTGTTGCAAATACAACGGAACTTCTCGTGTCAGTATCGTAGGGTGGGGGACGCCATGCAAGGGAGGCCGCGCAAACGCTCGGCAAAAACACAAACCAGTGCGGGTGGTGAAGAGGCGGGCGTTGCGGGCGCGCAGACGTCGGGCGTGTGGCCTCGGGGCGGCGCGAGCGGGAGCGCGCGGGTCGCACGGCGATGTGCGGCGCGAGCGTGCGCCGCGCGAAAACGACGAGAGAAGGAGTTTTCTATGGACACGATGTTTTGCTTCCAATGCGAGCAAACGGCCGGATGCGCGGGCTGCACGAGTGCGGCGGGCGTATGCGGCAAGAAAGCCCCCACGGCCCGGCTGCAAGACGAGCTGACCGGCGCGCTCGTGGGCCTCGCGCGCACCGTGCGCGCGAGCGAGTCGGGCGCGGCCGCCGTGCGCCCCGCCACCGACGACCTCGTGATGGAGGGCCTGTTCGCCACGGTCACGAACGTCGACTTCGACGACGAGGAGCTGCGCCGCCTCATCGGGCGCGTCCACGCTGAGCGCGCCCGCATCGCCGAGGCCGCGGGCACGGAGGCCGCGCCCGACTACGAACTGGACGAGCTGTGGAACGCGCAGGAGGATGTTCGTTCGCTCAAGTCGCTCGTGCTGTTCGGGCTGCGCGGCATGGCGGCCTACGCCTACCACGCGATGGCACTCGGCTACCGCGACGAGGCCGTGTCCGCGTTCCTGTACGAAGGCCTCGCCCCGCTCGCCGACGCCGAGGCGGGGGCCGATGCGTTGCTGCCGCTCGCGATGAAGGTGGGCGAGGTGAACCTGGCCTGCATGGAGCTGCTCGACCGCGCGAACACCGAGACGTTCGGCACGCCCAAGCCCACGCAGGTGGCGCGCACCGTGGAACCCGGCCCCTTCATCGTGGTGTCCGGCCACGATCTGCACGACCTCAAGCTCCTGCTCGATCAGACGGCCGGTCGCGGCGTGAACGTCTACACGCACGGCGAGATGCTGCCTGCACACGCCTATCCCGAGCTCAAGCGCTATCCGCATCTCAAGGGCAACCTTGGCACCGCTTGGCAGAACCAGCGCAAGGAATTCGCCGACCTGCCCGCGCCCGTGCTGTTCACCACGAACTGCCTCATGCCGCCCGCCAAGTCCTACGCCGATCGCGTGTTCACCACCGGCCCCGTGGCGTATCCCGGCGCTGCGCACATCGGCATGAACGAGGAAGGCGGCAAGGACTTCGGCCCTGTCATCGAGCGCGCGCTTGAGCTGGGCGGGTTCTCCGAGCCGCACGCCATCGCGGCCGATGAGGGGTCGGAGTTCACCACGGGCTTCGGCCATGGTACCGTCCTGAGCGTGGCCGACACGGTCGTCGATGCGGTGAAGCAGGGGGCTATCAGCCACTTCTTCCTTGTGGGCGGCTGCGATGGCGCGCGAGCGGGCCGCAACTACTTCCGCGACTTCGTGCAGCAGACGCCCGAGGACAGCGTGGTGCTCACGCTGGCGTGCGGCAAGTTCCGCTTCAACGACTTGGACTTGGGCACCATCGGCGGGCTGCCGCGGCTCATGGACATGGGGCAGTGCAACGACGCGTACGGCGCCATCAAGGTGGCCGTCGCCTTGGCCGAGGCGTTCGGCTGCGGCGTGAACGATCTGCCGCTCACGCTTGTGCTGTCGTGGTACGAGCAGAAGGCCGTGTGCATCCTGCTCACGCTGCTGCACCTTGGCATCAAGGGCATTTACTTGGGGCCGACGCTGCCGGCGTTCGTGTCTCCTGCTGTGCTGGACGTGCTTGTGCGCGAGTTCGACGTGCATCCCGTGAACACGCCGGAGCAGGATCTGGCGGCTATCCTCGGATAGCTGCAAAGGCGTCTGCCGCATGCTGCGCGCCCCGGCCCCGTCGCGCTGGCGGGCCGGGGTGCGCGCATGATGCGGGTGGCGGCCTTACTTATGCCGCCCATTACGACCTGAATGGAGTAACATACTTCAGCAACGCGCCTGAAGGGGTGTTGAATACGTACACAATCGCGCGAGCTAATGAAAGGAACGGGAGGGCCGATGCCCAAAGCGACAATCTCAGCGAACAACACCGTTGGAGGAGGTCAACCGAGTCAGCCGGGCCAGCCGAAGAAGAGGGGATGCCTCGGCACCGGGCTCATCGTGCTCCTTTGGATCTGCTTCTTCCCGATCATGTTCACAATTTGGGCGGTCAAGACGCCGCGATTCGATAAGAAGGCTAAGATTCCGCTAATCGCGGCAGTTTGGGTTCTTTCTCTTGTCGTTGCGGGCTGCACGTCGATGACGAACGCCCAACTTGCCAAGGACAGGACGCTAGATTTCAACGCAATCGAGATAACGGACAGCAAGGCGGTTGTGAAAGCTACCGCCACGAACAACACCACGAGCAGCTGGTCCTCCACCGCGTACCTTGTGATCCACTATTCGGACGGCGATGAGGAAAAGCTGTCGATACACATCTCGTGCGATAAGAACTCGTCCGTAGACCTGACTTCCCCCTCGTTCTCTACTGAAGGGGTATCGAGCTTCGAAACCGATTACTCGGGAGCGCAGATAAGCTACAGCGCTGGAGACCTCATGAGCTTGCTTACCGCCGAGCAGGAGCGAGTGGCTGCAGAAGAGGCGCAAAAGAAGGCCGAGGAAGAGGCGGCTGCAGCTGCGGCTGCGGAGGCAGAAGCCCGGAAGAAGGCCGAGGAGGAAGCAGCAGCGGCTGAGGCCCAGGCCCAAGCTGAGGCAGACGCAGCTGCAAGGGCGCAGGCACAGGAAGAGGCTCGCAACAACGCGACGGTGTACGTGACTGCCACAGGCTCGAAATACCACTCGCGGAAGGGGTGCTCCGGCCTCAGCAACGCAAACTCGATCAGCGAGATGACTCGTGCCCAAGCCGAGGCAAATGGCCTGGAGCCGTGTGCTAAGTGTTATTAGCGCGCACAGCCTTGACGCGATGATTAGAACCTGCCAAACTATCGACAGCGATTAGGTTCCAGATACCTGCGAAGCCTGGAATCGGGAGGAGGGCCTTCGGGTCCTCCTCTTCTCTTATCTGGGGGCGTTGTGAGGGGGCGGGTTGTCCGGGGAGTTCCGCACATACGACGAGCAGATAGCCAAGCTCCTTGAGAAGGGGCTGGCCGTCTCCGACGTCGCGGCGGCGAAGAGCAAGCTCGCCGCCGTGGGCTACTTCGCCCTCGTGAGCGGCTACAAGGAGCCGCTGCGCGACCCCAGCACCCGTCGCTACAAGCCCGGCGTCTCCTTCGACGACGTTGTCGCCCTCTACGACTTCGACGACGCGCTGCGCGACCTCTTCGAGCGGGCGATCAACGACGTGGAGCTCAAGCTCAAGAGCACGCTCTCGTATGCATTCTGCGAGCGCCACGGCGAGGGGCAGGCGGCCTACCTCGACCCCGCGAACTACACGCCGAAGAGGAAGAAAGCCAAGGCGGTGTCCAAGTTGCTTACGACGCTGGGCGGCCTCGCCAACGTGAACACCGACTACGCATACATCGTGCACCACAGGAAGAAGCGCGGGAACGTGCCGCTCTGGGTGATCATGCGCGCGCTCACCTTCGGCCAGGCGTCGATGATGTACTCGTTTCTGCTGCCCGCTGACAAGGCGACCGTGGCCAAGGGCTTCGACCATGTGAACGAGCGCGAGCTCGCGCAGATGATGCTCTACCTCGTGCTCTACAGGAACGTGTGCGCCCACGGCGAGCGGCTCTTCTCGCACCGCGCCTACTCGGACATGCCCGACACAGCCTTGCACGCGAAGCTCGGACTCGCGAGAAACGGGCAGGAGTACGCCTGCGGCAAGCGCGACCTGTTCGGCTGCGTTATCGCCCTGCGCTACCTCCTCCCTGCGGAGGACTTCCTCGCCTTCAAGCGCAGGTTAGCCTCGCTCATCGACCGGTTCCTCCGTGACAACGAGGCGGTGGAGCGGGGCGAGCTTTTCGCCTACATGGGCTTCCCAGAGAACTGGAAGGATGTCGCCCGCTATCGGATGTGAGTCTCTGTTGTCAGGACGGCGCCACCTGGTTCAATCCCCGCATCAACTCAGACTTTTAAACAGCGCAGCGCGGCGTGGTGGGTTGGTCGTAGGACCCGCCCCACCACGCCGCGCTATTCAAAAGTCGTGCGATACATTTCTTCGAATCCATTACCGTTGTAAGTCGAGTTCGGCGTTGACGCGGCTGAGGATCGGTCGCCACTGCCGGCTTCTGCGTCCTCGCCGTCCTTGCCGATGCGGCGCGGTCGGCGTCGTCCCCGTCGCACGCGACCCTGCCCCCGTTGTCGTGTCGCTGCTGCTTCCGCTACCGCTCGCTCCTCCGCTCGGCGGCGAGCAGCCAGACGAACGCGGCGGCCATGAGCGCGAGGCCGACCGCGTCGAAGGCGATGAAGCGCTCGATGTTCGCTGCGAGCAGGTCGTGGCCGACGGGCAGTCCCGCGCGCACGTACGATTCGCCCACCAGACCGATCGCCTGCTGGACGAGCACCACTACGGCAAGCGAGCGGAACCTGCGTGGCTGCGCAATGACGGCGGGGTAGGTGGCGTTCCACATGAGGAAGGCCACGCCGAGGCCTTGCACGGCCGCCGTTCCAGCTGCACCCGACAACTCGTAGGCGGGCGCGTACGCGGCGGGCTGCGCCACGAATGCGAGCGCGCACTGCACGTTAACGGCGAACACGAGCGCGAACGCCCCGCGCACGCCCCATGCGGCGGCGCGCACGCCGCGTGGCGTTGCGGGCGCGGATGCTGGCTGCTTCGTCGTCGGTTGCTCGCGTGCGTCCATGGAATCGCCGTCCTTTCGCGTTGTCGTGCAGCATACCACGTGCTTGGCGGGCAGCGCGCGGAGCGCAGCGCTATACTGATGCTGAGCAGTCGAAGAAAGGAACCTCCATGGACAACTCCGTTTCTCCTAATCCCGGCGTGGTCGACGGGGACGCTGCAGCTGCGGTGACCGACACGGCTACGGCTGCGGCTGCGGCTACGGTTACGACGGCCGATACGGCTGCGGCTCCGACGGTCGCGGATCCTGCCTCGGCCTCGGTCGCGCAGCCGGATGTCGCAAGCGCCCTCTATCGCGCATCGCATCCTGTCGACCATCCGGCGTTCGACCAGTTCGTCGCCACCATCGCGGCGCTGCGCGCGCCGGACGGCTGCCCGTGGGATCGCGAACAGACGCACGAGAGCATCGCGCACAACATGATCGAGGAGGCCTACGAGGCCGTTGACGCCATCGAGGCTCGCGACGTGGCGCATCTGCGCGAAGAGCTGGGCGACGTGCTTTTGCAGGTGGTGCTGCACAGCCAGATCGCCGCAGATGCGGGCGAGTTCGACATCGACGACGTGTGCGCCGACGTGAACGCGAAGATGGTGCGCCGCCACCCCCATGTGTTCGGCGAGGCGAGCGCAGAGAACGCCTCCGAAGTGCTCGACCTGTGGGACAAGGTAAAGCTGGCGGAGCGGGATGCCACTGGGGCTGCTGGGGCTGCCGGGGGTGCCGGGGACGCTGGCGACACCGGCGACGCGAACGGGGCAGATGGGGCTGGCGCTGCCGACGGGTCCGGCGGGGAGGCCGCCCCGCCGCGTCGCGCGGGCCTGCTCGACGGCGTGCCGACGAGCTTTCCGGCGCTCATGCAGGCGCAGAAGGTGTCGCGCAAGGCCGCTGCCGCCGGTTTCGAGTGGGATACGCTCGACGACGTGTGGGAGAAGGTGCGCGAGGAGATCGGCGAGCTGCAAGAGGCCTATGCGGCCGCGCCGAAGGCTGCCAATGGGAAGGTGGACGCAAGTGCCGTGCCCGCATCCGCATCGGGTGCGCGTGCGGCTGCGGAAGTTGGCGAGCGCGATGGTTCGGCTTCCGCGCCCGCCGTTTCCGGCTTGGTTGACGATTCCGGCTCCGGATCTGCCGCCAGCGCCGCTTCGACTTCCGCTCCCGCCCTCGACCTTGCAGCCGCATCCGGCTCGGCCGCCGCTGCCGTCGCCGCTGTGGAGCTTGAGTTCGGCGACGTCCTGTTCAGCCTGGTGAACGTGGCTCGTCGTATGGGCGTGGACGCCGAGAGCGCCCTGCGCGCCACCTGCGCGAAGTTCCGCTCTCGCTGGGCCGCCATGGAGGCTGCCGCGGCTGCGCAGGACCGTCGCATCGAGGATCTTTCCGCAGACGAGCAGGAGTCTCTTTGGGAAGCCGCCAAGCAAAGCTGCCAAGACGCATCCGCGCGGTGATGAATGCGGCGCGCTGCAGCGAAGGCCCGCGAGAGGCGGTGGCATGCGCTCCGGTGTCGTGCAGCGGTGGGCCGAGGGCGAGCCTTCGGGCGGCAAGCGAGAGCGAGTGGAACTGCGAGTGGTGGGCGAGGATGGGAGGGTGGGAGGAACGGGGTTTGCCCGCCGCTCGCGTTTTGAAAGGCGCCCGGTGCTTCTCCTCGCTCTTGTGGGTTGCGTTTCAGAGGGTTGGCTGACGTTGTCGCAACGCGACTTTCGCGGCCCGACCGGCAGCGTGGCGGCGCTGTGGTGCGGCCCGCCTTGCGCACGACGGGCCGCTGACGGGTGACTGGCAACGCGGTATCGCATCGCCGCGCCGCTGCAGCGGCGCGGCGGTGACAGTATCACATCGACGCAGCGGCGCTGCGGCACGGCGGCGTGGGTGAGAACGTGTGGACAAAAACGCGCGTATTCTCTGGATTTCGGCGGCGATGTCCGGCGATTGTGCCATTGACGCAAAATGCGACCAGGGGTTTTCTGGAGCGGGTTCGACGAGAGGCAGAGAATACGCGCGTTTTTGTCCATGACCCTTTCAATAAGGGATTCTCAGATGCGAGAAGAGGGCGTTGGCAGGCGGCTCGAAAGTTGGCTGAAAGGCTCCCGTCCTTGCTCGTTCCCGCCTCCGCTGTTTCCACCTCTTTCTGCGCTTTACGATCCTCGGCGATGCAACCGCGCGGCGGTTCGCGCGGCTGTCGGCGGCGATGCAGTCGCGTGGAGAGTTCTCTTGGCCATCAGCAACGATGCGGCCACGTGGAGGGTGTGGTCGCCGGCGGCAACGCGACTGCGTGAGGAGCGCGGCCATCAGCGGCAACGCGATCACGTGGCGGCTTCACGCGGCTGTCGGCGGCGACGCGGTCGCATTGCGGCTTCGCGTGGCACACGATTCTGCGCAGTGCGGCGCGACATCTGGCTATTTGGGCAAGATTTTCGGGCACGCCATCGTGCGGCGATTCGTCGCGGTATCATGAAAGTGAAACACACGCATTCGTCAAGGAGCGAGCATGTCTGACGTCGAATCCGCATCGCAGGGCCCCCTCGAGCCGCCGCGTCGTCCCGAGCCGCAGCCGCTTGACCACCGACTTTGTGCTGGCGAGAGCCTATTGGAGCGAGAGGCGGGCGCATCGCTGCGTTTGACCGACGATGCGCGCCAGCCAGCCGACGGCGATCTGCAGCGGCTACGCAGCGTCGAGGTGCGCACGCGCGAGATCATCCAGAAGTACCAGGCCGCCATGCGCGAGATGGAGGTGCGCTTCGAGATCCTCGACCAAGACCTCAACCTCAAGAAGCACCGCAATCCCATTCACCACGTGGAATCGCGCATCAAAAAACCTGCGAGCATCTTCGAGAAATTGGGGCGCTACGGCAAGCAGCCCACGCTCGAGAACATGGAGCGCTACATCATGGACATCGCGGGCGTGCGTGTGATCTGCTCGTATATCCACGATGTGTACAATCTGCTGGAATTGCTGCAGCGTCAAGACGACCTCGAGATCGTCACGGTGAAGGACTACATCGCCAACCCCAAACCCAACGGCTATCGCAGCCTGCACGTCATCGCGCGCATCCCCGTGTACTTCCTCGACAAAAAGGAGCTCATTCCCGTTGAGATTCAGCTGCGCACTGTAGCAATGGACTTCTGGGCAAGCCTTGAGCACGATCTGAAGTACAAGGCGGTGCGCGAGCTGGAGGGCATCGACTCGTACGCCGAGCTCAAGGACTGCAGCCGCATCATCGAGGACGTGGAGGCCCGCATGCAGATCCTTGCCCGCGCGCTCGAGCGGGACGGCGGGTTGTAGAGGCGGCGCCCGCGCGTGTGGCGAGCACGTAGGTGATTGCGGACGTGCCTTCGTTTTCGCAGATGGTTGACGGATGTTTCACGTGAAACATCCGTTCTCGTCTTCCGAGCTCAACGATATCGAGTGGGGCGATGCGTGCGACAAACGAATGAGCGTGCGTTTCGCGTCTGCCGCATCGTCTGTGCGGCCTCTGCTGAACAGGTGTTGGTATGGGCCGGGTTGGCCCGCTGAGTAAAGCAAAGCTTCGCTGGGATCGCTGGGATCTTGGAAGCCCTCGCACAACGGGTGGACGGGTGGGCGGGGGCTCCGAAGCGCCTGACCGCAGGGAGTTTTGCCCGAAATTCCGCAAGCGCGTTCGCGCCAACGGCGGTTTGACATGAACACGTAGCGACCCAATGCGAAAAACACTAGATTGCTGCCGGTTTTCGCTCGCCCGCGAGATCCGTCGCCGGTTCGCGATTCGCCGATCGGCAAGTGAGTTCGCGAAGGGTGGTCGTCGCGCACTCTGCGGCGCCTTCCACCGCGCATGCCCGCGCACCAAACGCCCCTTGAACAGCCGCCGGCCGATCGGGCCCCCGGCACTCTTGAGCAACCGCCGGCCAATCGGGCTTCCGGCGCCCTCGCACGGACGAACCTCCGCGAACCCTGGATGATGGGGACGTGGCGGGCCCTGGGCTTCCGACGCTCTCGCGCGAACGAACCTCCGCGAACCTCTTGACTTGGAGCACGCTCTAGCATTTATGATAGCATGCGAGCCTATCGAGAGGAGCTTCCCATGAAACCAGAGTTCGCGTCCACGCCGAAGCTCGGCTTCGGCTGCATGCGCCTGCCGCTGACCGATCCGGACGACCAGAAGAGCATCGACATCGAGCATTTCAAGCGGATGGTCGACGCCTTCATCGAAGGCGGCGGCACGTACTTCGACACGGCCTTCGTCTACCACGAGGGCGCCTCCGAGACGGCGCTGCGCCGCGCGCTCGTAGAGCGCTACCCGCGCGACGCCTACACCGTTGCCACGAAATGTTTGGCCTGGGCCGCGCCCGATGCCCAGACGGCGAAGTCGAACCTGCCCACGTCGCTTGAGCGCCTGGGGCTGGACTACGTGGATTTCTACCTGCTGCACAACGTGGGCGGCGAGCGCACCGCGAAATTCGACGAGTACGGCATGTGGGACTTCGCGCTCGAGGCGAAGGAACGCGGCCTCATCAGGCATGTCGGCTTCTCCATGCACGACGGGGCCGACGCGCTCGACGTGCTGCTCGCGGCCCATCCGCAGATGGATTTCGTGCAGTTGCAGGTGAACTACCTCGATTGGGACGACCCGGTGGTGGAGGCGCGCCGCTGCATGGAGGTGGCGCAGAAGCACGACGTCCCCGTGGTCATCATGGAACCGGCGCGCGGCGGCCGCCTCGTCGAGCTGCCCGAGCGCGCCGCCGACGTGCTGCGCGCGGCGAGCCCCGACGCGAGCACGGCTTCGTGGGCGTACCGCTTCTGCTACAACCTGCCCAACGTGCTCACGGTGCTCTCGGGCATGTCGAACCTCGACCAGGTGCGGCAGAACGTGGCCGACTACCAAGCGAACCGTCCGTTCTCGCCCGAGGAGCAGCGGGCGCTGGACGAGGCCGTCGAAACGCTGCGGGGCATGGCGAACGTGCCATGCACGAACTGCCGCTACTGCGTGAAGGACTGTCCGCAAGGGGTGGTCATCCCCACCATCCTCGGCCTGATCAACCTCGAGCTCATGACCGAGAACCGCGACTTCGCGAAGGGCCTCTACTCGTGGCAGGCTGCTCCCGGGCCGGCGTCGAAGTGCATCGCGTGCGGCGCGTGCGAGAGCATGTGCCCCCAGGGCATCGACATCATCCACCAGCTTGAAGTGGCGGCCGAGCACTTCGAGTAGCGTCTGGGCGCTGTGCGTCGGCTTTGCCTGCGAGTTTTGCTGCGCCACGCCTTCCGGTGCCCTGCGGCGCGTCGTTGCGCAACAGGGCGCCGAGGTTGGCGTGTTCGCGTTTGTTTGGTTGCTCCGGCTGCTGCGGATGCCTCTCCTTTTGCCGTGCGCTTCGAAAGCGCTACAGCGTTTCGGCCAGCTTCATTCCGCAGAGGTAGCCGGATGTGATGGTGTTCGCCATACCGTAGCCGAAGCCTACATACGTGTCGTTGTAGAGGTTGCCGCCCGCTTCGTTGCCCACGGCGTACAGGCCCTTGATGGGCGCGCGGCTGTCGTTGAGCACCTGGTAGTCGGTGTTTACAAGCAGGCCGCCCCAAGAACACAGATTGTTTTCCTCCGCGATGATGAGGTAGTAAGGGCCTTCGCCCAGGGCGTTGAGGTACTTCGCGCTCTTGCCGAACTGCGTGTCGGCGCCCGACGCGCAGAATTCTTCGTAACGGGCAAACTGATCGGCGAACAGAGTGACATCCATCCCGGCAGCCTCTGCCAGCTCCTCGGGGGTGTTTCCCTTGTAGCCGCCGCCCGTTTCCACCATGGCGTCGAACACTTCGGCGATACCGGTCCAGGGCGTGTCGAGTTCGAAGGCGGGCTTGTACTCGGGGGGAAGGCCGGGGCTGTAGTCCACTCCCAAGCCGGCGAGGCCCTCTTGCTCAAGGGCGCGCATGATGTCCTGCGAGACGACGACGTAGTGGAACGATCCCTGGTAGGCGCTCGAGTTCGCGGCGGGAACCGCATCCAACACAAGCGCCTCGTTGCGGAAGCGGGTTCCCGTGGCTTCGACGTTAAGGAGGTTCGCCACGTAGCACAAGATCATCGGATACTTGCAGGGGAGGTCGTCGAATCGTCCTACGAGCGCGTCTGTGGCGCGTGCGAGCGTTTGATGGAGCATCTGCCCGCCGAAGTTCTGCGGCTTCTGCGCCCCTGCTCGCCACGCCATCTCAAGGCCCTCTCCGATGTTCTGGGGCAGTCCGGCGAACACGCCCTCGAATCCGAACACGGCTTTGACCAGCGCGGCGTTCGCGCCATATCCTCCGGTGGCGATGACCACGGCTTTCGCGTCGATTTGAATTCCCATTCCGTCACCGTCAACAACGATGGCGCCGGTGACGGTGCCCGCCTCGTCCGTCACGAGTTTTTTCGCGGTCGTGTTGAGCAAAACCTCGCCGCTTGATGCCACGTGCTTGTCGAGCATGGCTTGGAACAGCGGCTCGCGCTGGTCGTAGTCGGGCAACTGCGTGATGTCGGAGCCCATTCCCAGGTAGGTGAACTCCCAGCCGTTTTGAGACATCCAGTCCACGGCCGCGCCGGAGCTGTTCACCAGCTGACGGATAGCGGCGGCGTTGACGCGCCAGTGCGAGTCGGCCACCCACTGTTCGATGATGGGATCGGTGTCCGTGACGGCGCCGGCCGCTTTCGCATACGAGCTATTGGGCACCGAGGGCGCCCACGATTTCAAGCTTGCGCCGCCGATGGACGAGGTTTTTTCCACGAGGATGACGCTCAGTCCCAGTTCGGCTGCTCGCACAGCCGTGTTCGTGCCGGAGCATCCGCCGCCGATCACCACCACGTCGCACGTCTTCGTCTTTTGTACGTCCACCTCTTCGCGCGTGTTGCCGGGAAGTGCGGACGCGATGTCGACGTTGAGGCGTTGTGCCCACGACTCCGCTTCGCTTGCGTTGCCGTTCTGACTGTCGGCAACGGGTGTTCCGCTTGGCGCGCACCCCGTCAGTCCGAGCGCTGCCAGCGCTCCTGCCGAGGCCGCTCCTACCAGAAAGCCCCTTCGCGAAAGAGCTTCCTTTCCATTGTTCCTTTCCATTGGTCCTCCTTGTGTTTGCATGCCATGTAATTGCGCGCAGCCGCCCTGCTTGTCAAACTGCCGTGCGCATCGGGGCGATCTTGCCGTTCGATGGCGCTGCGATCTAGACCCTTCTGGTGGGGTTTTCGGAAATTCCCAGGTGAGGGGCTGTGTCTTCCAGTCGATTTTGCGACGTGGTGCGGGTATACTGCTGCGGGGAGAAAGGAGGGCGTCCGATGCGTTGGGGGAAGGACGGAAATGCGTTGCTCGCGGCGATGCTGGCAGGTTTCGCTTTGCTGTGCTGTGCGAGCGTTGCATGCATCTTTCCGAACTCCCTTATGTCGAACGACGCGCCAAGGGATGCGTATCGCGCGTTCAATATGGCGTTCGGCATCTCGACATCGGTGATGTCCCTGTGCTACGGCTTGGCCGTTGCGCGTTTTCGTCGTGTGGCGAGCAAGGTGTTCTTCGTCGGCGCGATGGGTGGGTACGGCATGCTTGCATGTGGGTTGGCGCTTGCGTTCGCAGCGGGCTGCGAAGGGGAGATCGAACTTGCGGGCGCGGCGGGCATGCTGAGCGGAATCGGCCTTGCACCAGCGATGGTGTTCTGGTTCGGCATGCTCACCTTTTTGCAAGAGCGTCGTGCGGCGTTCGTGCAGGGATGGCAAGCCCTTATGGGAGGGGTGTTGTTTGCGTCTCTGTTCTTGCTGACCGCGGATGCGGGATGGGCGATCATTTTGGTGTGCGTGCTGGTATCGTGGCTGTGCGCCGCGGTCGTTCGTCGCATGGAGAAAGCTTGCGACACGCATTCTTTTCACGAAGGGTCGCGTGAGCATGACGGTGCGTCGGAGGACGCTCTGGATGCGCTGCAGGTTTCCGTGCTTCCTGTGGCGGGTTTTGCGGTGGTGTCGTTTTTGCAGGGTGCGCTTATGGCTATCGCAATGGCTCCGGAGGGCTCTCCTTGGGGCGGGATCGCAAGTAGCTGGGGCGCGCCTGTTGGTGCGTGTGCGTTTCTCCTATGGACTCGATTCGGCAGGCGTCGCAATTATACGGTCGCGTTGCAGGTGGTGCTCTGCCTGATCGCGATCGCGCTCGTGTTGGTGCCGTTCGATGCGCTGATACTCTTCATGGGTGCTGGATATCAAGTGTGCGGCCTGGTGTTCTATTCCCTCGTCATCGACGAATTGTCCAGTCGTCGAGCGCTTGCCGTCGTGTTTATCTCGGTTGGGTACTCATTTTCTCACGTGGCATTTCTGGCGGGACTGTATGTGCCAGGTACGTTCGGCGTTCGTTCGTACGACGCGTTTCACCAGTCGATGCCGCTCATGGTATTTCTGGCTTATGTGGTGTTCGCGGCCCTTTTGATTGTCACGCAGCGAAGTCGCAAGCGCGAGCTGCGCGAGATGGAACGGGTCTTGTTCCACCAACGCGAGGAGCAAGAACAGCTGAGACGCGCTTTGGCAGACGCTTTGGAAGAAAAGCACGTCGAGACGTGTCGAGCCATTGGTTGCCGACATGGATTGACGAAACGCGAGACGGAGGTTCTCGGTCTTCTCGCGCGCGGACGCGACGTGGCATTCATCTGCGAGGAGCTGTACTTGGCGCGCAATACGGTCAAGGGCTATTCGAAGCGCATCTACGCGAAGTTGGGTGTTCATTCGAAGCAAGAGGTCATCGATTTGGTGGAGGCCGAGCGCCACATGCGTTCGTAGTGGGGGTTTACGTGCGCATGATCTGGCTTTACGTGTCCTTTTCTCCATTCTGACGCGGTCTTTTCCCAACCTTAGGGGCATCTTTACTCGCCCCTTCCCTCGTTCTTACCTTCTTTTCTTACGATGGTTCCCGCACGCAGGTTGCGGGCCGCAGGGGCGGCTCGTAGCGGAAGTGCGCGCAGGTCGCAGGGCGGCCAGCGATGGAAACGTACGCGATCCTGGCTGACGACGCCGGGGATACGGGAGGAACGCAAGCATGAAAGAAGGGTTTCTGAGCAGGCGCCAGTTCGTCGCTGGCGGGGCGGCGTTGGCGATGGCGGGCGTGTTCGGCGCCTTGACGGGATGCACGGCCAGCGGATCGGGCGCGGCTGCCGGTGCGAGCGCGGCCGGTGCGAGCGCGGGCTCCTCGGCGGCCTCGTCCGACGTTTTGACCATGGTGTGGCTGCCCGACAACTCCTCGGCCGACCTGAGCGCCGCCCGTGAGGCCATGGGCCAGGCCATCACGGACGCCTGCGGGCGCGAGGTGGAGCTTCTGACCACCACCGACTACAACGTGGCTATCGAGGCCATCGCCTCGGGCAAGGCCCAGATGGCGTATCTGGGAGCCGAGGGCTACGTGCAGGCCAACAAGAAGAATCCGAAGGTGCTGGCCGCGTTCACGAACAGCGACGAGGAGGGCGGCCTCGACGGCGCGTGCTACTACAGCCGCATCAGCGTCCTTTCGGAGAACGCCGACCAGTACAAAGACGGCGATTCCTACTCCATCGAGAACATCAAGGGCAAGTCGTTCTCGTTCGTGTCTGCCACGTCCACCTCGGGCTTCAAGGTGCCCTCCAGCGCCATCGTGGATCAGTTCGGCCTCGAAAGCTCCGACGAGCTGCTGGAAGGCGGCGCGTTCTTCTCCGAGGTGCTGTTCGGCAACTCGCATCAGGGCTCGGCGGTGAACCTGCTGTCCGGCGACGCCGACGCGGCCGCGTTCGACGACGTGGACGTGGACATGTACCTCAACCTCGTGTCGGGCGAGGCGAACTCGGTGGGCGCCGTGTACCAGGTGAAGGACGACGCCGAGGCCCCCTTCGACACCGTGCGGGGCAAGCAGTTCACCATCATCGGCATCACGCCGGTGCTGAACGCCCCCATCTGCTTCAACGAGGAGGCCATCTCCGAAGAGGATCGCACGAAGATCGTTGAGCATTTCTGCTCCGACGAGGTGGCGAACAACCCGCAGATCTTCGTCGACCCCGAGGATGAAAACGCCAAGGGCATCTTCGAGAAGGCGTCCGAGAAGACGCGCTTCGTGGAGGTGGACGACGCGTGGTACGAGCCCGTGCGCAAGCTGAACGGGGCCGAGTAATGAATCGAGCAGGGGGCGACGTGCTGCTTGAGCTGCGCGGGTTGGCGAAGAGCTACGACGGCCGCGCGCGGGCGCTCGACGGCGTGAACCTCGAGGTGCGCCGGGGCGAGTTCGTCAGCATCATCGGCTCGTCGGGCGCGGGCAAGTCCACGCTCTTGCGCTGCGTGAACCGCCTCATCGACCCCACGGAAGGGTCGGTGACCTTCGACGGCGACGACGTGACGCAGGTGCGCGGACGAGCGCTGCGCGCGTGCCGCCGCCGCATCGCCATGGTGTTCCAGCACTACAACCTTGTGCACCGCGCCACGGCCATCGAGAACGTGCTGCAGGGGCGCTTGGGCTACAAGTCCACGGTCGCGGGCATGTTCGGCCTGTTCAGCGAGGATGAGAAGCGCCGCGCGTTCGCGATCCTCGGCCAGGTGGGCCTTTCCGACTTCGCCTACGTGCGCACCGACCAGCTGTCGGGCGGGCAGAAGCAGCGCGTGGGCATCGCCCGGGCGCTCGTGCAGGATCCGCTGCTCATGCTGGCCGACGAGCCCATCGCCAGTCTCGACCCGAAGTCGTCGCGCACGGTGATGGAGCATCTGCGGTGGGCGGCCGACGAGCTGGGTGTGGCGTGCCTGGTGAACCTGCACCAGGTGGATTTCGCGCTGGAGTTCTCGGACCGCATCGTGGGACTGGCGGGCGGCAAGCTCGTGTTTGACGGCGCGCCCGACGAGCTGGACGAAGCTATGATCGCGCGCATCTACGGCACGGATGTGGAAGGTGCCGGGGTTGACGGCGCTGCGGGAGTCGCCGACGCTGCGGATTCGGATGCTGCCAACGGTTGCATCGGCCCGGCTGCAAAGGCTGACCGCGCTGCGGGTCGCACGGGCGGGGCGGGTGCGCCCGCAACCGGCCCGGTGGCCGCTGCGGACGATGACGCTTTGAGCGTTGCGGCCTCCGCATCCGATGGTTCAGCCGCTGCAGCTGGTCTGGCTCCCGCAGCCGACGGCCCGACCCCCGCAGCCGCCGCAGCCGCTCCGGCCTCCGCGCCCGACGGCCCGACCGCATCCGGGGTGGTGGCCGCATGACGGAGCGCGCGTTGCGGCCGACGGGGCTGCTGGCGGGTCTGCGGACCCGTCGGGCGGTTCCGCGCGGCTCTTACGACGGGTCGTTCTTCCTGCGGCGCACGTTGGCCGTTGTGGCGGCGGCGATCATGCTGGTGGCGCTCGGCGCGCTGTCGGGCACCTACGTCGGTTTCGATTTCGTACAGGCAATCCTCGACGTCCCGGGCGGGTTCGCATGGATGGCTACCCAGTTCGTTCCCTCCTTCTCTTCCCTTCAGAAGCTGGATGCCATCCTGCCCGCTTTGGGTTCGACGATCCTCGCCTCGGTCGCCTCAAGCTGCACGGCGGCGGTCCTGGCGTATATCTGCGCGGTGCTGGGGTCGCGCGCGGTGGGGGTGGGAGGACCGTTTCCCCTCGTCGTGCGCGCCATCGCGTCGCTGTTCCGCAACATTCCGGTGGTGGCCTGGGCGTTCATCTTGCTGTTCTCGTTCAAGCAGAGCGAGTTCACCGGGTTCTTCGCCCTGTTCCTCACGAGCTTCGGCTACCTGACCCGCTGCTTTTTGGAGAGCATCGACGAGATGAGCGCCGGCCCGGTGGAGGCGTTGCGCGCGTGCGGCGCGAGCTACGGGCAGATCGTGGCGCAGGCGGTGATTCCCATGAGTATCACGTCGGTGGTCAGCTGGGTGCTGTACATGATCGAGACGAACATCCGAGACGCCACGCTCGTGGGCATCCTCACCGGCACCGGCATCGGGTTCGTGTTCGACGTGTATTACAAGAGTTTCCGCTATGACGTTGCGGGCCTCGTGCTGCTGTGCATCATCCTCGTGGTCATCGCCTGCGAGCTGGTGTCGAACTTCGTGCGAAGGAGGATCCTATGACGGGCGAGCCGAGCGGCGGGCGCGCGGGCGACGCGGGCGTTCTCGCCGGTGCCGCGGACGGGCCGAACGGCGCGCGCATGGCCCGATCGGGCAAGATCAAGGTGCACGTGGCTTCCAAGTCCAACGTGTCGCTGTACGTGGTGCTGAGCGCGTTCGTGCTGGTGACGGTGTTCGCCCTCGTGACGATGGACTATGGGAAGGTGTCGTTTCCCGCAGCGATGGCCGCAGCGGTGGAGGACTTCGTCACGATGATGACGCAGCCGGGCCTCGGCGGGCACTTTACGCTGCCCGACGTGATCGAGGGCTTGTTCGTGTCGCTGGCCTTGGCGCTGCTCACCACGTTCATCGGCGCGGTCATCGCGTTCGTGCTGGGGCTTTTGGCCTCGTGCAACCTGTCGAACAAGGGCGTGAGCAACGTCATCAAGGTGTTCATGAGCGTGGCGCGCGCGGTGCCCACCATCCTGTGGGTGCTCGTGTTCTCGGTCGCCATCGGCCTGGGGCCGGAGGCGGCGGTCGTCGGCCTTCTGTTCCACAGCGTGGCATATCTGGTGAAGGCGTACTCGGAGAGCTTCGAGGAAGTGGACGCGGGCGTGTTGGAGGCCCTGCGCGCGAGCGGCGCGTCGTGGTGGCAGGTGGTGTTTCAGGGCGTGGTGCCCGAGAAGGTGAACGAGATGCTGTCGTGGACGTTCATCCGCTTCGAGATCAACTTCGTGAACGCCGTGGCCGTGGGCGCGGTGGCGGGCGCGGGCGGCATCGGCTACCAGCTGTTCTTGGCGGGCAGCTTCTATTACAACATCCACGAGGTGGGCCTGATCGTGTACTTGTGCCTGGCGGTGGCCGTGGTGCTTGAGGTGGTGGCCACCAAGTTGAGGAAACGCTACATCGTGCAGCGCTAGGTTCTGCCGGCCCGTCGGGCGGCGGGCCGGCTCGATGTTGCGGGTGCTTGCGGTGGCGGGTGCGGGCGCGTCGCGCATGCTGGGCGTGTCGCGCGTCGGGTGCGCCATGCGTGGCGGGTGCGTCGTGCATGATGGGCGCGTCGCACATGGCAGATGCGCGCCGCTGTACCTTCCGCAGGTGTGGCGGGTGCGCGCTGCCGCACCCTCTGCGGATGCGTCGGGTGTACGCGGCTTCGCCCTCTGCGGACGCCTGCGGCAACCTGATGGATGATCGATTGGACGAAGAGCAGATGGGAGAGGTGCTTTGTTGAGACGATACGAACGCACGCGCGCCCTGGTGGAGGGCGATCCCGCGCTGGCGCGGGCCATCGTGTGCGAGATCGAGCGCGGATCGGAGCGCGGGGCGATCTGCGTGCTTGACGAGCCGCGCGAAGAGTTGGTGATGGTGCAGGCGCGCGAGACGGCGCAGGGCAGCCTGTTCTTCCTGGGCGAGGCGCTTGCCACGTCGTGTCGCGTGCGCCTGGGCGACGCGGTGGGCTTGGGCCTTGTGTTGGGTAGCGATCAGTGCCGTGCGTACGAACTGGCCGTGGTGGATGCGGCGTTCTCCGGCGTGGACGGCACCGCATGGGCCTCCCGCTGGGATTCCGAGTTGCGCGCGGAATTGGCGCGCATCGAGGCGCGAGACGAGCGCGAGGCGCGTCGCATCGCGGCGACGAAGGTGGATTTCTCGACGATGGAGGTGGAGTTGTGATGATTGCCGGGGACGAGGACTTGCATCGCATGCAGCGCGCGTTTCGGGGCGTCCTCGATGCGTTTGCCCGTCCGGGCACGGTGCATAGCGTGGAACCCGCGCCGGGAAATCCGGTGCGGCCTGTGGCGCTCGACGCGTCGTTGGAGCAGGTTGTGCGCTTGTTCGTGGATCAGGCGGTGACGTTTTTCGTCGCCGATTCCGAAGCAGATGCCGCTGCGTCCTACCTTTCGAGCGAGACGCACGCGCGTCGCGCGCCTTTGCGCGACGCCGACTTCGTGGTGGTGCCCGCCCGTGCGGACGCGCAGACGGCGCGCGAGGCGGTGGGCGAAGCGTGCCGCGGCACGCTGGTCGCTCCGGAGAAAGGGACCACCGTGCTTATGGGTTGCGCTCGTTTGGCCGAGGTGCCCGCAGGCGACGGGGCCGACGAGGCCAGGGATGGAAGCGAGGCCGACGAGGCCAGGAGCGCGAGCGAAGCTGACGAGGCCAAGGAGGTCGGCAAGGCTGAGGGAACTGGCGAGGCCAAGGGGGCCAGCGAAGCGAGCGGGTGCGATACCAGCGAGGCCAAGGAGGTTGGCGAACCGGCCATGCACGTGGTGGCGCTGCGCGGGCCGGGGGTGGAGCGCGAGAACCGCTTCGCCGTCGATCGCGTGGACTGGCTTCATGCCCGCGCCGAGCGCGGCGACGAGTTTCCGTGCGGCATCGAGATCGTGCTGGTCGATCCCGAGGGCCGCGTGGTGGCCATCCCGCGCAGTTCGAGCGCAGCCCTCGTCGGCGACCCCTCGCCGATGTTTCACGTGAAACAATCGCCGCATTGCAACGCGGCAGAGGAACAAATGTTTCACGTGAAACATTCCGAGGAGCCGTCGTGCGAGGAGTCGCCGCGCGGAGGGTCGGTGGATGGAGCTTCGGCGGGCGAGGCGTCGGCGAACGAAGCCCCGCTGTGCGAAGGATTGGCGGGCGAGGCGTTGGTGGACGAAATCTCGGCAAACGGGGAGGTGCGCTAAATGGGCTACGTTGCCGTTCGCGGCGGAGGCAAGGCCATCGAGGAAAGCCTCAAGCTGCTCGAATGCGAGCGCGTGAGCGCGTCGGCGTCGTGGGGCACCGACGAGATCGAGGGCACGTTCCCCGAGCTGGTGGACCAGGTGATGGGCGAGGCGTCCCTGTACGCGCCGCGTTTGGCCGCGCTCGCGCTCAAGCAGGCGCAAGGCTCGCCCGACGAGGCGGTGTTTCTGCTGCGCGCGTTCCGCTCTACGCTCGAGCGCCCCTACGTGTCGCGCCCGGTGGACACGGCGCAGATGCGCGTCGCGCGCCGCGTGTCGGCTGCGTTCAAGGACGTGCCCGGCGGGCAGGTGCTTGGAGCCACGCGCGACTACAGCCATCGGCTGCTCGCGTTCGACTTGGAAACCGAAGGGGCCGAGGAGTTGGCCGAGAAGCGCGCCGAGCTGACGGCCCATTTCGACGAGGCTGCCCAGGCGTCCGAGGCCGCTGGGCGTGAGGGCGTTTCCGCGGTCATGCCGCGCGTGCTGGATTACCTGCGCGCGCAGGGGCTGCTTGCGCAGGCGGAAGCCGACGATGCCGAGCCGGTGGATGCCACGATGGTGCCGCTGTCGTTTCCCGCGCCGCGCTCGGTGCGTTTGCAAACGCTCGCGCGCGGCATGACGCAGGCGGTGGAGGCGCTGGGCTACGCCGCCATCCGCGGCTTCGGCCCCGCGCATCCCACGGTGGGCGAACTGCGGCAGGGCCGTGTGGCGGTGGCGGTGGATCACCCGTTGGAGGCGGGCGGTCCGGAGGACGCCTACTATCTGGGCTCCATCCCGGTGACCGAGGTGGAGAGCGTGTTCGAGGACGAAGGCGCATCCGGGGCATCCGAGGGCGCAGGAGCGGGCACGGGCGCGGGATCCGGCGGCGGCTCGACCGGCGGCGCGCGGGCAGCGGGCGGGTCTGTGGAGGGCGTCGCGGCGGCCGCCGGTTCGGCTGCCGGCTGCAGCGCGAGCGGCGGCGCGAGCCTCGCGCTGACCGTCGGCTACGGTCTCGTGTTCGGCCGCGCGGAGACGAAGGCCATCGCCATGAGCGTGCTCGACCATTGCTTGGAGCACGGAGATGCGCGCTATCCCACCGAGGACGAGGAGTTCGTGCTGTACCACGTGGACGGCGTGGAGGCCACGGGCTTCATCTCGCACCTCAAGCTTCCGCACTACGTGACGTTCCAATCGAAGCTGTCCAGCGTGCGCGAGACGCGCGGCGCCGAGCCGGAGGAGGCTTCCCATGCAGCAGCACTATAACTACGCGTTCTTCGACGAAGCATCGAAACGCGAGATCAGGCGCGCCATCATCAAGGGCGTGTCCATCCCCGGCTACCAGGTGCCGTTCGCTTCGCGCGAGATGCCCATCGGGCGCGGATGGGGCACGGGTGGGCTGCAGATCACGCTCAGCCTCATCGGCCGAAGCGACGTGCTGAAGGTGATCGACCAGGGCAGCGACGACAGCGTGAACGCGGTGAACATCAAGAAGCTCGTGGCCGACACCACCGACGTGGAGGTGACCGAGGCCACGGAGGAGGCCACGCTCATCCAATCGCGCCACCGCATCCCCGAGCGTCCGCTGCGCGCCGATCAGATCCTCGTGCTGCAGGTGCCCACGCCCGAGCCGTTGCGCAGCTTCGAGCCCCGGGAGGCCGTCACGCGCCGCCTGCACGCCGAGGCCGACTACACCGGCGCGTGGCTGGAGCTGTTCGACCAGATCGTGCGCCACGGCACCACGACCACCGGGGCCGACCATCCCGTGCTGGTGAACGGCCGCTACGTGATGGCCCCCTCGCCCATTCCGCGCTTCGACAACCTGAAGCTGCATCAGGCTGACCATCTCACGCTTTTGGGCGCGGGCCGCGAGAAGAAGATCTACGCCGTGCCGCCGCACACCGACGTGGCGCCGCTCGACTTCGAGGACTACCCGTTCTCGGTGGAGCGCTTCGACGGCAAGCGCTGCCGTCTGTGCGGTGCCGAGGGCGTCTACCTGGACGAGTTGGTGGACGAGGCCACGGGCGAGACGTACCACCAGTGCAACGACACCGCGTTTTGCGCCGCCCGCCGCGCGGCGAGGGAGGATGCGCCGTCGGAAGGCTCTTGGGAAGGAGGCCGCCATGCTTGATGAGCAGCGATTCGGAGCGGACGAGACGCCGTGCTTGTCCGTCCGCCATCTGTCGAAGCGCTTCGGGGCGGGGTGTTCGCACTGCTTGGAGCCGGGTGCGCAGCTGAACCGCAACGTGTGCCCGCGCTGCGGCACGGTGCATGCGGTGCGCGACGTGAGCCTGGAGGTGTTCCCGGGCGAGATCGTGGGCGTTGTCGGGGAATCGGGCAGCGGCAAGTCCACGTTCATGAAGTGCCTGTTCTTCGACGAGGAGGCCACCGAAGGCGAGGTGCGCGCCCTGCCCTACGACGGCGGCGCGGCCAACTTGCTGGATCTGTCGCCGCAACAGCGCCGCGCCGTGCGCAACACGGTGTTCGGCATGGTGTACCAGAACCCCTACCTGGGGCTGCGCATGGATTTCTCCAGCCTGTCGAACATCGCGGAGCAGATGATCGCTGCCGGAAGCCGCAGCGTGGGCGTCATGCGCGGGCGCGGCGAGGAGCTGCTCACGCGCGTGAACATCCCGCTTACGCGCGCCGCCGAGCCGCCGCGCAACTTCTCCGGCGGCATGCAGCAGCGCGTGCAGATCGCCAAGGCGCTGTCGAACAACCCGCCCATCCTGCTGCTCGACGAGGTGACCACGGGGCTCGATCTGTCCGTGCAGGCCGCCGTGCTCGACCTCATCCAGCAGATCAGGCGCGACTTCAACGTGAGCATGCTCGTGGTCAGCCACGATTTGGGCGTCATCCGCATGCTGGCCGACCGCACGCTCGTCATGCTGGACGGCCGCGTGATCGAAAGCGGCCTGACCGATCAGATATTGGAGGACCCCCAGCATGCCTACACTCAGCAGCTGGTGTATTCGCTGCTCTGACGAGCAGCGAATCGCGCCGACGCTGCGGCGCGCTGGGGCACCCCGCCTTCGCGCGATGCCGAAAGCTTGCGTACCGAAGTACGCGGCGCTTTCGCCATCCCACGAATTCGGGGCACCCCAGCGCCCCTCGCTGACTTACTACGCCAACCTGTGCGCCTTTTTATGCCGCCTCGCGGCGGCATGGACAGATCGCTGTGCCCTGTCCAACCAGCTCTTGAAAGGAGCCTTCCATGAACGCTAACTCCTGCATCATCCGCGGCGGCTCGGTGGTGTGCGCCGATCGCGTGCTGCCCGATCACGACGTGGTGATCGTCGACGGGCGCATCGCCGCCATCGAGCCCGTTGGCGCGCACGACTTCGACGTGCAGCCCGACGCCGCGCTCGGCGCGCTGCCCGTGGTGGACGCGCGCGGCGCTTACGTGACCCCTGGCCTCATCGACGTCCATTCCGACTACGTGGAGAACGTGGCCTCGCCGCGCCCGAGTGTGGTGATGGATCTGAATACGTCGCTGTACAAGGCCGACCGCGAGCTGGTGTCGCACGGCATCACCACCATCTTCCACTCGCTTTCGGTGTACGGCGCGCACATCTTCGATCACAAGCCCATCCGCAATTTCGGCAACGTAAGCGCCCTCATCGACCGCGTGGCGGCCATGCGCGGTGGCGAGGAGCGCGACCACCTCATCCGTCACCGTCTGCACATGCGCATCGAACTGGACTCGGTCGATCTGTACGACGACATCGAGCGCTACCTGCGCTCCGGCAAGGTGGACCTCGTGTCGTTCATGGACCACACGCCGGGGCAGGGGCAGTACCGCGACCTCTTGCTGTTCGGCGAAACGCTCAAGGGCTATCGCGACGTGACGGACGAGGAGGTGCGCGAGATCATCCAGCAACAGCAGGAAAGCGAAAAGCTTTCCTATGCCCAGATCGCGAAGCTGGCCGACATCGCCCGCGGGCGCGGCATCTCCATCGCCTCGCACGACGACGACAGCGCCGAGAAGCTTGCGTTCATGGACGGGCTTCAGGCCACGATCTCGGAGTTCCCCATCTCCCTCGACATCGCCCGCGAGGCCCGCGCTCGCGGGATGCACACCGTCGCAGGCGCACCGAACGTCATGCTGGGGCATAGCCATTCGGGCAACCTCTCGGCGCGCGAGGCGGTGACCGCTGGTGCGATCGACGTGCTGTGCAGCGATTACTATCCGGCGGCGCTGCTCGACGCCGTGTTCGCGCTGCGCGATGCGTGCGGGCTCGATATCGCCCAAGCGTTCGCGCTGGTCACCATCAACCCGGCGAAGGCTGCGGGCATTGCCGACGAGGTGGGGTCGCTCGCGGTGGGCAAGCGTGCCGACGTGCTGCTGGTGCGCGAGATCTCGTGCGGCGCCGCAGGTGCTACGGCGGGCGCGGACGTGGTAGGCGCGGTGCGCTCGGGTGCGCGGGGCGCGGTCGATGCAGATGCGTGCGCGGGTGCTGCGGCAAACGCGCAGGGCGCGCGCACGATGCCCACGGTGACGCGGGCGTTCGTGGGCGGCCACTCCGTGTTCCGCTCGCATTATCCCGATCAGCCGTTGGGCTACGGGCGCGATGCGGACGAGGCGCGCGCGTTCGGCGCCGCTGGTGCGGACGGCACTGTAGGTGCAGGTGGCACGGGCGTTGCAGGTGTGGGCGTCGCAGGGGCAGGTGCCGCCAGTGGTATGGATGTCGCGCTCGCTGGAAACGCAGCTGTCGCCAGCGCGTCTTTCTCGAGCGTTGCGGAGGTGAGGTAGCATGGCCGAAGCGCTCTGCTCCAAGGCCGGCATCGGCATCCGGCGGGGTCCTGCAGACGCGTGCGAGCAGTCTGAGTCCTGCTTCTGCCCGCGCACGCTCCCTCGCACGCAGGATTCTTCAGGCGCCCGCGAACGATCTGCGGCCGCTCCGCTGCTCCAGATCGAGGGCTTGTCGAAGTCGTTTCTGCTCCATCGCGTGAACCGCCGCGTGCAGGGGTGCCAGGATATCGCGTTCTCCATCGAGCCTGGCCAGTTCGTGGGCATCACCGGGCGCAGCGGCAGCGGGAAGTCCACCATCCTGCGCTGCATCTGGCGCACGAACCTGCCCGAGCGCGGACGCATCCTGTACGATTCGGCCCGCTTCGGCATGCTGGATCTGGCGCAGGCCACGCAGCGCCAGATGCTGTACCTGCGTGCCTACGAACTGGGTTACGTGTCGCAATTCCTCAACGCGCTGCCGCGTCAGACGGCCTATGACATCGTGCTGAAAAGCGCGCTCGAGACGCATGGCACTGCCGACCGCCCTCGCGCCGAGCGCGAGACTGAACGCATGCTGCGCCACTTCGACCTCGACGAGAACCTGTGGGAGCTGTACCCGCGCACGTTCTCCGGCGGCGAGAAATTGCGTCTCAACATCGCCGCGGCCATGATCAAGCATCCGCGCCTGCTGCTTTTGGACGAACCCACCGCCTCGCTCGATAACGCATCGAAGCTCAAGGTGCGCACCCTCATCGAGCAGTTGAAAGCCGAGGGCACCACGATGCTCGGCATCTTCCACGACCTCGAATTCATGGAAGGGTTGTGCGATCATGAGTTCAACATGCAGGAAGGCATGATGGTGTGACGGATGCGCGCCTATGCGCGGACGCGGTCGGACGACCGGCGGTTTCGGGTGTGCGCCGGACGGCCTCGGGTAACCCATGCCGACGGCCTCAGGCGCGTTTACGAGCGATCCGCGACCGACGGCCTCGGGTTCACGCGGGTTGCTTCGAGTTGCTCGGGCGCGCACGGGAGACTTCGGATGTGCATCGTCGGCGGCCTCGGGCGCGGGCCGGGCAGCCCGCGAAAGAATTGCGGTTTTGTGGCAAGTTTTGACGGAAAACGGAAAGCGGAAGGCGGCGAATCGCAGCATAGAGGGAAAGGCAATTCTCGGACGCTGCGTTTTCCCTGCTCGAAGCTATGGCGTTTTTCGATATGCCGAAAGGGCCTCGGAGTTTTTGCCGATTTCGGGAAAAACTTGCCACATCCGAGTGCTTTTGAAGGCTTTTGAGGCAAGAAGGGCAGGAAGGGAGGCGCGATGAGCGTCTTGCATGAAGTATCTGGCGGCGAAGCGATGACCTGGCATGACGACGCCGACTTTCACGTGCACACGACGGTATCCGATGGGTCGGACACGTTCGAGGAGGTGCTTGGTCAGGCCCGCGCGCGGGGTATTACGCGCCTGACGTTCACGAACCACGACACCACGCGCGGCCTGAGCGAGGCTGTCTCGCTGGGCGCGCGCTTCGGCGTGCAGGTGGTGGGCGGCATCGAGGTGAGCGCCTACGACTTCGAGCGCGGGCGCAAGGTGCACGTGCTGGGCTTGGGCATCGAGGAGGGGGCGCCCGCGTTGGCGGCTTTGTGCGATCCGGTGCTTGAGCGGCGCAACGCGAACACGCACTGGCAGCTCGATCGGCTGGTGGAAGCGGGCTATGCGGTGGACGTGGAGCGCGCGCTTGCGCTGGGGCGCGCATCGACATGCCTGTACAAGCAGCACCTCATGGTCGCGCTCACCGACGAGCCGTTCACGAGCGCAGGTTACCGCACGCTGTACCGCAGCCTGTTCAAGAACGGCGGCATCTGCGATCGCGACATCGAGTACGTGGACGCGCGCGATGCCGTGCGCGCCATCGTGGAAGACGGCGGCGTGGCCGTGCTCGCGCATCCCGGACAGCTTGACAGCTACGACCTTCTGCCCGATCTGGTGGATTGCGGGCTGGGCGGCATCGAACGCTTCCATCCCGATCACACCGCCGCCGACCACGCTCGCTGCGCCGATCTGGCCGAACGGTACAATCTGTTATGCACCGGCGGCTCGGACTACCACGGCCGCTTCGGCGCGGTGAAAAGCGTGGGAGCGCCAATCTGACGCGGCGAAGGAGACGGGGCATCAGCTCGACGTGATGAAAGGCGCAGGGGCGACCTGGCGCGGCGGGGAGCGTGGGCGCCGACCTGATCGCCCTCCCTCACCTGGCGCCCGCCGCACGTTTCTGCCCGCCCCGCCCCCGCCCTCCGCACGCTCTCATTCGCCGCGCCCCCCGCGACCCCTCCTGACCGACCACCCTCTCCCTCTCTCCCCGCCCAACGATCTCGCCATTTCGTCCCCGTCAACTCGGAAAGGTCTTGCGCCCGTGTGAAGCGTTCGCCATCCACCGCCGCGCATCCTCCCTCAACTTTCAACCAAGCATTGAGGATCGTCTTCGCGTGCGAACTTGTCCGCGACCCGCTACACTAACGCTTGCTATGAGAGAGCGAATCTTCAACATCGTGCAGCGCGCCCGCCCGGGCGACGTGGTGAGCCATGCGTACGACGTGTTCATCGTAGCGGTTGCGTTTCTGAGCATCGTGCCGCTCATGTTTCGCCCGCAGGACATGACGCCTCAGATGGCCGCCGTTATGAACATGATCGACGTCGTGACGGTGTACCTTCTGTTCCTCGACTACATCCTGCGGTGGATGACGCACGATTTCAAAGTGGGAAAGGCGGGCAAGCTGGGCAAAGGCGGCTGGCGCGTTTTCGCGCGCTATCCGTTCACGCCGCTTGCCATCATCGACATGCTGGCCATCCTGCCGTCGCTTGGCGTGCTTCCCGAGAGCCTCAAGTTCCTCCGCGTGCTGCGCGTCACGAAGATGTTCCGTTACTCAAAGAACCTCACCATCGTGGCGAACGTGTTCCGCGCGCAGCGCAACACGCTGCTGTCGGTACTGGCGGTGGCGCTCATGTACATCTTCGTGAGCGGGCTTGTCATGTTCGTGAACGAGCCCAACACGTTCGACAACTTTTTCGATGCGCTGTACTGGGCCACTACGGCGCTCACCACGGTGGGATACGGCGACGTGTACCCCGTCACCGATCTGGGGAAGTTCATTTCCATGGCTTCGTCGCTGTTCGGCATCGCGGTCATCGCGCTGCCCGCCGGCATCATCACCGGCGGCTTTTTGGAGCAGGTGCGTCAGCGCGACGAGGACGCTGAAGCGTATTTCCGCGCTAGCGAGCGCGATCCGTTCAAGGGGCGAACGCCTTTCTCGTACGAAAGCGTGCGCGCGTGGGCGAAGGCGCATCCGAAGGCGGTGGCGTACGGCGTCACCATGCTGGCATGCGCGCTCGTCAACGAGGCGCTGTACTTCGCCGCCCTCGCTCTCGGCGCTCCGGTGTGGCTCGACACCGTGGGCACTGCTCTGGCCGCCGTTTTGCTGGAGCCGGCGGCGGCGCTCATCGTGGGTTTCGCGAACAACCTGGTCTTGGCCGTGCAGTTCGGCAATGCGGGGAACCTGCTGTACTACGCCCTCAGCGCCATCACCGCGCTTGTGTACGGAACCGCGTTCGCGCGGGGCAGGCGCATCACCGCGCGTTCGCTTGGCCGGGCCGCGCTGTTCCTTGTGGTAGTGGAGGCGCTTATCTCCACCGTGCTGACGTTTTCGCTGGCCGGCGGCCAGCTGACTACGGCGGCTGAACAGCTGTACGGCAGCGTGCTGCGGGGACTGGGCGCGCCCGAGGCGGTTGCGGTGTTCGGCGCGTTGCTGGTGGACAAGCTTGCGGACACAGTGGTCGTGTTCGCCGTGGCGATGGGCGCGGCGCGCCTCGTCGTCGGCAGTCGCCTCGATCCGGCGCGCTGGTTTTCCCGGCCAGGGGCACGTGCGAAAGGGGAGGAAGGCGCGGAGGCGAGAGCGGGTGCCGACGACGAGGCTGGCACGGGCGTCGACGCGGGTTCGGATGCGGAGGCTTCTGGGGGCGTCTGCGCGGAGGTGCGGGCTTTTGGGGATGCTGGTGCGGGTGCGGGGGCGGGGGCGCCTGGCTCTGCGGTCGCCGTCGCTAGTGTTGTGACCGCGCGTGCTTGCGAGGCTGGGAGCGCGGGAGCTATGGGGAATGCGGGGGATACTGGTGCGGACGCGGGGGCGCCCGGCTCCGCGGTCGTCGCTTCCAGCGCTGGGCCTGCATGCGCTTGCGAGGTTGAGAACGCGGAGGCTGCGGGGAGCGCGGGAGCTGCAGGGAGCGCGAGCGCTGCCGAGGGTGCTGGGGCTGTCGACGTTGCTGAGGATGGTGGGACCGTCGACGCTGCCGAGGGCGCTGGAGCCTCGGGCACTGCCGGTGATTCCGGGGGTGAGAGCGCGGCCGTTGCCGCGATCCCAAGCGCAAACGCCGCTGGGGTTGCTACCGCGAGTGCCGCGGTCGCTTCCGAGTGCACCGAACGGTACGTTCTTGGAATCGACGTGGGCGGCACGCACACGAAGGCGGGCGTGTTCGATCTCGCGGGCTCGCGGGTGGCCTCGCATGCGTTCGGCTCCCAAAGCGTGCTGGCCGACGGATCGCACGTGCGCCTTTCGCGCGAGATGCGGGCGCTGCTCGATCAGGCGGGCATCGATGGGCGCTCGGTCGTCGGCGTGGGGCTGGCCGTGCCGGGGGCGGTGGCTGCCGAGGAGTCGCTCACGCTGTGCCCGCACATCGATCTCGACCTGCGCTCGTACAAATCCCTGCTGCTCGAGCTGTTCCCGCGGGCGCGCGTGGCGGTGCTGAACGACGCGGATGCCGCCGTGTTGGGCGATCGGTGGCGCGGCACTTCGCACGACCGCCAGTGCGAGAACGTCGCGCTCGTCACGCTGGGCACCGGCGTGGGCGCGGGCGTCGTCGTGCGCGGGCGCTTGCTCTCGGGGGTGCATGGGGCTGCGGGCGAGGTGGGGCACTTGTGCGTGAATCCAAGCGAGGAGGAGCGCTGCTCGTGCGGCAAGGCGGGGTGCCTCGAACAGTACGCATCGGCAACGGGGTTGGTGCGCCATGCCCGCGCGGCGCTTCTTGCCGCAGATGACGTCGCGTCCCCCGATCAGGCTGCCGACGTGTTTCCCGATGCCCGCGCGGTGCTCGATGCCGTCGAGCGCCGCGACCCGCATGCCCGCGCGGCGCTCGACCGGTTCTCCGATGCGCTCGGTTTCGGCCTTGCACAGATGGCGTGCTTTGCCGATCCCGACGTGTTCGTGCTGGGAGGCGGCTTGTCCGAGCGAGCCGACCTCTTCATCGACGCCGTGCGCTCCCGCTACCGTTCGTGTGCGGTGTCAGCGTGTCGTGACACGCCCGTCGTCGCGTCGTCGTTGGGAAACGAGTGCGGCGTGTACGGTGCCGCCTACCGGGCGCTTCAAACACTCAAGGACGAAGGCGGCCTTGCGTGACAGCGACGTGATACCGCCCCGTCTTTCTGTCGCGACGGCGTGACGTCAGCCCCGTCCTTTTGTCACGACGACGCTGCCCCGTCTTTCTGTTGCGCTTTGTCGCATTCGTCGCTTTTGCCTCGTTGCGCCTTGCGGCTTGGCTGTCCGTCGCCTTCCGTACTTCCCTTTTGCCGCTTGTCTTCATGCGGAATGCCCTACGTGAAACGCTAGACCTCCTTTTCGCTGGCGCGCTCCGAGACGGCGGCTTTGTGTCGGCGCGCGTCAGCAGGGGACGATGCCTCGCGGTTCGCACGAGTTTGGGCGGCGGCGCGACAGCGGGGGTCGCGACAACGGGACAGCGTGACAGCGGGACAGGGCAGTGGCACGTGTAACAACGACGCGCGCGACAACGGGACGGGGCAGCGTCGCATGGGCGTGACAACAGAGCGTGACAACAGCGTGACAACGGGACGGGGCTATCGTCACATGCGAGACGCCCGAGCAGAGGCGCATTCTCTCTAGGAGGAGACGCCCCCGTTTCCGTCGTTGCGCACAAAATCATCGCGTTCGTGGCGGGTTTTGACGGAAAACCTCTATATGCTTTGGAATGTCTGGAAGGCATGGGAAGAGGGCTCTTCTCTGATCAGGCATTATCCATCTGGTTTGGTTTTGCGTTTGCTGAAGCGGTCGTGCGAAGAGGTCATGATCGCGGATTTCCGTCAAAACCCGCCACGAACCGAGGGTGTTTCTGCCGAACCGTCATCGGCATAGGCTCGGCCAGCCTGTTTGCGCAAGAAGCCTCCGTTCGGTGAGCGGTTTGAGCGATGCGCGGGCGTGACGGGGAGAGGTCGGAGCGGGAGGGAGGGGCGTTCCATGTAAAACCCCATTGGCGCTGCAGGGGCCTCCGTCCAACGGGATCTTGCGCCGCCCGACCACAAGAGGCCCGGTCTGACATCTGGCGAGTGCGGCGCGGCTCGATTCTGGCCCAACAGAGAATCAAGCGTTCTGCCGCTTCGGCAGACGTGCGATTTTCGAATGTCGAAGCGGATGCGGGCAAAGCTGTTCGCGAACAGCCCCCGGCCCCCGACCGATCACCCCTCCGTTCCCCTTCGTTTCTCTTCGTCCATCCTCTTGTGGAGCGTGGAGCGCTTCACGTGAAGCGCTCCGATTTTCGCGGGATGCATTGGAATGGAGCGTCGTTTCGAATTCGGTGTCGCTCGGCGCGTGATCGCGCTCTTCTTGCCGTGTATGCCGGAGGGTGGGCTGCAATGCTCGTTGGGCTTTCGGCCTTTTCTATGTGCCGTAATGTCGCTTGGGTCGTTGTCCTCCTCGGCGATGGGGCAAAGCGACGCTCGTTCTGCGCCTTCTTTCTTTCGCATCGCGATTCACCTGAAGCTTCCGGCTTCCCGTCCTCGTTCCCAGCGCGATTGAATGGCTGCGCATGATCTCGCCGTGCGGTTCGTCCGGGCCGTTTCTCATTGCTCCGCGAATTGGGCGGGCGGCGTGCGCAATCGTTTCGCGATGCGACCCTATCCCTTTCTTGCCTAAAATTGGCATTCAATTCATAACATTTTAGCAACAGAACGTGCTACAATGCCGGTCAGAGGACATTTGTCGGTTCAGACGAGAGTAAGGGGGTGTGCGATGGATATTTTCTCCGATCCTGTTTTGTTGGCGCGCGTTCAGTTCGCCTGCACGGCGGCGTACCACTTCATCTTCGTGCCGCTGACCATCGGGTTGGGGCTTATCCTTGCCATCAACGAGACGCGGTACTACCGTTCGCGCGATCCTAAAGACGCGGCGGCGACCAAGTTCTGGGTGAAGATCTTCACCGCGACGTTCGTGCTCGGCGTAGCCACGGGCATCACGATGGAGTTCTCGTTCGGAACGAACTGGGCAGACTACTCGAGGTTCGTCGGCGACATCTTCGGCGCGCCGTTGGCCGCCGAGGCTTTGCTTGCGTTCTTCTTGGAGTCCACGTTTTTGGGCGTGCTGCTGTTCGGCCGCAAGCGCGTCTCGCCGAAGTTCTACCTAGTCTCTTCGTGGCTTGTGTGGTTCGGTTCGGCCCTGTCGGCCCTGTGGATCATCATCGCGAACTCGTGGATGCAGACGCCGGCTGGCGCGGAGCTGTCCACTGACGGCTCGAAGGCCGTCATCACCGACTTCTTCGCTGCGGCGGCGAACCCCTCGGTGTGGCCGCGCTACTCGCATACCGTCGTGGCGCTGCTCATCATGGGCGCGTTCGTGGCGATGGCGGTGTCTGCGTGGTACCTCATCAAGAAGCGCCACACCGATTTCGCCATGAAGACGATGAAGATCGGTGCCGTGGTGGGCATCGTCACCACGTGCTTCATGCTGGTGACGGCGCACGCGTCGGCTGTGACGGTGGCCGAGGAGCAGCCCACGAAGCTGGCCATGATGGAGGGCATGTACGACTCCGAAGTGCCTCCGCTGTACGCTTTCGGATGGGTTGACGAGGAGAGCCAGGAGGTCATCACGCCGTTTGCCATTCCCGGCGGCACGAGCTTCCTCGCCACGGGCGAATGGGACACGGAGTATCAGGGCCTTAACGATCTCGCCGAAACCGAGGAGTACGGCGCGATTGATCCTGAGACGGCGCCGGTGAACGCCGTGTTCCAGACGTACCACCTCATGGTGGCCATGTTCGGCCTCATCGCCCTCACGGTGATCCTCGTGCTTGTGTTCACGCTGCGCGGCGGCAAGATCAAAGACATGAAGTGGCTGCAGCGTCTTGTGCTCATCTCGCCGCTGTTCCCGCTCATCGCCATCCAGTGCGGTTGGTTCACGGCCGAGCTCGGCCGTCAGCCATGGGTGGTGTACCCCTCGGCCACCAGCCCGGAGGGTGTGAACCTGCTTGTGAGCGACGGCGTCTCGCAGTCCGTGAGCAACGTCGAGCTTCTCATCACCATGGTGCTGTTCTTGGCGGTGTACGCGTTTCTCATGGTGGCGTGGGCGCGCACGATGGGGCGCTTCATCAAGGAAGGCCCGGTTGTCGAGGCTGAGGATGCCGCGACAGCCTCCGATGCCGGAAGCGCGACCGCTGGCGCGGCTCCCGCGCTGGTCGCCGACGCGCCCGCCGCTGCGAAGGAAGGGAGGTAGTCATGGATATCACGTTCTTCCAGGGACTTTGGTTCCTCCTGATCTTCGTGCTCATCGCCGGCTACTTCGTGCTTGATGGGTTCGATCTGGGTGCGGGCGTGCTGTACCCCTTCGTCGCGAAGAACGACAAGGAGAAGGCCGTCGTGCGCACGAGCATCGGGCCGGTGTGGGACGGCAACGAGGTGTGGCTGCTCACCGCGGGCGGCGCGCTGTTCGCGGCGTTTCCGGCGGCGTACGCCACCACGTTTTCGGGGTTCTATCTGGCGGTCATGCTCGTGCTGTTCGGTCTGATCGTGCGCGCGGTGTCGGTTGAGTACCGCGGCCACGACCCCAAATGGGGCAAAGCGTGGGACGCATGCTTCACCGTGGGGTCGCTGCTGCCGGCGCTTCTGCTGGGCGTTGCGGTGGGCAACATCTATGCGGGCATTCCGATGGACGCCAACGGCGATTACGCGGGCATCCCGCTGTTGGGCCTCGTCACGCCGTTCACGCTGCTGTGCGGCCTTCTGGGGTTGTCGATGTTTCTGGCGCAAGGCGCGTCGTGGCTGGCCCTCAAGGCGCCGAAGCCGAGCGAGGTGCAGACGCGTGCGGCCGGCTTGCGCCTTCCTTTTCAGGTGGTGTCGCTCGTGCTGTTCGCCGTCGTGAGCGTGTATGCGCTCGTGGGCATTCAGGCGCCGATGGATCCCGCGCTCGGCGTCGTGCGCTGGCTCTTGGCCGCCCTGTTCGTGGTCGCTGTGGTCGCGTCGGTGTTCTTCGCGAAGAAGAAGGACTGCGACCTGGGCGCGTTCGTCGCGCAGTCCGCGTCGTGCGCGCTGCTCGTGCTGCTGTTGGCGGCCTCGATGTTCCCGAACTTCGTGATGGCCTCGGCTGACAGCGTAGGCCCCGCCATCACGGCGATGAGCGCCGCATCGTCCGACCTCACGCTCATGTGGATGACCATCATCACGTGCGTGGGCTTGCCGCTTGTGCTCGTCTACCATGTGATCATCTACCGCACGTTCCGCGGACGCGTGAAGGACGAGGACTTGGCGCATTACTAGGCTGCGCGTGCAAGCGCATGCCGGCATGCGCTTGCCGTGCGCGGTTTTGCCGCAGGTCCGGGCGCGCACAAGCGCGCCCGGACGGCATGGGGCGTGCGAGGCGCGTCGCGTTTCGAGAGCAAGAGGGGCCGCCGAGCGATCGGCGGCCCCTCTTGCGTTTTCTGCAGGGTTCCGCATGCTTCCAAACCGACAGGGGGACTGCGAACGTAAGGGGCTGTGAACGCATTCGCTGCTTGGTGGCTGCATAGAGGCGAATGAGGATTGCGTGGAAAGAGGTGGAGCGCGGACAAAGCCCAGGCTGCTTCATTTGCGGTTTTGCATTTGCGACGATCCGTGCAGATGCGATGACGTTTCAAAGGTGCGTCGGAGACGTTCGTGCTGGGTTGCGCAAGTGCTTCCGGCAGGCGCAGGGAGGGGATGCGCCTGCCGGATGGGTGCCATCAGTTGCAAACGGTTGTTGCAGCTGGGCTACTTGGATTGCGCCACGGCATCTTCCACGGCAGCGATAAGGCCCTCGCTTGCGATAGTGGCTCCTGTGATGGTGTCGACCTCTGCAGTGCCAGCTTCGATCATGGCTTGCGGCATAACGGTCCAGACGTCTTTGGTCACGTCGGGCGTTTCGGTCTGCTTGACCACTTCCACGGCGGTAACCTTGCCATCGATTACGGTCACTTTTGCCTGAATGTCTCCGTGCAGTCCTTGTCCGGTGCCGAGGTATTCGTTTTCGCCCAGTTCCACTTGCGCTTCGCTCTCGGTTTCGTCGAGGTCGTTGCCAAGATTCTGCGGGTTTGATGACGCAAGGGTCAATTCGACTGGCGCGAGGTCGTCCTTGTTTTTAGCTGCGTTCTCGCCAGCTTTTCGGCCTGAGTACACGGTTTCCGCGATGTTTCCTCCGCAAATGTACACACCAGCCCAGAACGATCCGAGCTCTCCGGCGGAGTAAAGATGGGGAATGGGGTTGCCGTTCGTGTCGAGCACTTCGCATTCGACATTGCGCTTCGGCCCGCCTTGGCAGTTAACGCACGCAGGGTACATGCGCAGCGCATAGAACGGTGCCGTTTCGATGGGGGCAAGCGAGTTGCTCAGGCGTCCGAACCGCTTGTCCTCGCCCGATGCCACGACGCCGTTCCATTCGTCCACGGTGGCTTTGAGCGTGGCGGGATCGAGATCGATGGCCTGCGCCAGTTCCTCTACGGAGTTGCATTCGATGAGCTCCGCTTCTTCGACGGCAGCAATGGTGCCGTGTCCGTTGCGCGCCGTGCTGTCCATGATGGCCCACATAACGTTGGGAAGCGGTTGGCTCATCCAAGTGCCGCCGATGTTTACGTGGCCGTGTTTGTTGCAACCCGATTCGTCCATGAACCTCTTGCCGTCGCCGCCCACGTAAATGCAGTTGCCCTCGTTGGTGACGCGCTGGCCGGCAATGTTTGCACTGAGGATGGCTCGTTCCACATCGTGATACTTCGGTTTGATCCAGGGACCAGAGAGTGCGTCCATGTGCCACAGGTCCGCGCCCACCTCGAGGCCCATGACGATACCGTCGCCCGTGTTGTACAGCGAGCCGATGGGCAGGGAGTTGGTTCGCTGAGTGAAGTTCTGCATCATCTGCGCGTTCGCTTCGAAGCTGCCGCACGCAAGCACCACGCCGTTTTTGGCGCGCACGAACACCTCTTGGCCGTCGCGCTTGATGACGACGCCCACCACGGTTTTGGAGAACGGATCCTGCACAAGGTGCACGGCGGGGGATTCAAACCACACGTCAATGGAGTCCTTGAGGGCAACGACGTTTGTGCGCAGAAGATTCCAGTACTTCTTCTTTTCGTCGTCCGGTTCGTCAACTTGGTGGAACTCGTTGACGCGTCCGTTCATCGGCGTTCCGTCTGGCCACACAGGGTATTCGCTCATCATGGTGGAACCGTCTTCTGCGGTGTACACCCATGTAGCCATTTCCGCAGGAACGATGCTGTCGGGAGAGGATTCCCCTCCGGCAGCATGGGGGGAGAACGTGGTGGCGCCGTGAGCAAGCAGCCATTCGCCGATTTCCGTGGAGCCCTTCGCCATGAAATCGATCACTTCGTCTGTGGCAGAATCAAAACCTTCGGCCATAGCGGAGAAGAAGGCCACGCCATCTTCGTATGTGTTCGGAATGCAGAAGAACTGCTCGCAGTACCTCGTGTTGCCGCCCTCGTCGCCGTAAGGGGCTTTTTCAGCGAGTAGCACGTTCGCGCCCGCTTCGGCTGCTGTGATGGCGGCGACAGAGCCGGCGCCGCCCCATCCGACCACTACGACATCGTATTCCGCATTCCATTGAACCGTGTCGGGAAACGAGAACGTCACTGTGTCCGACGTGGCACCTTGGGAAGAGTTTTTCGGCGCGCATCCGGTTAGTCCCGCAAGCGCCCCTGCAGCTGCGAGCACGCCCGCTCCTCCGATGAATTGGCGGCGCGATACGCCCGGCCTTTTGCTTGAGTTTTCGTTCATTTCCTCCTCCTTGTCTCTTTGCTTTGCAGGGTTTCCTGCGAAGTCGATTGTCTCCATATGAAGAAGGGCGTTCATCTGCCCAATGGCATGATTGACCCGGTTTGTGGCAAAATCAGACGAAAGACTTATGGCTGTGTGTGAGTTTTTGGCGATAATGGGCGACGGGGAGGGACGGGGGTAGGGATTCCTATGAAGAGGTACACATTTAAGGCGCTTGACGGTGTCGATGCCCGTTTGATCGCGGGGGCCTCGCTCTATTGGGCCTCGATGCTGTATATCGGCTTTGACCAATCGACGACGGCGGGAGCCGAGAGCTCTTTCGATAGCTGGTATTGGGCGAGCATCCCCATCGCGACTCTGCTTGCCGTATTGGCCACGGTGTTTTCGCGGCTGTTCGAGCGAAATGGTTTTCGGGTGGACATCTCGTTTGTTGTCCTTTTTGTGAATGCAACCTCTTTTGTCATAGAAGTAGGCTTCGTTCCGTTTTCGCCAGAGACGGAGACGGTGTTCTCTTTGCTGACCGGCTGCAGCATCGCCGCTCTTGTGCTTCTGTGGGGGTTCGCGTTTGCATCGCTTGATAAGCGTACTGCGGGAAAGAACGTGGCGATAACCGCGTTGGCTTCGGTGTTTCTTTCGCTCGTGTTGCTTTTGGCTTCCGCAGCGCTTGACGTGTCTCTCGATGTGCTGAAAACGATTGCGCGTGCTCTCTCTGCGCTGTTTCTGGTGGCTGGCCTTGTTCGCTTCTCGAACATACATCGCGAGCGCCAGGTGCAGTCGGGGACGGCGTTAATCCGCTTTTATGCATCTCGCGTGCTCATCGGAGTTGGTATTGGCGTTTTGGGTGGGACGAACGTGGGGCCAATATCGCCAACGATGGTTGTCGTGGCCGCAGTGGCGGTTTTCTCTTTCATGTTGTTTTGCATTCGGGCTAAAGATAATCTCTACGGATTTCTGCCCGTTATGCCTCTTGTGTTGGCTGGGCTGCTGTTTCTTCCGTTTTTTGATGAGGGATCGCGAGCTCTGTCGAAAATCGCTTCAACGGTTATCTGGCTTGTGTGGATATTTCTCTCGTCGTTCCAGCTTTCTGGCTTGAAAGAGACGTTTGGCTTGAGCGAAACCCGTCTTTGCTTTAGCGAGAAGGCGGTCGTTTTGACGGGGTGGCTGGTCGGCATGGTCGCGGCTGGCCCTCTTGTCGCATGCGCGGGGGTTGATTCGCTTGCGTTGCTTGTGGTGTATGCGGCGCTTCTGTTCGCCACGTTCTCAAGTTTCCGAACCGTGTACAACGCGAAGGAGGACGAGCATGCCGAGCAGCTTATCCGAGCTCGCGAGGAGCGTTTCGACACGATATATAATGGCATAGCCGATACGTATGGGCTGACGAAACGCGAGCGCGAGGTGATGGAGCTGCTTGCGCAAGGCTATACGCGCACTCATATCGGAAAGACTCTCTTTGTGTCTGACGGCACTGCCCGCTCTCATATCGCGCATGTGTACCGGAAACTCGACATTCACAAAAAAGACGATTTGCTGAAACTTGTTCAGAGCTGGGATACGGACAAAACGAAAAATTGCGGGTGATGTGCGTTTTTGCTGATCGGAGCCGAGAGTGAAAAAAGGGGTCGTCGATCACTCGACGACCCCTTTTTTGCGTCCCGTACCCCTGCGCGCCCTGGGCACCCTGGGCGCCCCAAGCCTCTGCGCGCCCAGGGCGCGCAGTCGAAAGGGCGCTACGCCAGTTTCTGGCCGAGTAGCGCGGCGGCGCCGGCTTTGTCGAAGTTGCCGCCGGTTCTCTGGGTGAGCGCGCCCATGACGCGCCCCATGTCGCGCTTCGTCGACGCGCCCGTTTCGGCCAGCACCTCGTCCACAAGGGCGGCCAGCTCGTCGCCGGACACCTGCTTGGGCAGGTAGCTTTCCAGAATGGCCACCTGCGCGGTCAGCGTGTCGGTGCGCTCTTGGTCGTTGCCGGCCTTGATGGAGCCGTCGAGCGTTTCGCGCGTCTGCTTGATGAGGCGCTTGAGCATGGCGTCCACGTCGGCGTCCGTGATCTCCCGGCGCTCGTTCACCTCGATGTTCTTGATCTCGCCGTGCACTTGGCGCAGGATGGAGAGCCGCGGCTTGTCCTTCGCCTTCATTGCGGCTTTGATCTCGTCTTTCAGCTCGTCGTATTTCATAGGGCCTCGCTTTCGCCTTGGATGCCGTCATATGATGCGAGTATACGCCATCCGGCTTTCGCGGTGTTTGAAAGTGCCGAAACCGTCAGCGAGCGAGCCTCCACCCGTGTTCGCCCTTGGAGCTTGTCGCCTGATCGCGATGCTGCAGGGCCTTATCTCATACGGTAAGGAATCTGAATATTTTTTCCGATATTGTACCGAAATGCAGGCTTTTCTTCTTTTTGGAGGGGAAAGGGGGGTGCGGACGTTTTTCCGGACGGCCTAGGCGGCCAGCCCCAGCCGCCTCCT